>Ga0208330_1000862_pt1 | contig 11129 bp, 21 predicted proteins | sample DeeseametaMP1896_FD_184180 | JGI IMG/M metagenome (GOLD analysis project Ga0208330, IMG submission 184180) | Marine microbial communities from the Deep Pacific Ocean - MP1896 (SPAdes) | ecosystem: Environmental > Aquatic > Marine > Oceanic | place: East of Hawaii, North Pacific Ocean | collected...
CCGCGCGTCAGCATGCGCGGCACGTTCTCCAGCAGGAAGAATGGCACCGGATCATCCCGCCAGGCTTCGAGGCACAGCCAGACGCCGCGGAGCGCCAGCTCGTTGAGTGCCACGTACTTGTCGGTCTTGGACTTGCTCTCGGCCAACAGGCCGCTATAGCCCTTGCATGGCGGTGAGGTCAGGATCAGATCGGGTGTCTCGCCGCCCGCGGCCGCGCGGATGTCGGCCGGGGTCAGCTCACGCCAGCCATCGGGCGGTTTTCGTCCGTGGAAGCGCTCGTACTGGTCGGCACTGAACAGGTCGGCAGCCTGGACTCGGGCATTCAGTATCCGGTTCGCGTTGGCGACCGCGCCGGCGTCGTTGTCGATGCCGCCGAGCACTCGCCAGCGGCCCTGCAGCTCGGTGGTCATCTGCCGTATATGCGGGCGTGCTTTCTGGAAGCCGCGAGGGGCCCCACCGATGCCGATGAACGGGAAAAATGCTTTGAGGTCGCGGACGTTGCTCACCGGCGCCGCCCCTTCTTCTGCGGCTGAACCTGTGCCCAGCGCATGCGATCCTTGAGCCGGCGCTGGGTGCGGATGTTGCGGCGGCGGCTCATGCGCCACCCCGCATCGGCCCACCGGCAGACTGCCGGTTTCGCCAGTCCAGCCATCCGGCCAGGGTGGCCTTGGTGACGTGGATGCCCTCCGCCTCCAGAGTGCGCTGCACGCTCATCAGCCCTGTGCGCGGGCCACGTGCGTACAGCTCTCGGGCGCGAACGACTACGGCATCAGGGTGGCGGGTCATGTGGTTTTGCTCGCCGGATCGTGCGCGGGGCATTACGCGGCCTCCTTCGGTTGGTATCCGTCACACGACACCAGCCACACTGGATCAAAGTTGATTGGCCACATGAACCAGCCATTCCTTATGCCATGCTCTGATCCATGGACGTTGAGTCGCTTGCAAGCCGGGGGTGTCGAGCCCCCGGCGAGCAATAGTGGTGAAAGAATCCGGTCGCTCCCATTTATCTGCGGATGAGCACATTCAGAGTGCGCATCGCCGATCAGGGTTCGCCGGTGCTTACAGGTGTAGCAACGAGGTTTCTTTGCAGAGTTACTGCCAGACTCATTGCCCGACTGACTGCCCTTGGTCTCGGGAATTAGTTGTTCTCGACCGTTAGCGGGACTGACTGCGGGGCTTATTGCTGGACTTACGGCTGCGTCGAAACCCGCGGTTTGCACCTGCGGGGAGACGATAGCTTCGATCTCGCATTTCGCTTCTCCTAGTGTTCCTCGCATCGTGGGCTGCGGGGGTTGCCCTTTGGGGTTGTTGTTCATGCGGCCTCCGGTGTTTGGCATGATCGCTCGGGCAGGTGCACGTCGACGAAGCCAAGGAACCTCGACAGAACTGCTTCACAGTCCTCCCGCATTCCCGGGTATCGCCACTGCTCCAGGCACTGGACCGAGTTGATCAGGTAGACCTTGGGGCCAAGCTCTTTGGTCTCGAAGACGTTCCACCGGAAGTGATCGGCGTCGAAAATGTCCAGGTAGAACCGCCACTGGTAAGACTGAACGAACCGATCAGGATCGAACCTCGCGGTGGACTTGTGGTCATCGACGCGCCGTCCCTCGACGGCATCCACTTTGCCCACCATCAAGACCGGGCGACCGTCAATGGAATAGACCTTCTCGGCCTTGATCTCGCGGAGCGCAGGGATTGCCAATACCGCATCCAGGTCTGCCGTGAAGACGTACCCGTCGGCCTCCAGCTTCGTGTAGTCACCATCATCAGCCAGCTCCAGCGCCTTGTGCAGTGCGGTCCCGGCAAGCATCTGTTCAGACGGTGGATCGAGCCTGCGCAGTCTGCGCACAAGCGCCTCCGTGTCACCGTCCTCTTGGCGCTCCCAATACAGGAAGCTGTCGATGTCAGATACCGAGACTCTCATCACGCGGCCTCTGGCTGGCGGACGATGAAGGCCTTGTTGCTCTTGTCGTAGATGAAGCCCTTGGCTTCTGCCGTGGCGTTCAGGATTCCCTTGATCTTGGGCTCTGCCGAAGCAAGCTCCTTGGCCTTTTCGGTGAATGCCTCGGCACTGTCGAGTTGCTGGAAGCTCTCCCGCAGCTCGTTCACCCTGGCCTGTTCCGCCATTGCTGCCTCGCTGGCCTCGTTCAGCTTGCTCTTGATTCCGGCGATGACGCCAGCGAGGAACGCCGGGTCTTTTTCAGGGTGCGGAATCTGCATGGCCTGGAGTTGGGCCGGGTTCTTTCCGAATGCCGTGTCGGTGGGGTTGAAGTTGAGCCACCGCGCCCCTTGAGCAATCAGAAGGCGCCCCATGGCGTCGGCCACCTTGTAAATCTCGCCTTTGCTGCCGCCCTGGACGTCCAGGCGCTCGATTACTTCGTCACCGTTGCGCTGCTCGTCCATGTGAGCGATCAACACCACGTCTTTCCGCAACGAGTGCAGCAGCTTCAACCAGCCAATGAACGAGGTCTTGAGTGCCCCGTACCCCTGCAACGACAAGGCGCCACCGCGCCCCTTCATCTTGGAATCCTTGCGGATCAGGTCGGCGGTCAGGACGTCCAGAGCGCGTCCGGCAGTGTCGACAATCACCGTCTGGTAGGGCGCCAGATCCTCGGCGGTGATGCTTTCGACCTCGCTCCACTTGCCCACCTGAACGGTGTCTTTGCGGTTCTCCGCCCGGTGCGCGCCGTTGTCGAAGTCGATCAGCAGCGGAGCATTCGCGGTGAACGCCAGGGAGGTCTTTCCGATCCCCGGGGGGCCATACAAGCAGGTGGTGATCTGCTCAACGGTGATGGGGTCGGAAGCCTTTACGATCTTGAGAGGCATGTCATGCTCCTTCAGTGGTGTTCGCTACATGAACCCGCGCCCTCAGAGCGCGGTAGATGCGCCCGAGCAATCCCCGGGCAGTGATGGGGTGCCAGATCGCAACCTCGGCATCGGTGCCGAACTCGCGGGCGATGGCTTTGATCTGCTGTTTCAGCGCCCGGGCTGTGGCCGGGTTGTTGGTCAGCACGGTGGCCTGCACTTCGATGGGCTCACGCAGCACGGGGCGGCACCCCCTGACTGCGGCGACGGATGGCGATCAGTCCCATGCGGGTGGAACGGAGGGCCATGCCCTGGCGAGCCAGCAGGGCCACGACGTCCACCACGCGGGTGTGCGGGGGGAAGTCAGCGGCGCGGACGGGGTGGGAGAGGGGAGTCATGCAGCGATCTCCTCGACGGTGGGCGCCCATTCCTGTGCAGCCTCTTCGGCCATGGCTCGCTCTGAATAGGGCCCATGGCACTCGCCCTCTTCCGTCGCGAAATACCAGCCGCAGCGCGGCTCGTCGGGCGTCGTTTCTTCGCGGCTGACGTAGTAGACGCTCATGCCGTTGCCCCCATGTCCACGCAGCGATCCCGCACGTCCTGGTCCTTCACCTTGGTGGTGTAGTCCACCACCGTCTTCATCACCCACGCCCCGATCTCGCGGTACACGATGCTGGCATCGCGCTTCGCCACCTCGGCGCCACGGGCCTGGCACAACATCGTGCCCAGGACGCACAGGTCAGCCTCGCTGATGGCCTCGACAACGAACTCGGGATCGACCATCGACTCGGCGATCTCCATTTCCATCATGTCGTCGTAGAAGGCGTCCTCAGCCGCGCTGCGGGCCTCCTCGGCGGAGAGGTGGGCGTTGAGGTCCAGGCTCACGCGGCAGGGCATATCCGTCACAGCACCACCTCCAACTCAGCGATGGGCAGCAGGACAGGGCGGGAGCCGGCGCAGGCCACGCTGGCGTGACGGCCGTCGATGCGAAGGACCTCACCGATCTTGCCGCGGAGGCGGCCGAAGCGGATCCGGACAGTGGTACCGGTGCTGGGGGTGCTGCTGGGCATGGCGTTCTCCCGTTGGCGTGGGGAGATCATCACAAATGTGTTTTATCGTGTCAACACAAACGTGATTATTTTTGACGATGCTCAGGTATGCGGATGAAAGTCAGGGGAATTTTGTGAGCTGTCGGGCGGCGGGCTCTATGCTCCGCCGCCCAGATCGGCGTCAGAAGTCGAAGCGAGCGCCAGCGCTGATCCGCGAGTAATCGAACTCCAGGTCGCTGTCAGCATCGATCTTCGAGTAGCGATACTCAATGAACGTCTGGAAGGGCTCCAGCCGGATGCGGATGCCGCCCGTTACCTCCGGGCCGTCGGCGTTGGAGAGGGTCACAAAGCCGGCCTCGAAGTAGGGGAGGATCCGGACGTCGTTGCGGATGCTTTCCAAGCGGATGTGCGCGCCAGCGCCTTCTTCGGTGTCGTCCTCGCTCCCGAGCCCCGGCGAGCTGACATCCACGTCGTAGCGGACGTATTCCACCCGCACCGCCACCGCCGCTTTGCCTTCGAGCGTGAGGTTCACAGCCCCAAAGCCTGCCCGGATCTCTTTGGCCTCCAGGTCATAGCTGATACCTCCTGTCCGCCCGTCCGTGTCGCCCATGTAGCCGTCGAGCGAGGCGAAGAAGTTGCCCTCGATGGGGAGGCGTAGGCTGAAGCCGCCGCCAAGGCCGTCAGATGGCAGCTCAGTTCCCAGTACGTTGACGTCCAGATCGGCAACGCCAATCCGCCCTTCGATGTAGTTGTAGGCCTGATCCACGACCTGGGCAGACGCCATTGATGGCGCCAGCAGCAAAGCCGCTGCAGTGATGGGGTTGAGCTTCATGTTCGTCTCCCGAGTTATGGCCCAGGCTGGCTGGGTGTGAGCGGAGGATGCCCGGACCAGGCGGGTAGGGCAACCGAACTACAGCTTTCGCATGTTCCAGACGCAAACCACGCGCGCGAGGACCCGGAAGCCGTCGCGATCCGGATCGATGTCCTCGGGTGGATAGACCGGGTTGTCGCTGATCATCCGATAGCCTCCCGTTGGGCGGCGCTGGATTCGTTTGCAGTACAGCTCATCATCGCGCTGCAGAACATAGACCGCATCGACGTTGAGCTCGGCGATTCCTACATCAATCAGCAGAATATCGCCGTCGGAAAACGTAGGTGCCATCGAATCACCATAGGCCGTGAGCAACCTGAGATTCTGTGGGGAAGAGAAGCTGACACGCTTCCTCAGCTCCACTGTGTTGGCTGAGACCTCCTGGAGAATGTCGACATAGTCAGCCAGCGCAGCGCCGGCCCCCATACTGGCTCGCGCGTCGAGCAGTGGGATGTTGAACGACCGCGGTGAGTCGCCGCGGCGGAAATCGACCCTTGGGATAGGGTCCTCATTCTGCTCGTTTGGCATCTGCCCTCGACCTAGGTGTAGCCAAATCGGCTCGACTTCGAGCGCAGCGGCGATTGAAGCGAGATCCCGGGCCGACTGCCCTCGTCCTGCCTCAATGTTCCCGATCGTGCTTTGCGCCACACCAGCACGTAGCGCCAGATCAGCCTGCGACATCCTTCGGAGCTTTCTTGCGAACTTGAGTCGGTCAGCGAACGTTTTCATGGAGCGCAATTAATCACGAATGGAATACACAAAGGTGTTTGCCAAGCAAACACAAACGTGTTTAGAGTGCCGCCATGGACGCTCAATCGTTGATCAAGGAACTCCGGACGGAGTTCAACATGACCCAGGGGCAGATCTCCGCCGAGACTGGTATCGCGCAGTCGACTGTTTGCGCCTATGAACTCGGTCGGCGCGGGCTCAAGCGAGGCGTTCCATACGGCGTCGTGATGAAGCTGAAGGCCCTCCGGGACCAGAAGGCCGCTGAAGTGTCGCAGGCAGCCTGACCGATGCCACCGAGCAACCCCTGCCTCGCCCAGCAGCGCCAGGAGCGCGAGATCGCCGAGGCAGCCATCACCAGTGCCCTGAAGCGCTTCGAGCGCGAGACGGGGCTGCAGGTGGTCAAGCTGGATTTGGTCAGGCACGCCGAGATGATCGGCGGAACCCGTGACCTCATGGCGTGCTGGATCAGCGTGGAGCTGCCCCGGCGATGAATCAAGTCTCCTCCCACGCAGACACCCTATCCCCCGCGTCGAGCAAGCGCGTTCGGGTCCTGCGTGCATTCCGCCCCGGTCTTGATGGCCGGGGCTTTTTTGCGTCTGCGATTCGTCTGATCCCATGGCCTTCATTTTCTGGCCTGGGGTTTGGCAACTGTTGGCAACTACTGGCAACCGGTGGCAACCATGACCTCCAAACAGACTGAGCTTCCCCTGATCGGCAGCCCGTCGCGGCCGTTGCATCTGCATTCGCGCGCTGAGGTGGCCCTGTGCCGCTCCAAGGCCGACGCCGCCTATCTGGCCCTGCGCCACTGCGGCATGGACCAGGAGCGGGTCGCCGAGCGCATGCCCATGGATGCCGGCCACCTGTCCCGGTTGGTTCGCGGCATGCGGTACTGGAACGACCAGCAGCAGGAGCGCTTTGAGCGCATCACCGGCTCGCTGGCGCTCACGCAGTGGGATTGCCACGCCAGGGGAGGGGAGTTCTACGCCGACCCCACTGAGCAGCGCCGCGCTCAGCTGAAGGCCGAGCTGCACGCCCTGGAGGCCGCAGCATGAGCATGCTGACCCTCAACCGGCCACCCGTGACACTGCCCGAACCTGCCACACCCGAACAGCGAGCTGACTGCGCCCTGGAGGCAGCCATGGAGCATCTGCAGCGGTTCAGCCGCCAGTGTGGGGATCACGGCCGCGCTATCCGGGCGGTGGAGCTGAGCCTGCAGGTCAAGGCCCTGCGGCGCCCTGAAGTCACCCAGCGGCTGGATGCTGAGCGCTTGGCCATGGTGAGGGGGCGCTGATGGCGAAGCGGAAGGCGATCAGCAAGAAAGTCCGCTTCGACATATTCAAGCGCGATCTATTTACCTGCCAGTACTGCGGCGCTCATCCGCCCAAAGTGATTCTGCATGTAGATCACATCGTCCCAGTAGCAGAAGGGGGCGGCAACGAAGACACCAACCTCATCACTGCGTGCGACACATGCAATCTGGGGAAGTCAGCCACACCGCTTACAGAAGTCCCCGATTCACTGCAAAAACGAGCTGCAGATGTCTCTGAGCGCGAATCTCAGATCAAGGGCTACAGCGCAGTGATGGCGAAGATGCGGGCTCGGATCGAAGGAGAGTCTTGGGAAGTCGCTGAGATATTCATGGATCACTTTGGGGACACCGGAATTCGTAGGGACTGGTTCTCCAGCGTCAAGACGTTCGTCGAGAAGATCGGCGTGCATGAATGCATGAGGGCCATGGAGAAAGCGGCGTCTAAGCGGCCTCACAGCAAAGGGCAGTGTTTTCGGTATTTCTGCGGAATCTGCTGGAACGTAGTCCGGGAGGGAGATCTGTGAGCACAGACGCCCGGCTCAGTACCGGCCTGCCGGCACACCCTAAAACCAAGAAACTGATCCGCCGCCTTGGACCAGGGGCTGCGTGGTCGCTGGTTTGCCTGTTCCTGTGGGCGCGCAACAACCGGCCTGATGGAGATCTTTCGGGCATGACGGCGGAAGACATTGAACTCGCCTGCGACTGGATCGGCGAGAACGACGCCCTGGTTCGAGAGCTGGTCGCAGTAGGGTTCCTGGACGGCCAGGAAGGGTCATACATGCTCCACGACTGGTCCGATCACCAGCCTTGGGCGGTAGGGTCAGAGGCGAGGTCAGACCGGGCGAAATGGTCGGCATTGTGCCGGCGTCATGGCCGAGAAGAGGCATCCCGGATGATGCCTGAATATGCGGCGAAACTTGCTAAAACAGCGAATCACTCTGCTAGTAGCACAGAATCCTCTGCTAATAGCAGCGACATAGCAGACGACAGCTCTGCTATATCCCAAAAATCGCCTGCCCCGTCTCCGTCTCCGTCTCCGTCTCCAAAAGCTACTACATCCTCACTTCGTTCGGATTCGTCATCGGCTCCGCCCGCTGACCCCCCGGACGGTTTGAAGCTGGTTTCGCCAAACCCCGAATCCAAGGCTGAGCGACTGGCAGCGGTGACGAAGGACGCCATCGAGACGTTCAACGCCGCGAGCTTCACGAAGGCGCACGGCGGTGTGGTGCCGAACGTCTCGCCAACCGTGGGCGTGGACAAGCGCCGGCAGCAGGTGGCGCGATGCGTGAAGACGGCGAGGGAGATTTGCCGCGAGCAGTTCGGCCAGCCGGTGGTGACGCGGGAGTTCTGGGATGCGTACTGGACCGAGGTGGCAGCCGATGACTTCCTGTCCGGGCGCCAGGCCGGTGGCCCCGGGCACGAGAACTGGCGCCCCGACTTCGAGTACCTGACCCGGCCGGCCACGATGCTGAAGGTCTACGAACGCTCGGAGGCCGCATGAACCCGCGCCTCCCCCCATTCTCGATTGATGCCGAACAGGCGGTTCTCGGTGGCATGTGCCTGGACAACCGGGTGATCCCCGAGGTGCTAAGTCGGGTGACGGCGGAAGAGTTCTACCGGGCGGACCACCAGTTGCTGTTCGCCGCGATCAGCGAGCTGACGAAGTGCGGGAAGCCGGCGGACTTCGTGACGGTGACCCAGCACCTGCGGGACTGCGGCGAGCTCGATGCCGCTGGCGGGCTGGCTTACGTGAGCGAGGTGATCAGCCGCACCCCGAGCGCCGCCGCGGCGGCTCAGTACGCCGACATCGTGCGTCAGCAGGCCCACCTTCGGGAGCTGATCGCGGTGAGTGCGGATGCCATGGAGGCTGGGTATCAGCCGGGCAGCCGGAGCGTAGACGAGATCATCGATGCGGCCGAGGCGGCGATGCTAGCCATCCGGCGCAAGGGCGCGGAAGCCACGACCGGCCCCCGGGCAATTGGCGACCTGATCGGGGATGTCGAAGCTGAGCTGGAACGACGCAAGGGCGGCGATGGGGTGCCCGGTCTCCGGACTGGCCTGTCCAAGTTCGATGAGCTGACCACCGGCCTGCACCCCGGCGACCTGGTGATCCTCGGCGCTCGGCCCTCGATGGGCAAGACCTCGCTCGCTCTCAACATCGCCGAACACGTAGCGCTCGATCAGCATCAGCGTGTGGTGGTGTTCTCGATGGAGATGCCGGCCAAGCAACTCGTTCAGCGCATGCAGGCATCGGTTGCCCGGGTGCCGTTTGAGGCGCTGCGCACCGGTCGGATGCACGACATGGATTGGGACCGGGTCGTCCGGGCGGGTGGGCGGCTGCGGCGGGCTGAAATCGAGATTGACGAGACCGGCGGGCTGTCGCCAAACCAGTTGCGGGCCAGGGCGCGGCGCCGGGCAGCAAAGGGCGACCTCGGCCTGATCATCGTGGACTACCTACAGCTCATGCAGGTGCCCGGTACGCGGGAGAACCGCACCAACGAGATCAGCGAGATCAGCCGCAGCCTGAAAGCGCTGGCCAAAGAGTTGGCGGTGCCGGTGATCGCGCTGTCCCAGCTCAACCGCAGCCTGGAGCAGCGCGACAACAAGCGCCCGCGCATGAGTGACCTGCGCGAGTCCGGGGGGATCGAGCAGGACGCCGACCTGATCGTGTTCATCTACCGCGACGAGGTCTACAACGCCGAATCGCCGGACCAGGGAACGGCCGAGCTGATCATTGCCAAGCAGCGCAATGGCCCCCTCGGCAAGGTCCGTACCGCCTTCCTCGGGCCGTTCCTGACGTTCGCAAACCTCGCCGACGACTGGCAGCCCATCCAACAGATCGAAGACCCCGCAGCCCCCTCAAAGGGCCGCGGTTTCGGTACCCGTCGGCGGTATGCCGGCACCACGCATGCCGCGCACGCGGCGCAGGACTAGGAGATTGTCATGAGCGGATCAATGGAGAAGTTCAACGCGGTGATGGAAGTCTCGAACATCAACATCCGGCGCGAGAAAGCCGGTGATGAAGATGGCCCCATCGCAGTGGATGTGACGCTGAAAGCGGAGCTGGGGGAGATGGCCATCAAAGGGCTTTTCCACAGCAATGCCGCGTACGAGAAGGTTCTCGGGCGGGTCTGGGAGAAAGACGGCGAACTGGCGTGCATCGATGTCGGTGCGATCAAGCTGACGCGCGAGCTCGAAGGCAAGATCAAGATCGGCCCGGACATTGGGTTCATCGAGTTCGAACACGGGCAGGTCAACAAGGCCGAAATTCGACCGAAGCCGGCGCGCCTTGTCGATGTGAAGATTCGCGTTCAGGCCAACCCTTCGAGCGAGCAGATTGCGAAGCTGACCGAGTTCCACGGGAAGGAAGTGCATTTGGTCGTTGTTCAGCGGCAGGGCGAGTTGCTGGATCACGCCGCGTGAGCGAGGTGATCACCATCACCGGCAGGGATGAGCTGCGGTCACGTCTACCCGACGTGATCGCGGCCATCCAGGCGGATGCCGATGCTGGGGTGAGCGTGCTGATCAAGCCGCTGGACGAACACACCGAGCTGCAGCGCCGCCGGCTGAATGCGATGTGTGGGGATCTCGCGAAGCAGGTCCGCATGACCGAGGCAGGCGAGTACGTCCACGTGAGCGAGTGCCCCCTGGGCCAGCGGCTGAGCAAGGACGACTGGCGAGGCATGTTCATGGCGGTGCTGCATGGCATGCGGTCGGTACCGAATCCCGAGGGTCCGGGGTTCATCGTGCTGAGCCGCAGCAGCCAGCGCTTGAGCCGCAAGAAGTTCGCCGCCGCCATCGAGCTGATCAGCGCATTCGGTAGCCAACGGGGAGTGGCATGGACCGACCCGCAGTTCCGCGCCTGGATGGAAGAGGCCGAGAGGATGGCCGCCTGATGCCGCTTCGACGCGCCATCCCGCCGCCCACCAAGGCCCAACAGCGCCGCCAGGACGCTATCCGGGAGCTGGGCTGCCTTCTGTGCATGAGCGAGGGCATTGGCTGGTCGCCGGCCGAGATCCACCACATCACGGACTGCGGCAGGACGATCAGTCAGGACCACACCATCGGGCTCTGTTCCTGGCATCACAGGGGCATCAGCCAATACGGCCGCGAGCAGGCCACCCGCATCTACGGCCCCGGCCTCGCGCATGGCAGCAAGCCATTCCGGGCCTATTTCGGCACCAATGACGAACTGCTGCAGCAGCAGAACACCGCCCTGAGGATGGCCGGCTATGCAGATCACTGAGCGCGAGCGGGAGTTGCTGGAGCGGGCGTTGGACACGATGTTCGACCAGTGCGAGCCCGACGACATGCCGCTGTCCGACCTTTACTGCCAGGCCATCAGCATCGTGCGCGAGCGCCCGGA
>Ga0208330_1000863_pt1 | contig 11127 bp, 9 predicted proteins | sample DeeseametaMP1896_FD_184180 | JGI IMG/M metagenome (GOLD analysis project Ga0208330, IMG submission 184180) | Marine microbial communities from the Deep Pacific Ocean - MP1896 (SPAdes) | ecosystem: Environmental > Aquatic > Marine > Oceanic | place: East of Hawaii, North Pacific Ocean | collected...
ATTGAGTGCGTCGACGACGACGAGGGTTAGTAGCCTGCCAGGATGATTTGTCTCTGCAGGGTGAGCACTCGTTTGCCGTCCTGGTCTTCACGGGGCTTCCAGTAAGACTTGATGCTCTCCGGGGCGGAAACGAGGCGGGACCACATCGCGTCCTGGCCGGTCGAATCGAAACTCATTCTCTCCATCCAAGCGGTGAAGTCCAGTTTTTTCGGAAACCGCTCTGTGTGGACGATGGAAAAACCGTATTCCTCAAGCAGTTTGAGCCAGCGTTCTTTCGAATAGCAAGCTTCGTGGCTTTCGTCTCGAGCTTTTTCGTATTCGTTGAGCCAGCGAGCCGACTCTTCATCCTCAGGCACCACATTGTCTATCAGCAACAGATGACCGCCCGCTTTCAGGACTCGCCTCGTTTCCGCCACAAAACTAGCTGCGTTCGGGAAATGATGGGCAGCCAAACGACAGGTCACCAGATCAAAGTTGTCGTCGTCAAACATCAAGTCGTCGGCCGGACTCTTCAAAAAACGAACAGATAAGGACTGCCTATCGGACTCTTCTTGAGCCACCCGCAGCATCTCGTCATTGATATCGACAGCGAAGACGTGAGCCTGTTTGCGAGCGAAGAAGAACGCCGTGTGTCCGGTGCCGGTGGCCACATCCAAGCAGACCTGTCCGCCCAACTCCGGTAAATGGTCTTCCACGGCTTCGAGATCGGGCATCTCGGCGTGTGCCTTACTGGTTCGATAGAGGTCGGCGTTCTGGGTAAATCCGTTGGTTTTCGACATTCACGACCGTTCGCAGGAAATGAAAAAGCCACCTCTTGGCGAGGTGGCCCTTCGATTGCCGGATGGGAGAGCTTAGTACATCCCGGGGAACATTCCCATTCCCTGGTTGCCGAAGTTAATGTTTATGTTGTTGCCCATACCCATTCCCATTCCGCCCATTCCCATCATGCCCATTCCGCCGCCCATGGAGCCCATCATCATCATCATTTGCATCATCTGCATCATCATTTGCATCTGCATCATGCCGCCCATGCCGCCGCCGCCCATTCCGGGCATTCCGCCACCGCCGCCTCCACAGCCGCAGCCACCGCCGCCACCACCGAAGCCGGGGTTCATTCCCGGGGACATTCCGCCGCCGCCGAAGGGGCCGCCGCCCATAGGGCCACCCATTTGGCCGCCCATCATGCCTTGCATAAGTTGCATCATCATCTGCATCATCATTTGCATCATCTGCATCATGGGGTTGCCGCCCATTTGACCGAAGCCACCGCGGTTGAACGCAAACTGATTTTGACCTATACCGTTGAAATTCATTATTGCTCCCTTGATTCGCGAAGAATCTCTTATATCTCTTGTGAATAGATTAGCAGTTTCTGCTTCAAAAGAATCCTGAACATGTTGCCAGAAAGGGACTTTTTGTGAACTTTTCGTTTCTCGTTTGTTAAATATCTATTAACATGCGCTCGATCTGCACAGATTGAATACCGCTGCGGAGCCATGCGAGAGGCGGTTTGAGGAAACGATAAGGTTCCTCAGACCACACCCTGGTCCAGCATCGCGTCGGCCACTTTTATAAAGCCCGCGATGTTGGCCCCGTCCACGTAGTCTCCGGCCTTCCCGTATTTGGAGGCAGCCTCAAGGCACGAAGAGTGGATAGCTTTCATGATTTTGTGCAGTCGATTGTCGACTTCTTCCCGAGTCCAACTGAGTCGCATGGAGTTCTGGCTCATCTCCAGCCCCGATACCGCTACTCCACCGGCATTAGCTGCCTTTCCGGGAGCAAAAAGCACATCCGAATTCTGAAAGACTTCGATCCCCTCGGGAGTGGTGGGCATGTTAGCCCCTTCCGACACAACGTAGACTCCATTCTCCACCAAATTCTGGGCGTCTTTGCCGTTGATCTCGTTTTGCGTGGCCGAGGGGAAAGCACAATCGGCTTTCAGATTCCAGATCGGATTGCAATCCATGGTCGGGTCCACCGCCGTGTAGCTCGCGCTCCCGTACTTCTCCAGATACTCTTTCGCTCGGCCGCGACGAATGTTCTTGATGTGCATGAGATGATCCAACTTCTCTCTATCCACCCCGTCGGGATCGTGGACGAACCCGCTGGAGTCGGAGAAGCTCACGACCTTACCGCCGAGATCCAGGATCTTCTCGATAGTGTATTGAGCTACATTGCCCGAGCCGGACACCAGACAAGTCTTGCCCTGCAGAGTTTGGTCTCGTGTTCCTAACATTTCGGAAGCGAAGTAGACCGAACCGTAGCCGGTCGCCTCGGGACGGATGAGCGAACCACCCCAGTTCAGCCCCTTCCCGGTCAGCACGCCGGTAAACTCGTTTCTGATCCGTTTGTACTGACCGAAAAGATACCCGATCTCTCGTCCTCCCACCCCGATGTCTCCGGCGGGCACGTCGGTATCAGGTCCGATATGGCGAGCCAATTCCGTCATGAAGCTCTGGCAAAACTTCATCACTTCGGTATCCGACTTCCCCTTGGGATCGAAATCAGAGCCGCCTTTGCCTCCTCCCATCGGTAGGGTCGTCAGACTGTTCTTGAAGACTTGCTCGAAAGCTAGAAACTTGAGAATCCCGAGATTCACGGAAGGGTGAAAACGTAGACCACCTTTGTAAGGTCCTATCGCACTGTTCATCTCAATACGGAAACCCCGGTTCACCTGCACCTCGCCCTGGTCGTCCACCCAGGGCACCCGAAACATGATCACTCGTTCAGGCTCGATAATGCGTTCCAAGATCTTGGCGTGGCGGTATTCCGGATTCATTTCCAAAACGGGAGCTACCGATTCGGCGACTTCCTCCACCGCTTGATGAAACTCCGGCTCCGCGGGATTCTTTGCCTTCACTCCCGCTAGCAGATCCGCCACATACTGAGACATGTTGAGTACTCCTTACAAATGCTTGAAACAGAATTTATCTTGGTAAGTTCTTTAATCCTCCGACGGCTTGCAGATGCAGCCCTCGGAACTCTGTCCGTTCATCTTGGTAATCAAAGGCTCTTTACACCGCAGGTGCGTCGTAAATTGACGCTTCTTGAAAGGCGTTTGAGCCCGGAGCCAATCCCAGTCGACCCACTCGTTGTCTTTCCGGTGGTCGATGGTGAAATAGCCGTTTCCGAAACACGATAAGTTGTGAAAGAAGTGACTGCCCTGAGAAGGCTCGACCGAGATGTCCTTAAGTCCGACTTCCACGAAGACCCGAACCCCGGAGACCTGATCCCAAGAGACGGGAATCCCAAGCCAGGAATCCGCCGTCCCCCATCGTCCCAGTCCGAGCGCCACGTAGGGACGGCCCTCTTTGCTCAGCTCGGCATTGAAAAGTCCGAACTCCTGGGCCACCAGATGGCTTTTGCTTCGTTCAAAACTTGCCGGGTCGGCAAAAACAATGTCGTGAATATCATCGATGACGGCGTTGCCAAGAACCCGACCGCTACGAATCAGTATTTGGGACTCCGGGACTTCTTTGAAATCCAACTCCTCGAGTTCGTGACCGGCCACCATCGGTCTCATCTGGAGAAAGCCGAACTCGTGCACCTGACCCTTGTGCAGGTTCACCGCAAACTCGATCTCTACAGGTGAGTTCATCGACCATTCACCCATATCGGAAATCAGCTGCAGAATCTCCGGGAGAGGAAAAATACCGCTCTTTAAGATCGGAGCAAAGGTGACGACCCGCGGCCCTTCTCTTGCCGTCCCTTCGTACAGTCGATCGTTCTGCGGACTGTAAGTTGAAGCCACCGCGTGCAACGTACCGTCCTCCTGGGCCACCTCCAACTCACATTTCGTAAGAGAGAGCATCCCCTTGTCGCCCTCCTCTTCACAAAGTGTGAGAGCGAAAAAGCTGGTCTGTGAGTTCCTAATCATATCCGCGGTGTCGGCGAACTGAGTGGAATGCTTAGGATACTTCGGGCAAAACTGAATCACTTGATTGCCTGAGACAACGCTCTCCCCCAACCCCAAAGCCACACTGGCGATCCCATCCTCGGCTTTCATCGGATGCCGGGGATAGTAGTTATAGGTTCGCATCACCCCCGCGAAGTCGGGATAGAAGCGGTGACCGTGAGCTCGTCCCACCAGCTTCTGAATGATCACCGCCATCTTCTCCTCTTCCAGCCGATAGGGTGTCGACTTGAAATAGGCCTTGCTTTGAACGGTAAAAGTCGAAGCGTACACCCGCTTGATCGCAGCCATGAATTGCTGACGTCTCTCCTCGGCATCCTCGCTGTTGTTGGCCAGCATCACCGTGTCGTAGACGCCGGCGAACGGAAGATAGCGTGAATCCTCCAGCAAGCTCGAAGAGCGAACCGCCAGCGGATAGGTCGCTTTGTCCACGAAGGCGATGAGTTGGTCGCGGATCTCATCCGGAAAGCGCCCTTCGAGAAAGCGCCGATAAAGCTCCGAATCATCATCACAGTGCAAGGCGAAATCTCGCAGTTCGTTGCCGTCCAAAAACTGATCGAAACAGTCCGTGGCCACCACCACCGCCTCCGGCACGAACACGTCTACCCCGGGAATGGTCTCTGATAGATCGAACTTATTCAGCAGCGAAACCACAAAGCCCAGACCGCGCGCCTTCCCTCCCAACGAACCCGGGCCGATTCGAGCGAAACTTCCCCGGTCGAAGAACTCCGGATTGAAGTCCACGACCTTTCCCCGCCTTCGCTCACGTTTCCACTCTCGAATGCAGACGAGCATGTACTGTCTCATCTCCTCAGCGTCGCGAAAGCTTTCGTTTCGACGGGCTCGAAACTCATGAGCCAACCAAAATTCGGTACGAGCCTTCAGCCAGTTTGAGAAGTGGTTTCGAAGCCCGTGAAAGCGGATCGAATCATCCGGCACATCCTTGATTTTCTTCTCGAAGTCTTGAAGACTCTCGGCCCTGTTGACCTCCGTTCCGTCGGGCAAGGTGAAGACGAAATCACCGAAGCTGAAGTATCGCTTCATGAAGTATTGGAGCTCTTTCAGCAGCGTGGGTGAGGCCTTATACAGAAAGCTCGCCCCGGCCTGAGTTGCCTTCTCCCTCATATCCTCATCATTCGACTGAAGCAAGACCGGCATGTCCGGATTCACCTGCTTCACTCGGGAGGTGAAGCGCAGCCCCGCCTCGGGGTCTTGCACTCCGCCGCAGGGAAAGTTGATGTCGGAAATCACACCGAGTATCGTGCTGTGGTGAGTCTGAAAGGCTTCCCAGGCTTCCTCGAAGTTGGAGTAAAGAAGAATCTTGGGACGAGCGCGCAGCCGCAAGAAACGCTGAGAGGCGTTGACGCTCTCGGAGATCAGACTCAGGCTGTGATGCAAAAGCTGCCCGTAGACGATCGGAAGATAAGAGGAATAGAAATAGACCGCGTCCTCGATCAAGATGATCGACTGAACGCCGACGGTGGCGCTGTCGTGAGCCACGTTCCGGCGGTCCTCGATAAACTTGACGATGGCGATCAAGATGCGGAAGTCACCCTGCCACAGAAAGACTTTCTCGAACATGCTCAGATCGTGGCGGGCCGCCATCTGGTTCAAACCGCGCTCGTCATAGGTCAGGAGGACCACCGGGATGTCGCTCCCGGAGCGGCGGACCGAATCGGCCAGTTCTCGCGCGTGCATATCCCCGGGGTTGAGAGTGGTGATGACCAGGTCGATCTCGTGACCCGGTGAGCTGAGGATATCGAGGGCCGCCCTTCCCGAAGACACCTTCACCAGCTTCGGCACCGTGACCAAATTCAGATTCTGATGTTCGGAGTAGAGGCGCTCGTAGAGTTGACCGTCTTCCTCCAGGATGAAGCTGTCGTAGAGCGAGCAGACCAGCAGAATGTTGGTCACTCGATACTGCATCAGATTCTGAAAGGAATGAAAGCGCTTGACGTGCCCACGAGTATCGAGCAGCTGCTGAAAGGTGGTCATCTCTCATGGATTGGAGAGGCTGTGGAATAGCCCTGTAATGACGGCCTAATTTGGCTCTTTAGAGTTTACAAACAGTTAACCTGACCCGTGGAACTAAACGCCGAAAACCCCAGTTGAGAGCTATGTACAAACCGAACAGGAGATAACAAAATGCAACTTGGTGGAATTGGAAATAGTTTCGGAGCACTCAACACAGGACTGGGAGCCAACGGTCCGGCGGGAGGAGGATCGCCTTCGGTCCTGGCCGCCAACGATTCTTCCGGAGACATCTACGCTTCCGTCTACCAAGCCGGCAGCGACGAGTATATGATGGACGACGGTTCGCTGGACGTCTACGCCTAACTTAAAGTCACGATAGAAGAGCACACACCTTCAGCCGGGTCACGCGCACAGAGCGCGTGGCCCTATTTTTATACCCTGGAAAGCCTTACCTTGGAGGCTGGCCTTCTTTCCAAAGGATGACACCGAAATTGCCGGGTCGCATGGAGACTTCCACGTAGGTGGCGTGTCGGGCCGAGGTCTCTCCGCTGAACGCCGTCTGCCCAACGCTCCGGATGGTCACCACCCCCTCTTCATCTCGACGGACCTGGTCCACGGTCACCTGATAGTAACCCAGGAGCTCCTCGGAATCTCCGAGTTTCAGGGGCTCTTTGTAAGAGAAATACGTCTGGGCATCCCCCACACCGGAAGGAAAGAACGGGTCTTTTTGAAGCTTGGCGATAGCATCGTTGACCCCGGCGTGAGCGAGCAGGCGCGCTTGCTCGGCTCGCACGGCCAGTTGAGCCGCCGAATAGTGGCCCTTCTTCATCCCGATCAGACTGAGACCGATGAGCGTGGTCAACACGGTGAACAGCAACGCGAAGATGAGGACCGAACCCTGTCTGTTTCTCCTCACGGCAACTGCACCACCGTTTCAAACGTCTCGGTCTTGTTGCTCTTCTCCGAGCTAAACTTGACTTTCGCCAGGCGCCCGTTCTGCTCCACTTCGAAGGAAGCCAGTTGATAGACCGGCGCCCGTTCGGTTTTGAGATCGGTGCTCTTCGTCCGATAGAGCCACCCCTCCACAAACTCATACCGGACCGTAGCCATCGACCCTGGAGCGCTCAATCCGGCCTCCAGTCTTTCGGTCAGAGACTTCTCTCCATCCTGGCCCACGAAGACCAGGCTTCCCGCGCTCGCACTCACCTGGCTTGCGTTTCGGGCGTCGTCCCGAATCAGCTGGGTCAACTGAAGAGCCTCTAGCTCAAAGCCGAAATCCTTGCGGGCCAGACTCACTCTGGAAAGCATGGATAAGCTGTAGGCCAGCGCCGAAAGCACGAGGGAAAAAATCACCATCGTGAAGAGAGCCTCGATTATGGTGAAACCACCGCGCCTCTTCATTCGTTCGTGATCTCCATGGTGGCGTACTGAACCCGTCCCTTGTATTCTCCACGCACCACGATCCGGCATTGGCCCGGGGTGGTCGCAAAACGGTTGCCGTAGTCTTGATAGATGTTCTTGTAGACGCACTCCCAGCCGTCACGACGCATGACGTGGACGCTTCCAAAAGAGTTGATCGGCTCCACATACCAGGTCAGGATGAGATCTTCGATGACCTCGTTCGAAGAGTCGTAGGCGACGGCGCGAAACCTCAATTCTCCCTCGGGCCCGACCTTCAGCCCATCGGGCGCCAGCATCCGCAGCTCGAAAGTGTCCGGCGCCAGGTCCGCCACCAGGGTCGTCAGATGGAGAAGCGGCTTGCCATCGTCTTTCCGACGAACCTCCACGTCCACTTTCCAGGTAGATTGGGTCAACACTTTGCGAGCCAGGTTCGGCAGGGCCCTTCCCTCGTCATACTGGCTCTCCAGCTCCGAGCAAGGGAGATCCAGGGGCTGCCACTTCGCGGAACTCTCAATAAGATAGTCAGGCAAAGTACAGGGCCACAAACGGCCGTCCACCGACCCCAGGCCGCCCTTGAAGTCCGCGTAGGCCACGGCTCGAATCTCTTCCAAGGCGTTCTGAGCATCGTGCAGCGCGCGCACTTTGAGACCGCTGTCGGCCTCGGACTGAAAGCTATGGTGAATCAAGAAGATGGTCAGAGAAAGAGCTGTAATAAGAAGAAACGAGGCAAAGAGGACCTCGAGTAAAGTTGCCCCGCGTGAAAAGACCTTACGGGGAGAGGACATAGGAAAGAACCTTCGAGCCCAGATCCTTGGTGAGATTGATCGGCTCTCCTCCGGTTCGGACACCCATCCGATAGATATCCCCGCTCCTCAGAAAGAAAGCGTAATCCCCACCGCTGGAAAGAAGTGGATTCTTCACACCCTTCTCGGTAAACAGCACTTTCTCGGGACCCAACTCCAACAGGTCCAGTTTGTCGTTGAGCACCTGGCGCTGGCAAATGTCGACCTGATCACCACTCTCCCTGGCGTAAAGCACTTCGCGGCCGTCGCTCGACCAACTCGGGCTCTTGATGGGACTGCTACAAATCGTGGTGGTGGGTAGCGCGCCCGTGGAGTCATGAAAGATCAGGCACGGCGCGGTCGATTTCTGCTCCAGATAGTATCGAGGCCGGGCCAGGTTGAAGACTTCCGCCTGATGACCATCGCTAAGCGCGGGCAGAGTCGCCTTCTCCGGCTTGGGCGGATAACCGCGAATAACCACCTCTTTGCGAATCACCTGATGACCGGGAGAAGGGATATAGCGAGGAAGGTTTTCCGCCTTTCCCTGGGCCACCGCTCGAGGGTCTTGAGCCGGAGGGTCGACCTTGTCGTCCTCGTCGTAAATCTCTTTCTCCGTATAGGCAAGACCGAAGCGAGGGGTACCGTACCACTTGAAGTTCGGCTCGGCGTGATTGGAGATATTGACTTTCTTCCCGCTGTTCAGGTGCATCACCTCAAGCGAGTTGATGTTGATGGTGGTGGAACCCTCTTCGAGATAGTAGACCGTGACAGTCTCCGTGGTGCTGCCGCTACTGGAACTCGTGGATGTCGTGCTGGTGGTGCTGGTCGTCGAGGTGGTGGAGGTGGAAGTGCTTGTGGAGGAGCCGTCGTCGGAACTCGCCACCTCGATCTCAACCTGCTTCGACTTAACGACCTCGAAATGAACCTCCATCGTCTCGCTACTGCCGGTCAGATAGGCGGCGTAGCTGTTGAACGGGTCGAAAGTGATCCTCCGGAAGAAAGAGAGGGGAAATTGTCTCAGACGTTTGCGGTTGGTGCCGTCGGCGTTTCGAGTGATGATGGAGAGCTCGTCCGGGTCTTCGTAGAAGGAGTAAAGACGAGTGCCGTCCGAGCTGAAGAACGGCTTCGACTCATCCTCCTCATCCAGAGTCAATTTCCGATGAGAGGTACCGTCGAGATTTGTCATAATGAGCTGATGCTCGTTGGTCTCGTAGACGATGTTCTCCGGCTTCAGAAGGGCCATCCGAGGCATCAGATCGGCACCTGACGCTAATTCCGTCTTGTTGCCTTCCGGGTCTTCCACCAGCAGAGTAAAATCGTAGACCGTCCCCATCAGGGCGCCGGGCGGAGGACGCCAGGAGATGACCGATTCCCAGACCCATTCGCCATCCTCGTCCTGCACAAAGTTCATCTGACCACCGGTCGTGGGCCCGAGAGCGGAAGCCGACTCCTGGTAGCTGAAATTCCCAGGCTCGCCCTTGTCGGCTGCCACCTCGATACTGAAGGTCAGGGGTCCGCCGTCGGCATCTTTGGCTCGAAAACGGAAGGTCGTCAGTCCGTACTCGATTCCGTTTTGTCCCATCCCCGGTCGCTTTTGCTGAGGATGGATCTGGACGGCCGTCTGACCGAGCCCCACATCTTCCAAACCTTCCACGTCGATGGGCAGAAAGTCGACCGCGGAGATGACCGGTTCGCCGGAGTTCGAGGGCGGCTTCGGGGGAGCCAACTCCGCAACTGTTGGAAGTGAGTTGCTCTCAGGCAGTGGTCCACTCGGCAGCACGCTCTCCATCACTCCGATGGTCCCAGCCTTGGAGACCCAAATAGTGGTGGGACTGGTGACTCGCGTGAGTCCATCTCCCGAAGCGTCCATGTTGGCCGCCACCACAAAATGATACTTGCCGTCCTTTTCGGCCAGGTCTTCACTCAAAGCCGTTCCGTCCGGACGAAAGACCAATCGATATTCGTCGTCCGCTTCGCTGATCCAGCGCGGCAGCTCGTCAAACGTCTCCAGGTTGTCTCCCGGCCAGCGACCGGTGTAGATGGTCGCCGAAAGGTCGTTGTCGAAATTGACGGTGCGAATCAACTCGCCCCGGTCGTAACCACCACGGATCGCGAACGAGCGGGAGAAAGGGTTGTTGGAGCCTCCGTTGGGGATGCAGACAGCCACGAACTTCTCGCTCTGCATCGCGGTCGACCGGGCTGCTCGAAGCTCGGCCGCTAAGGTGTGAGAAAGGCCTTTGCCTCTCTCCCGAGAGATAGTGGATTGGAAAGTGAGAGCGCCCACGGACAACAATAAACCCAGGACGAAGACCGATACCACGATCTCCAAAAGGGAAAATCCATCTCTCAATTTGCGCATAGAATCAGCATACCGCCATGCTTTAAGATAGCACAAGGCTTAAACGAACTGTTCACAACACGAAGGACGATTCAAAGAAATCCTCAGGCTGAGACCGGAGGGATTGTCTCGACCCGAAAAGTAATGACCCTCCATGGCGCTACCTCAACTCAAACTCAGAGTCGAACCCGAAGAAATGGCCAAACTGGCGACTCGCCTGACCGAACTCGGCTACGAAGAGTCGGCCGTGGCGGAAATTCTGGGACTCTGGGACATCTCCCAGATGAACGGCCACGAATTGCCGGGCTACGTTTGGCGATGCAAGCAGAACGGATCCGATCTGGCCCAGCTCACGTTGCTCTTTCTGCTGGGTGAAGCCATGCCGGCCGAAGTGGCGAGAAAGCTCCTGGGCAGCGACAACGTCAACAATCTCCTGCTCTGCGGCGTGCTCTTCCGGCAAGCCGGCGCTCTTTATTGTCACGTCGTACTCTATCCCTGTCTGGGTCGCTTCTTCTTCACCGACTACTGGGTCACCGGCGGACAGCAGGAGGGCCAGGTGTACGAACTCGGCACCGACAGCTACGTGCTGGCTCGACTCACCCCGCGCGATAAGTCGCAAAAAGCCCTCGACCTCTGCACGGGCTCCGGAATCCACGCCATCATTTCCGCCTCCGAGTGCGCCGAGTCCGATGCTGTGGACATCAACCCTCGCGCCTTGA
>Ga0208330_1000866_pt1 | contig 11100 bp, 9 predicted proteins | sample DeeseametaMP1896_FD_184180 | JGI IMG/M metagenome (GOLD analysis project Ga0208330, IMG submission 184180) | Marine microbial communities from the Deep Pacific Ocean - MP1896 (SPAdes) | ecosystem: Environmental > Aquatic > Marine > Oceanic | place: East of Hawaii, North Pacific Ocean | collected...
GGCAGCGCACAGGCGGCGAGCCACAGGGTCATCGACAGCACACTCAGATACTTCATCAGGATCCTCCTGGACGAGAGTCGGAATGGCTGGCGATGGCTGGCCGGAATAATCGGGATGGCGCTAGTACTGCCACTCCAGCAGCACACCGGCACTGCGCGGCTCACCGTAACGCGAGGCAACACGTTCACCCGCCACCAGGGCGCCCTGCAGGTTGAGCTCGTCGGTGAGGTTGCGGCCGTAGACGGCAACGCTGAAGCCCGCCGGCAAACGGTAGTCGACGCGCGCATTCACCAGCGTGCGCGCCGGGGCGGCAGAACGCGGGTCGTTGTCCGGGTCGCTGAACAGACTGCCGATGCGCTGCACGGTCACCTGCCCACTGAAGCGCCGCCATGCCCGCAGGCTCAGGCCGGCCCCGACGGTGTACTCCGGCGCATAGGGGAACCGGTTGTTGGCGTAGTCCTCGCCGTCGTTGACGAATTCGTCAAAGGCCGTGCGCAGCAGACCGCCACTGAAGAACAGATCGATCGGGGCGTCGAATGCCCACAGGGCTTCGGCCTCCAGGCCATAGAGGTGCGAGCGGCCGGCGTTTTCCGTCACCGTTTCGAAGCCCGAGGTTTCGCCGATGGTCACCTGCTGGTCGCGCCAGTCGGTATAGAACACATTGGCATTGAGCCGCAGCTGACGATCCCACCAGCGGCCCCGGTAGGCCAACTCCACCGTACGCGTGTATTCCGGCGCGTAAGGGCTGACATTGCCACCGAAGAAGGACACGCTGGTGCCCCCGGAGCGGTACCCCTCCTGGTAGGTCAGCGCGAGGGTGGTGTCATCGCTGGGCAGCCAGCTCAGCCCAAGTTTGGGCAAGGGATCGGTGTAGCGATCGCGCCCCTGCGCCTCGTAGTCCGGCGGCACCAGACCGGGGGCGGCCAGCGCCAGCGCGTCACTGACCAGATCCGGCAGCGGAATCCCGATCGGCAGGTCCAGCGGCAGACCCGGCACCGCGCCGGTGAGGGTCAGATCGAGCTCGGAGACATCCTGCCGCCGCGCACGTTCCTCGTTGTATCGCAGCCCGGCAGTGAGCCGCCAATGCGGCGTGAGATCCCAGTCGGCCTCGGCAAACAGGGCCCGGGTTCGCACGTTGCTGTCGGAGTCGATGGTGCCGTTGAGCAGCACCAGCCCGCCGGCAGCGGCGACGTCATGGCCAATCGTGGCGGTCTGCTTGTCGCTGTCGGCGTAGTAGGCGCCAACCACCGCGCGCAGTCGGGCACCGTCATAGTGCGCCCGCAGCTCCTGGCTGAAGATGCGTTCGTCCAGCGTGTTGTCCGAGTAGCCGCCGTCGGAGGCTGACCGGTCGTAATCGATGGTGTAGAGGTTTTCGATCTGCACCCATCCGGTGACGGCCTCCGCCCGCCAGGCACCGCCCAGCGGCAGGCGCTGCTGGAGGCTGTGCAGGGTGGTGATGTCGTTTTCGCTGCCACGCACATCGGCGCTCTGCGTGCGCGGGCCGGCGGAGCTGTCGTGCAGGGGATCGCCGAACTCGTTGTCGGCATAGGCCACCCCATAGCGGGCCCGGTAGCCGGGCAGCGCCGCCGGGGTCCACAACAGGCTGGCGCGGGCATTGCGGGTGTCCTCCCGCCCGGCATCGTCCTCCTGTCGGGTGACGTTGACGATATCGCCATTGTCGTAGCGGTCCTGGGCACTGACGCGAAACCGCAGGCTGTCGCTCAGGGGCCCACCACCGGCCACGGCATAGTCGTGCCCGTCCCGGCTCATCACGCCGGCGCGCAGTCGCGCATCCCAATAGGCCGTGGGGTCGCGTGACTGCAGCACCACCGAACCCGCCAGGCTGTTGCGCCCCTGGTTGGTGGACTGCGCCCCGCGCAGCACTTCGATCTGCTCCAGATCCCAGGCGCTCAGCGGGCCGGCGAAGCGGGCCGCCTGCGGCGGCAGCGCCACCCCGTCCAGGTACACGCTGATGGTTTCGCCCTCGCCACCGATCCCGGTCAGCGGAATTCCGCGGATGGCGATTTCGCGATCACCGCCCGCCGCCACCACGTTGCCGAACTGGGTGGCCACCGCCCGCAGATCGGCAGCCGTGCCAGCCGCCAGATCCTCGCGGGTGGCAATGCCGACGCTGCTGGCGGTTTCGGTGAGGGTGCGCCCGAGCTTTTCGCCGTAGACCACCAGCGTTTCCACCGGGGTGGCGACCGCCGCATCCGGCGCCTGCGGCACGGTTTCCGCGGCGTCGTCGCTCAGCGCAATGCTGTCTTCATAGGGCTCGGGCGCGCCCTGCGCCGCCGCCAGCATCGGCAGCAATGCCACCCAGCCCGAAGTCCGCCCCACCCATGCCCGCAACCGCTCGCCCATCACTGCTCCCGTCGATGCGATCCGCTACGGGAACGCTGGTCCGCCGGGGCGCGGAAGCACCGGCGGCTGGAGCGCGAATGTTAACGATTCTCAGGCGCGATCTAAAGCGTTTACGCCAGTTTCGACAGCGCCGACAAGGGCATCCGTCGCATCAGCGCCGCCATCGCCGTCCACGGCCAGCGCGGCACGTAGGCCTCGTCCGGTTCGCGCTCGATGGCGGCGACCAGCGCGCGACAACCGGTTTCGGTATCCACCACGAAGGGGCGGTTCTTGATGCCGCGGTTGATGTCGCTGTCGATGAACCCCGGGAACAGGGTGGTGATCTTGATCGGCGTGCCCTGCAACTCGATGCGGGCACCTTCACTGAGATTGGCCAGTCCCGCCTTGGTGGCGGCATAGGTTGTCAGTGCCCGCGGAAAGCCGCGCACCGCACTGACCGACGACACCGTCACCAGGTGGCCCGCGTTGCGGGAACGGAACAGTTCCAGCGCAGCCTCGCACTGCGCCAGCGCCGCCACGAAGTTGGTCATGGCGGTCTCGCGGTTGGCGTGGAAATGCCCGGTGCCGAGCGACGCGCCCTTGCCCATGCCGGCGTTGACGATGATGCGGTCGAGCCCGCCGATGACCTCGTCAAACTCGCGAAACACCGCGAACACGGCGTCGTGATCGTTGACGTCCAGCGACCGCACTTCGATGCGGATGCCGGGATGGGCAGCGGTCAGTTCGGACTTGAGCCCTTCCAGCTGGTCGACGCGACGCGCACACAGGGCCAGGTTGCGTCCCTGGGCGGCGAACAGGCGGGCCATGCCCTCGCCCAGGCCGGAGCTGGCGCCAGTGATGAGAATGTTCTTGCGGGTCATGGGCAGTTACCGATAGGTGATGAGAGAGTCGTGGGCGCCTTCAAAGAAGGCATGCTCGTTGAAGCTGGAGAGATGGATGCGACGACCGTCTGCAGAGTACAGCAGCTTGGTGATGCCGCCGTTGGCCATGGTCCATTGCAGCTTCAGCGCGGCCTCGGCGTCGAGGCCCAGCAGGCGCTGGATGATGACGGAGATGGCGCCGCCGGAGGTGAACACCAGCGCGGTTTTCGACGGCCCCAGCTGTTCCACCACTTCGGTGACGCCGGCATTGCAGCGGGCGCAGAAGGCCGGCCAGCTCTCGCGGTATTCGTCATCGTGGGCGCCGTCGATCCAGCGCCGCATGGCCTCGGTCAAGGCGGCCTGAAACGCCTTGCGCGGGTTGAGCGTCTTGGCAAGGTCGGCCTTCATCAGCAGCTTGTTGGCATACAGCGGCCGGTAGCGCACCAGGATTTCCTCGTGGTCGTACTCGTCGAAAGCGGGCAGCACCACCGGCTTGAGATCAGAGCCCATGGTCTGCAGGGCGTTCTCGGCGGTCTCCCGATGGCGCCGCAACGGCCCCATGAACACCGCATCCGGCGTGAGCCGGGTTTTCAATGCCGCCCCCAGCACCCGGCCCTGCTCGTGGCCGACATCGGACAGCGCGTCGTAGTCGGCCTTGCCGAAGCTGGCCTGGCCGTGGCGGATGAGGTAGATCGCGCCCACGGCTACGACGCCCGCCTGATCACGCGCCGCGCCCGCAAGCCCAGGTAATTCGCCATCACCCAGAAATGCTTGAAGGCCGGATTGCGGGTCTGCCCGTGGTGATAGCGGTAGTAGATCTGCTGGATGATCACCGCCAGCCGGAACAGACCGTAGGCCTCGTAGAAAGCCCAGTTGTCACATTTGATGCCCGTCTTGCCGAGGTAGTACTCGACCACCTCGCGGCGGGTCATCATGCCCGGCAGATGCGTCGGCTGGCGGCGCATGAACTGGGCGATGCGGTCATCCCCCGCTTCGTTCCAGTAGGCAACAATGCCGCCCAGTTCCATCAGCGGATCGCCCAGCGTGGCCATCTCCCAGTCCAGCACACCGATCACCTGGGTGGGGTCCTCAGGCGACAGCACCACGTTGTCCAAGCGCCAGTCATTGTGGATCACGGCGTTGGCCACATCGTCCGGAATATTCGCCTCCAGCCAGCGCTGCACGTCGCGGAACTTCAGCACGTTCCAGGTCGGCACCTTCTGCCAGCGGGCGTTCCAGCCCTCGATCTGGCGGCGCACATAGCCGCTGCCCTTGCCCAGCTTTTCCAGCGCGGTGCCCTGCACATCCACCTGATGCAGATCGATCAGCCGATCCAGCAGGTTCTCGCAGAGCTGTCGCGCCTGGGCCGGACTGAGGGTCATGCCGCGCGGCAGGTTCTTGCGCGGAATGATGCCCTCGATGCGGTCCATCACATAGAACTCGCTGCCGATCACGCCCTCGTCCTGGCAGAACGCCACCATGTTCGGCACGTAAGGGAACACCGGCTTGAGCGCGGACTGCACGGTGTACTCGCGCCCCATGTCGTGCGCGCCCTTGGCCTTGGTGCCGGCCGGGGGGCGACGCAGGATGAGGTCGCGGTTGGTGTAGCGCAGGCGATAGGTCCAGTTCGATGCGCCGCCCGAGAACTGCGTCACCTCCGGCTGTCCCTCCAGCGCCACGCCCTGCGCCTGTAACCAATGGGTGATGGTGGCCACATCCAGGGTTTCGCCTTCGCGGACCGCACCGCCGCGGTCCAGTACCGATGTTCCAGTCATGGTGCCTCGTCAGGAAAAAGCAGATTCAACAGTACCGCAGCGTAGGCCTCGGGCGCCTCAAGGTCGGGAAAGTGCCCGGCCTGCTCGAAGCGCTGCACGGTCAGCTGGGGCAGATGGGCGCGCAGGCCCTCGGGATCGGTGGGGCGATGACTGCGATCGGCCCCACCCCACAACAGGGTTGCCGGCACCGGGACGGGTGCCAGCAACGGGTCATCGGCAGCGGTCGCCTGCATCCCCTGCACCACACCGGCAAAGCAGTAGCAGCCGCCGTCGGCCAGTGCCCGATCCGCGGTGTGCTGGAAGTGCGGCCGATCCTCGCGGCGGGCCAGCGCGATGCGATACCAGCCTGCGGCGACCTTCCGCCGTTGGGCGAAATTGATCAGCTGCCCCAGTACCGGAACGCGGATCGGCGCCGGCACGATCCGCTCGGTCCAGGCGCGCATGGCGGGCATTCCCGGGGTCTGCGACAACAGCAGATGGGTCACCCGCTGCGGCGCCAGATGCGCCGCCGCGATCCCGTAGTAGCCGTTGACGCAGGACAGCGCCAGCACCGCGCGCTCGATGCCCAGCCCCGACAACACGGCCAGCAGCACCTCCGCGCCGGTCCGCAGCCGATGGTCGTGACGCGGTCCGGGCACGCTGAATCCGAAGCCCGGGAGGTCGGCCACCACCACCCGGACGCGCGGCGTCAGGCGAGCCACCAGCGGCGCGTAGTGCTCGATCACGCAGGGGCCGTCCGGCACCAGCAACACCGCCGGCCCCGAACCACCGCTGTCCTGCACCCGCACCCGGCCCGAGGGGGTATCGATCCAGCGCAGCCCCGGCAAGGCGGCCGGGGCACCGCGCGGCGTTGCACGCCGGGCGTACAGCCAGTGATCGAGGCGACTCGCCAGCGTCACTTGCCGAGGCCAGCCTTGGCCAGTTCGATACGGGCGATCACGCCCTTGTGCACTTCGTCCGGGCCGTCAGCCAGGCGCAGCGACCGCGCCTGCGCAAAGAAGGCGGTCAGCGGCACATCGCGCGACACGCCCATGCCGCCATGCAGCTGGATCGCCCAGTCGCAGACCTGCTGCAACACGTTGGGCGCCACCACCTTAATGGCGCTGATCTCGGTCATCGCCGGAATGGCGCCGACCTTGTCGATCTTCCAGGCCGCGAACAGGGTCAGCAGGCGCGCCTGGTCGATGGCGATGCGGGCATCGGCGACCCGCTCGCGGTTGCCGCCGAGGTTCAGCAGCGGCTTGCCGAAGGCGGTGCGCGACATGCCGCGACGGATCATCAGTTCCAGCACCGATTCGGCGGCGCCGAGGCAGCGCATGCAATGGTGGATGCGGCCGGGCCCGAGGCGCCCCTGGGCAATCTCGAAACCGCGGCCGAGGCCGGCGATGAGGTTCTCCTTGGGGACGCGGACATTGTTGAAGTGGACCTCGCCATGGCCATGCGGCTCGTCGTACTCGCCGAACACCGGCAGCATGCGCTTGATCTCCACCCCCGGCGTGTCCATCGGCACCAGCACCATCGAGTGCTGCGCGTGGCGGCTGGCATCGGGCACCGAAAGGCCCATGAAGATGCCGATCTTGCAGCGCGGGTCGCCGACGCCACTGCTCCACCACTTCCTGCCGTTGATGACCACCTCGTCACCATCGAGCACGGCGGTGGCGGCCATGTTGGTGGCGTCACTGCTGGCCACCTCCGGCTCGGTCATGAAGAACACGCTGCGGATCTCGCCGGCCAGCAGCGGGGTCAGCCACTGCGCCTTCTGCGCCTCGCTGCCGTACTTCCAGAGCACCTCCATGTTGCCGGTGTCCGGTGCGTTGCAGTTGAACACTTCCGGGGCGATCAGGCTGCGGCCCATTTCCGCACAGACCGGCGCGTATTCCAGCACCGACAGGCCGGCGCCGAGTTCGGGATCGGGCAGGAACAGGTTCCACAGCCCCTCGGCCTTGGCGCGCGCCTTCAGCGCCTCCATCTGCGGCGGGATGGCCCACTGGGTCCAGTCACCGCCATTGCGCCGCGCCAGCACCTGCTCCCAGTAGTCCTGCTCGATGGGGGCGATGTGCTGATCGATGAAGGCGCGCACGCGCTTCTGGTAATCCTTGGAGCGGGCAGATTGTTCGAAGTCCATGAGGCAGTCCGGGATGAGGGCGAAACCCCGATGCTACTGCCGCGCATTACACTGCATAAAGTGAAATTTATGCAGTCGCAATCATGAACACTGTGCATCAATCAAGTCTCGCCGCCCGGCTCGACCTCAACCTGCTGCGGGTTTTCGACGCCATCGCCCAGCAACGGAATCTGGCGCGGGCGGCGGCCCACCTGCATCTGTCGCCCTCGGCGGTCAGCCATGCGCTGGCCCGCCTGCGGACACAACTCGATGACCCCCTGTTCGAACGGCACGGTCGCGGGGTGACGCCGAGCGCCCTGGCGCGGCGTCTGGCGCCGGAGGTGCGGGATGCGCTGTCACGCCTGGAGGCCGCGCTCAACCGCGCCCACCCCTTCGATCCGGCGCAGGACCTGCGGCAACTGCGCATCGCCATGCCCGATGAACTGGAGACCGACCTGCTGCCACTGCTGAGCGAACGGCTGCGTGCGGCCGCGCCCGCAGCGCGGCTGGACAGCGTGCGTATCGACCGCGCCAATCTGGCCGCCGACCTGGCCGCGCAGCGGCTGGACATGGCCATCGATGTGGTACGCCTCAATGACCCGGACCTGCGACAGCAGCAAATCGGTGACGATCGCTTCGTGGTGGTCGGCCGGGTTGGCCGGGACCGCCCGGGCCGACGCGACTACCTGGCTGCCCGCCACGTCATCGTGTCGTCCCGGCGCAGCGGCCTGACCCTGGAGGACCTGCACCTTCAACAACACGGCATGCGTCGTGAGATCGCCCTGCGGTGCCAGTTGCTGGACGCCGCCTGCGCCATCGTCGCCGCCTCCGACCTGCTGCTGACCCTGCCACGACGCCATGCCGAGCAGGCGCAACGTCAACATCGGCTGGTGCAATTCGAAGCCCCGGTGCCACTACCGCCGGCCGCGCTGTTCTGCACCTGGCACCGCCTGCGCGATGCCGACCCGGTGCTGCACTGGCTGCGCGCGCAGTTGCCGCAGGGCGACAGCTAGGCCGCGGGCGGCGTCCGGCCCGCAAACAACACCTTCAGCTGGCTGGCATCCAGCTCCAGTGCCAGCGTCGAGGTGGCGACGAACCGGGTCCGCACGATCTTCCATTGACCGTCGATGCAGCGGTAGCCGTCTTCGTAGTAGCCGGCCAGCTGCGTCAGGCTCTTGTCGCGGGTGTTGATCAGGCCGTACTGCAGGCTCCAGGTGGCTTCGGCGGCATCCTCGGCGGTCACCGAGATCTGCGGGTTGCTGCCGTGGTGCAGCTCCACCATGTGATCGTGACAGGCCATCTGGGTGTACAGCGCCACCAGGGCATCGGCATTGTCGAAACACCCCACGGCACCGTAGTCGATCTCCACCGTCCCATCGGCGAAGCAGGCGCGCATGGTCGCGGGATCCTTGCGGTCACAGGCCGCCAGATAGCGGGCCTTGAGGTTGCGGATGGCCTCGGCGGCCTCAAGCCGGTGCAGGCGCTGGGCCAGTGCGTCGTCGTTCATTGTCATCCCTCCAGAGTCGGGGCCAGAGTTCACGTCAGGCCATGCTGCGGCGCCTACTCCAAACAGATGACGTGAGCGTGGCGCGCGCTCCCTACCGTAGCGCCAAATACGTGGCACCACGGTGACCACGGCATCCGAAGAATGAGGAGAATCCTGATGGGGGTACGGTCGCTCCTGATCGCGCTGCTGGCGGCGGCCGCCATCGGCCTGCTGGTCTTCCTCGTGCGCGGCACGCTGGTCGCCGACAATGCCCTGCACCAGGATCGCCTGCGCCTGCTGCGCTCGGTCGACGCCCTGGATGTGCGCCTGAACCGGGCGGTCACCCAGGTCGGGGTCAGCTCCATGGCCAACGTCAACGATGTGCGGGCCGCCACCACCGCCCAGCTCGGCGATGCCCTCGATGCCCTGGAGCAGGGGGAACACCGGCTGCGCGGCCTGAGCCCGGCAGTGGACCAGGCGCTGGACCGCTTTCTCGACACCATCGAGTCCAAGTTCGAACTGGCGTTCGACTTCGAGGCACGCAACATTCTGGTGAACCAGCGGCTGGTGGCCGGCATGGTGGCGGTGGCTCCGGCTGCCGAGGACCTGCTGACGGCAACGCCGGAAGCGGAGCGCGACACCCTGTCACGACTGCTCGGTTCGCTGCGCTCCGAAGTCACCACCTACGGGGTGGTGCAGACCCCCACCAACGGCCCCAACATCCTCGGTCAGCTGGCTGAACTTGAAGCACTGGCGGCAACGCAGCCGGAACCCTTCCAGAACGCGCTGCGGCCGTTGCGCGCCCGCACCCGCGAAGTGATGGCCGACAAGGACGAACTGGTCGAACGCGTCAGCGGCTTCCTGGCCCGCCCCACCGCCGACCATCTGCTGGCGCTGGAAACCGTCTATTCGGCCTGGAACAACCAGCGGGTGGCGGTTGCCAACCAGTACCGCAGCTGGCTGGTGGCCTATGCCGCAGTGCTGCTGCTGGTACTGGCGTGGCTGGGCCTGCGCCTGAGCCGCAGCTACCGGGCACTGGATGCTGCCAACGAACACCTTGAGGACCAGGTGCGGGAACGCACCACCGACCTGCGCACCGCCCTGCAGGACCTGCAGGCCAGCCAGGCGCAGCTGGTGCAGTCGGAGAAGATGGCTTCGTTGGGCCAGATGGTGGCCGGCGTTGCCCACGAGATCAACACGCCGCTGGGGTACGTGCGCAGCAACAACGAAATCGTGCGCACTGCGCTCGGCGATCTGCGGCAGCTGGTACAGACACAGGGCGCCGCGCTGGACTGCCTGAGCAGCGAGGGCGCCAGCGACGAGGAGGTGGCAACGCGACTCGCCGAGGCTCAGACCCTGCGCGAGGAGCTGGACGCCGATGCCCTCACCGGCGACCTCGACAACCTGCTCAATGACGCCGAGCACGGCCTGCGGCAGATGGCGGAACTGGTCACCAGCCTCAAGGACTTCTCCCGGGTCGACCGGTCGCGGTCCGATCTGTTCGACGTCCATCAGGGGCTGGAATCGGCCCTCAAGATCGGGCAGAACCACCTCAAGCACAAGGTGGAGATCGTGCGGCAGTACGGCCAGCTGCCCGAGATCGAGTGTTCACCATCACAGCTCAACCAGGTGTTCCTCAACCTGATCACCAATGCCGCTCAGGCCATCGACGACGAAGGCCGCATCTTTCTGCACACGCAGGCCACCGACGAGGGCGTCGCCATCCGCATCCTCGACACCGGCAGTGGCATGAGCGACGAGGTCCGCGAGCGCATCTTCGAGCCCTTCTTCACCACCAAGCCGGTGGGCCAGGGGACCGGGCTGGGTCTGTCGATCGTCTATCGCATCATCGAGGATCACCACGGCCGCATCGAGGTCCGCTCGAAACCGGGCAAGGGCACCGAGTTCGCCATCCATCTGCCACGACGGCAGCCGCGCGCTGCCGCCGCTGACCTTCCCGCCGCCGAGGTTGCCGCCGCATGAGCGCTGCCGCCAAACCCGTCATCCTCTTCGTGGACGACGAACCGCGCGTGCTCACCAGCATGCGCATGCTGTTCCGCAACACCTACCAGGTGCTCATCGCCGAGAGCGGCGTCGCCGCGCTCGGCGTGCTCAAGGATCAGGCGGTGGACGTCATCGTCAGTGACCAGCGCATGCCGGGCATGACCGGCATCGAACTGCTGCGCCGCGCCCGCGACCTGCAACCCGGCGCCATGCGCATCCTGCTCACCGGCTACTCCGATCTCAACGCCATCATCGGCTCGATCAACGAGGGCGAGATCTTCCGTTTCGTCAACAAGCCGTGGATCAACGACGATCTCGGCGGCACCCTGGCGCGTGCGGTGGACGCCGCCCGTGCCACCGCGGCGGCGGAGAGCGACAGCCACACGGTGGCGCCGGCCAACGCGGTGGACCTCAACGGTCCGGCCGTGCTGGTGCTCGACGAGGATCCCGCTGTGGCGCCACAGCTGCAGCGCATGCTCGGCGGCGGCGTGCGGGTGGTGGCGGCCC
>Ga0208330_1000871_pt1 | contig 11080 bp, 14 predicted proteins | sample DeeseametaMP1896_FD_184180 | JGI IMG/M metagenome (GOLD analysis project Ga0208330, IMG submission 184180) | Marine microbial communities from the Deep Pacific Ocean - MP1896 (SPAdes) | ecosystem: Environmental > Aquatic > Marine > Oceanic | place: East of Hawaii, North Pacific Ocean | collected...
GCCGAGCCATCGGTGGCATCGACCCGCAGCCCCGCGCGCGCCATGTGCATCGCCGACCGGCCCGGACCGCAGCCGAAGTCGAGCACGCGACCACCTTCGGGCATCGCGGCGATGAAGGCCAGCAGGGTGGCGTCAGCCGCCTTATCCGAGAACACCTTTTGGTAGGTCAGCGCCATGTCGTCGTAGACGCGCAGGGTTTCGGCATCGGTCACAGGAACACCCCGACACTCAGGCAGGCCACGACGACGGCGGTGAGCAGGAGACGCAGGCGCATCCACCAGTCCGGCGCGAGGCCCCAGCGGGCGAATTGCGCATCGAGGATCAAGAGGCCCAGGAACCCGAAGATCAGGTTCATGCCGGCGCTGACCGGCCCGCCGCCGACCATGAAGAACGCCCAAAGCGCCGGGATCACCGACAAGGCATAGCCTGTCGCCGCCCGCGCACCGCCGGCCCGCGCCGCAAAGCCCCAGAGCACGCCCGACATGAACGCCAGGATCACCGTGCCGTAGCTCAGCTGCACATAAGGCCCGACAAACCGCGCGCCGAGCACCTCGAGCCCGAAATACGCAAGCGACGGCACCAGCAGCGTCAGAGCCCCCCAGACGAAGGGGATCAGGCCGGCAAGGCCGAGGGTCAGGGCAGAGCGTGGGATCGGCATCAGGCGCGTTCGAGGGCCAGACGTCCCGCCAGCGCGCAGAAGAGCGCGGCAAAGGAGCGGTTGAGCCAGCGCATGATGCGTGCGCTCGACAGCAGCCAGTCGCGCGCCTGCGCGGCGAAGAGACCGTAAAGCACGAAGACCGCAAAGGTCATGGCCATGAAGATCGCGCCCAACGTCACCATCTCGAGCGTCGCGGTGGCCGGGTTTCCCGACAGAAACGGCGGCAGCAGGGCCAGGAAGAAGATCGACAGCTTGGGGTTCAGGATGTTGATCAACGCCCCGCGCCGCGCCGTGCGCCAGAAACTGTCCGCCTGACGGTCGGCGCTGACCGAAAGCGCACCGTCGGATTTCAGCGCCTGCCAGGCGAGGTAGAGCAGGTAGGCGACCCCGGCGAATTTCACCGCGTTGAAAAGCAGCGCCGAGGTGTGCAGCACCGCCGCGAGACCCAGCGTCGCCGCCAGCAGGTGCGGCACGATCCCGAGGGTACAGCCCACCGCCGCCGCCACGGACGGCCATCGCCCCTGACCCAGGCCGATGGCCAGCGTGTAGATCACGCCGGTGCCGGGGGCGAGGACGACGACCAAAGCGGTCAGGAGGAATTGCAGGCTGATCATTGCGGGCTCCGATAGAGGGTGCCCACCTTGTCGGGCAAAGCGGGCCGGAGGGTCAAGCGAAACCGCCCCGCCTCAGCCGCGCGCAAGGTCCGGCCCGGTGCGAAAATAGCTGACGTCGTTGGAGAAGGTGCTGTCGGGCACCAGGCGGATCAGCCGACCCTCGGGGGCGTCGATCTTGGCGACATTTTCGATGAACCACGGGTTCCAGGTGTCTTGCGCGCCGAGGTAGCGTGTCAGCAGACGACGAAAGAGGTCGGTGTCCATCGGCTCGACCGTGGCGGTGCCGCGCAGGCCCAGGTGCCGCAGGCGCCCCGAGGGGTTGTCGTAGTCCACGATTTCGACCGACGCACGGCTGTCCCGCGCCAGCCGCCGCGCCGAACTGGCACCCGCGTCCGACAGCATCCAGAGCGCGCCGTCCTCCCAAGCATACCAGCACGGAGCGCTGCGCGGCGCGCCGTCTTCGGAGAGCGTGCAGAGGATCGCCATCAAAGGCAGGCGCAGGACCTCCTGCGGGTCGAAGCCCTGCGGCATCAGGCCGGTTCGCGCAGGACGCGGGGGACCTTGAATTCGACGTTTTCCTGCGCCGTCTCAACCGGCTTGACCGTCACGTCATAGCGCGCGCGGAAGGCGTCGATCACCTCGTCGATCAGCACCTCGGGCGCGCTGGCCCCGGCGGTGATACCGACAGACGCGATGCCTTCGAGCGCCCGCCAGTCGATGTTCGCGGCCCGCATCACCAGCTGGCTGTAGGCGCAGCCGGCCTTGCGCCCAACCTCGACCAGCCGTTGCGAATTGGACGAATTGGGTGCACCCACCACCAGCATGGCATCGCAGTCGGGCGCCATCGCCTTGACCGCTTCCTGCCGGTTGGTGGTGGCATAGCAGATGTCTTCCTTGTGCGGGCCGACGATGGCCGGAAACCGCGCCTTGAGCGCGGCGACGATATCGGACGTGTCATCGACCGACAGCGTGGTCTGAGTGACGAAGGCGAGCTTTTCCGGATCACGCACCTCGACCGTCGCCACGTCCTCGACGGTTTCCACCAGCAGCACCTCGCCAGGAGGCAACTGGCCCATCGTGCCGATGGTTTCGGGATGGCCCGCATGGCCGATCATGATCATCTGCAACCCGTTCTCGGCATGGCGCGCGGCCTCAATGTGCACCTTGCTGACCAGCGGACAGGTAGCGTCGACATAGACCATTTCGCGCTTCGCCGCCTCGGCGGGCACGGCCTTGGGCACGCCATGGGCGGAAAAGATCACCGGCCGGTCGGGCGGACATTCGTCCAGCTCCTCGACAAAGACCGCGCCCTGGTCGCGCAGGGCATCCACCACGAACTTGTTGTGCACGATCTCGTGGCGGACGTAGACCGGGGCGCCCCATTTCTCTAGTGCCATCTCGACGATCTTGATCGCGCGATCCACGCCGGCGCAGAAGCCGCGCGGTGCGGCAAGGTAAAGGGTCAGCGGTGGCTTGGTCATTTCTGGCCTCCTGAGTTCCTCCAGACCTAAGCAAAGCGGGTCCAACCGTCCAGAGGCATTGCCGGTCACGGCGATGTGAATGGCCTGCCCCCTGCTGGAATCTGAAAGGCTGGCGATGTTCGAACCACAGGAGTGACCATGCTGCGCCCGATCCTCGCCACCGTTGCGATCCTTGCCCCGTCCACCGTGCTGGCCCAGGGGCCTCTGCCCTATACCGATGCCGCGCGCGTGGCCGCCGGAGCGGAACTCTACGCAGAGAACTGCGCGTCCTGCCACGGCGCGGACCTGCAGGGGCAGCCGAACTGGAAGGTGCGCGACGCCGACGGCTACCTGCCGGCCCCGCCGCACGACGTGACCGGGCACACCTGGCACCATCCCGATACGCAGTTGATCGACATCGTGTCGCGCGGCACCGAGGCAATCGTCGGCAACGGCTACGCATCCCGGATGATCGGTTACGGCGAGATCCTGTCGGACCAGGAGATTCGCGACGTTCTGGCCTATATCAAGAGCACCTGGCCTGCCGAGGTGATCGAGATGCACAACGACATCAACGTGCGGTCCAGGGGCTGAGCCGTCAGGCACCCGAGGCCGACGCCGTGGCCCAGGCCAGCGCGACGTAGCGGCCGGTCTTGGCGAGGCTCACGAGCAGCACGAACAGCCAGACCGGCGTACGCATCATGCCCGCAACGACGGTGAAGGCGTCCCCAAGTGGCGCCCAGCTCAGCAACAGCGTCCAGACGCCCCAGCGGCGGTACCAGCCCTGCGCGCGGTCCAGCTGCGCCGGCGTCACCGGGAACCAGCGGCGGTCGCGGAACCGCTCTATCCCCGCGCCCATCACGTAGTTCACGCAGGCGCCAAGGATGTTGCCGACGCTGGCAAACAGTACCAGCAGCCACACCGCCGCGTCTTCACGCAACTGCATGGCCACGAACACAATTTCGGACTGGAACGGCAGCAGTGTGGCCGCGCCGAAGGCTGTTGCGAACAACACTCCGAGCGCGGCCCACTCTGCCGTCATCGCGGCAGACCCGCGTCAGGCCGGGCGATCAATTGCCGCCGCTGGCCACCTCGAAGTTACGCTCTTGCGGCACGTCGCGGGGCGGGCGGCCGATCACGTCCTTGAGCTCGTCGAGTTCGATGAAGTTGTCGGCCTGGCGACGCAACTCGTCGGCGATCATCGGCGGCTGGCTGAGGATCGTCGATACGACCGAAACACGCACGCCCTGACGTTGCAGCGATTCGACCAGCGGACGGAAGTCGCCGTCGCCCGAGAACAGGACGATGTGATCGACGCGCGGCGCCAGCTCCATCGCGTCGACGGTCAACTCGATATCCATGTTGCCCTTGACCTTCCGGCGGCCCTGGCTGTCGGTGTATTCCTTGGCCGGTTTGGTCACCATGGTGAAACCGTTGTAGTGCAGCCAGTCCACCAGCGGGCGGATCGGAGAATACTCGTCATTTTCCAAAAGAGCCGTGTAGTAGAAGGCGCGCAGCATCTTGCCCCGACGCACGAATTCCTGGCGCAGAAGCTTGTAGTCGATATCGAACCCAAGCGCCTTGGCTGCGGCGTAGAGGTTCGACCCGTCTATGAACAGCGCCAGCCGTTCGTCCTTGTAAAACATCAAAATGTCCTTTCGATAAATAGGGAAAGCCGGGGGTCCGTGAGTGGCGATGTTCGTGAGTGAGTATTGGCCTTCCACTGTGGCGGAAAATAGGTAAAAGCAAATCCGCTTCAAGTAATCTAATGAGAAAAGGATACGCATATTCCACCCGACGGACAAGAAATTCTGATTGCCCTAGGGTCAAACCTTGGGGTGAGCGCAAGATCGCCGACACAAACACTGGTTGCATGCCTCGCGGCTTTTCCTGCGGCTGGACTGCGCTTGAGACGGCTGAGCCGTTTTTTTTCAACACCTTGCTTCCCGCCGGGCGCGGGCCCCGATTACGTCAACGCCGCGGCCGTGCTGACCGCTTCGGGAACGGCTGGCGAAATTCTGCGCAAATTGCATGACGTTGAGGCATCTTTCGGGCGGGAACGCCGCGAACGCTGGGGCATGCGGACGCTCGACCTCGATCTTCTGGGCGTCGGATCGCAGGTTTTGCCCGACCGCGCGACTTACGAATCATGGTCCAGCCTGCCCTTGGACCAGCAGCGGGAGCGCACGCCCGACCGGCTGATCCTGCCGCATCCGCGTTTGCACGAACGCGCATTCGTGCTTGTGCCCCTGGCCGATGTTGCGCCAGACTGGGTGCATCCGGTCTTGCACCGGTCCGTGTCGGCCCTGTGCGACGCGCTTCCTCCCGAAGCGCGCGCAGAGGTGGTGCCGAGCGCCGATATCGGCTTGTAAATCCGGCAGTCGCGCGTTAGGTATTCACCTTCTGACGGCGACCCGACTGATATTGGAGTGTTCCATGGCCCGCGTGACGGTAGAAGATTGCGTTGACAAAGTTCCCAACCGGTTCGAGCTGGTGATGCTTGCCGCGCACCGTGCCCGCGAAATTTCCTCGGGCGCCGCGATCACCGTGGACCGCGACAACGACAAGAACCCGGTCGTGTCGCTGCGCGAAATCGCTGACGAAACCCAGTCCGCCGACGAGCTGCGCGAGCGTCTGATCGAATCGAACCAGACCCAGATCGAGGTCGACGAACCCGAAGAGGACGCAATGGCGCTGCTCATGGGATCCGAACCCGACAAGCCCGCCGACGACGACATGTCCGAGGAAAAGCTGCTGCGCGCCCTGATGGAGGCGCAAGGCCAGGGGTGATCCCGCGCCGAGGCTCAGGTTGAGGACCTCCCATGATCGCGGCCGAAGACCTGATTGCCCTCGTACGCAACTACAATCCAAAGACCGACGAAAAACGCATCCGCGCCGCCTATGATTACGGCAAGCGGATGCACGAAGGCCAGCAACGCCAATCGGGCGAGCCGTACTTCACCCATCCGGTGTCGGTGGCGGCGATCCTGACAGAGCAACAACTCGACGATGCCACGATCATCACCGCGCTGTTGCACGACACGATCGAAGACACCAAATCGACCTATGCCGAGATCGCTGAGCGTTTCGGCACCGAGGTGGCCGACCTCGTCGACGGCGTGACCAAGCTGACCAACCTGCAACTCTCCAGCTCCGAGACCAAGCAGGCCGAGAACTTCCGCAAGCTTTTCATGGCCATGTCCAAGGACCTGCGGGTGATCCTGGTCAAGCTCGCCGACCGGCTACACAACATGCGCACGATCAAGGCGATGCGCAGCGAAAAGCAGGTGCAGAAGGCGCGCGAGACCATGGATATATATGCGCCGCTCGCGGGTCGCATGGGCATGCAGTGGATGCGCGAGGAACTCGAGGACCTGGCGTTCCGGGTGCTCAATCCCGAGGGCCGCGCGTCGATCATCCGGCGCTTCATCACCCTGCAAAAAGAGGCCGGCGACGTGATCCACCGGATCACCAGCGACATGCGCGCCGAACTCGACAAGGCCAAGATCGAGGCAGACGTCTTCGGCCGCGCGAAAAAGCCCTATTCGATCTGGCGTAAGATGCAGGAAAAGGACATGGGCTTTTCGCGCCTGTCCGACATCTACGGGTTTCGCGTCATCACCCGGACCGAGATGGACTGCTACCGTGCGCTCGGCACGATCCACCAGCGCTGGCGCGCCGTGCCGGGGCGGTTCAAGGATTACGTCAGCCAGCCCAAGTCGAACGGCTACCGCAGCATCCACACCACCGTGTCGGGCCGCGACGGCAAGCGGGTCGAGGTGCAGATTCGCACCCGCCAGATGCACGATGTCGCCGAAACCGGCGTCGCCGCGCATTGGTCCTACCGCGACGGCGTGCGGTCCAAGAACCCGTTTGCCGTCGACCCGGCGCGCTGGATCTCGTCGCTCACAGAACAGTTCACCGCCGAAGAGGATCACGAGGATTTCCTCGAGGCGGTCAAGCTCGAGATGTACACCGACCAGGTGTTCTGCTTCACCCCCAAGGGCGACGTGGTGAAACTGCCGCGCGGCGCGACGCCGCTAGATTTCGCCTATGCGATTCACACCCGCATCGGGTCCGCTTGCGTCGGCGCCAAGGTCGACGGGCTGCGGGTGCCGCTCTGGACCCGGATGAAGAACGGCCAGTCGGTCGAGATCATCACCGCCGAAGGCCAGACACCGCAGGCGACCTGGCTCGACATTGCCACCACCGGCAAAGCAAAAAGCGCCATTCGCCGCGCCCTGCGCGAGGCCAACCGCGAACGCTTCATCAAGCTGGGGCACGAACTGGCGCGCTCGGCCTTCGAACATGTCGGCAAGAAGGCCAGCGACAAGGTGCTGGAACGCGCCGCCCGCACCCTGCGGCTCGACGATGCCGACACGGTGCTGGCGCGGCTGGGCAGCGCCGAACTGACCGCGCGCGAGGTGGTGCAGGCGGTCTATCCCGATCTCGCGCCGCAGAAATCCGGCGACGTGGACATCAACCGCGCCGTCATCGGCCTGACCCACGGGCAGGGTTTCACCCGGGCGCGCTGCTGCCAGCCGCTGCCGGGCGAACGAATCGTCGGACTGACCCATCGCGGCAGCGGCGTGATCGTGCACACCATCGACTGCGCCGCCCTGGCCGAGGCCGAGGAACAGCCCGGCCGCTGGATCGACCTGCACTGGGCCTCGGGCAACCATCCGGCAGGCTACGCCGTGACCCTCGATCTGACCATCGGCAACGATGCCGGCGTCCTGGGACGGATTTGCACATTGATCGGAGAGCAGAAGGCCAATATCTCGAACCTGCAATTCGTGGACCGCAAACCCGATTTCTTCCGATTGCTGCTGGATGTCGAACTGCGCGACGTTGAGCATCTGCATTCGCTGATGTCGGCCCTGGACGCGGAGAGCGATGTCGCTTCGATCGAACGCAGGCGCGATCCGGCTCTGGCCCTGGGCGCCGCGGCCGCGGCCGAGTAGCGCGGGAAAGAAAGGACAGGGCACTTCGTGTTCAAGCGCCGGGACAGACGGCCCCTTTGGAAGGCACTCCTGCAAGCGCTCTGGCCGCGTGGCGGCTGGGGGCGTGCGGCGCGCTATGTCCAGCATCGGCTGCACCGGCTGCCCGATCCGCCGGAAAAGATCGCCCGCGGCATCTTCGCCGGCGTGTTCACCACGTTCACGCCCTTCTACGGCCTGCATTTCTTTATCGCCGCCGGGCTGGCCTGGATCATGCGCGGCAATATCGTCGCCGCCCTGCTGGGCACATTCTTCGGCAACCCGCTGACCTACGTGCCCATCGGCGTCGTCGCGATGAAGACCGGGCACTGGATGCTGGGGCTCGACCATCCCGAGGGCGTGCACCGGTCGATCGGGCGCAAGTTCGTCGAGGCCGGGCGCGACCTGACCGACAATTTCTACGCCATCTTCACCGACAAGACCGCCAATTGGCAGGACCTGTCGATCTTCTACTACGAGGTCTTCTGGCCCTACCTGGTCGGCGGCATCGTGCCCGGCATCGTCACCGCCCTGATCTGCTACTACGTCTCGGTCCCGGTGATCCGCGTCTACCAGAAACGCCGCCGCGGCGCGATCATGGCCAAACTCGCGGTCCTGAAGAAAAAGAAGAAACAGGCTGACGGCGGCGCTTCGTCGGACTAGGTTCGCGGCAGATCTCTTGAGGGCCGCCATGACAGACTATGCCGGACGCCTGCGCCTGGGCGTCAACATCGACCACGTCGCCACCGTGCGCAACGCCCGCGGCAGCGCCTACCCCGACCCCCTGCGCGCCGCGAAGCTGGCCGAAGAGGCCGGCGCCGACGGCATCACCGCGCATCTGCGCGAAGACCGCCGCCACATCTCGGACGCCGACATCGAAGGCCTGGCCGAGCGGCTGACCGTGCCGCTGAACTTCGAGATGGCCGCCACCGAGGAGATGCAGAAGATCGCCCTGCGCCACAAACCGCACGCGGTCTGCATCGTCCCGGAAAAGCGCGAGGAACGCACCACCGAAGGCGGGCTCGAGGTCGCGCGCGAGGAAAACCGTCTGGCGCATTTTATCGCCCCCCTGCGCGAGGCCGGCTGCCGCGTCTCGATCTTCATCGCCGCCGATCCCGCCCAGATCGAAGCGGCGCACCGCATCGGCGCCGAGGTGATCGAACTGCACACCGGCGCCTATTGCGACTTCCACGCCGCGGGCGACTTTGCCGCCCGCGACGCCGAACTCGACCGGCTGCGCGAAATGGCCGCCATGGCCCACGACCTCGGACTCGAGGTCCATGCCGGCCACGGGCTGACCTACGACACCGTCACCCCCATCGCAGCGCTGCCGCAGGTGATGGAGCTCAACATCGGCCATTTCCTGATCGGCGAATCGATCTTCCGCGGCTTGCAACCCGCCATTGCCGAGATGCGCCGCCTGATGGACGCGGCCCGCGCCTGAGCCATGTCGCTGACCGTCCTCGAACAGCAGGCGCTCGACGCGGTGATCGACATGGCCTGCGCCCGTTTCGTCCCGGGGCAGGGGCCGGTCTTCACCGCCGCCGTCGTGCAGGGCGACACCGTGCTGACGCTCGATGCCAACGAGGTCTCGGAAAGCTGCGACCCCTCGCGCCATGCCGAAGTCGCGGCCATCGCCCGTGCCGCCGAACGCCTTGGCCGGACGGATCTTTCGGGCTGCACGCTGATCGCCTCCATGCAACCCTGCGAGATGTGCCTTGCCGCCATGCGCTGGTCGGGCATCGACCGGCTGGTCTTCGCCATGCCGCAGGAAGACGCGCCCGCGTTCTTCCAGTTTCCCGGCCTCACGCTCGACGACTTCGCCCGCGCCGCAAAAACCCCGTTCCACTGGCATGGCGGCATCGGCAAGGACCGCGTCGCGCATATCTACAAGGACGCGCCATGATCCTCGGCATCGGCACCGATCTGGCGAACATCGACCGCATCGCCGCGACGCTCGACCGCTTCGGCGACCGCTTTCGCAACCGCGTCTTCACCGACACCGAGCAGCGCAAGGCCGAGCGCCGCGCCGACACGCCCGGCACCTACGCCAAACGCTGGGCCGCGAAGGAAGCCTGCTCCAAGGCCCTGGGCACCGGCCTGCGCATGGGCATCGCCTGGAAGGACATGGCGGTGAGCAACCTTTCCACCGGTCAGCCGGTGATGCAGGTCACCGGCTGGGCCGCCGACCGGCTGGCGGCCATGACCCCGCCCGGCCACGTTGCGATCATCCACGTCACGCTCACCGACGACCATCCCTGGGCGCAGGCCTTTGTCCTGATCGAGGCGCGTCCCATCGCCCAGGCCCCCGACTGACCCCGTTTCCGCCCCCAAGACCCCTGCGCGCGCAGAAGACGCTGCATCGCCGCTGGACCGGTCGCCCGACACCCGCCGCCCCTTCATCTTGCCGATAAACTCCAGAGAGCACGAGAGACAGCGTCTCTCGTACCCGCGCGCCGCGCGGGTCACACTCGGCAAAAATCACCGATGCGATTTTCCTGCCACAGGTCCCCGAATCCAAAGCGTTTTTCTGGACGCCTGCCCCCCCATTGCGTATCCTGATCCAAAGCGGGACGGCCATGATCCCGCAATCTGAGGCAGTCGAATATGTTTCCCGAGCGGTTTTCGAACCTACCGGCCTATGCGTTTCCGCGCCTGCGGAGCCTTTTGGACGCCCATGCCCCGGGCGGCCCCGTCACGCATATGAGCATCGGAGAGCCGAAACACGCCTTTCCCCCCTGGATCACCGAGATCATCGTGCAATCCGCGCAGGATTTCGGCCGCTACCCGGTAAACGAAGGCACGCCGGACCTGCTGAACGCCATCGCCGCCTGGCTCCACCGCCGCTATGGCGTGACCCATCCCGCCGACCGGATCATGGTGCTGAACGGCACCCGCGAAGGGCTCTACAACGCCGCCATGGCGCTCTGCCCCGAGACCAAGAACGGCAAGACGCCGGCGGTTCTGACGCCCAATCCCTTCTACCAGGTCTATGCGGTCGCCGCGGCCTCGGTCGGCGCCGAGCCGGTCTTTGTGCCCGCGACCGACGCCACCGGCCACCTGCCCGACTACACCGGCCTCCCGTCAGAGGTGCTCGACCGCACCGCGCTGGCCTACATCTGTTCACCGGCGAATCCGCAGGGCGCGGTGGCCAGCCGGGACTACTGGCAGGAGCTGATCGCGCTGGCCGAAAAACACGATTTCCGCATCCTCGCCGACGAATGCTATTCCGAGATCTACCGCGATGAGCCCCCCGTGGGCGCCCTCCAGGTGGCCCGGGAAATGGGCGCCGACCCCGAGCGGGTGGTGATCTTCCACAGCCTCTCGAAACGCTCGAACCTGCCCGGCCTGCGCTCGGGCTTCGTGGCG
>Ga0208330_1000872_pt1 | contig 11071 bp, 12 predicted proteins | sample DeeseametaMP1896_FD_184180 | JGI IMG/M metagenome (GOLD analysis project Ga0208330, IMG submission 184180) | Marine microbial communities from the Deep Pacific Ocean - MP1896 (SPAdes) | ecosystem: Environmental > Aquatic > Marine > Oceanic | place: East of Hawaii, North Pacific Ocean | collected...
GCGATGCGCACTGCCGACGCGATCATCTTCGTCGTCGACGCCACGGTCGGGGCCACCTCCGCCGACGAGGCTGCGGCCAAGATCCTGCAACGTTCGGGCAAGCCGGTGTTCCTGGCGGCCAACAAGGTCGACAGCGAGCGCGGTGAATCCGACGCCGCTGAGCTGTGGTCGCTGGGTCTGGGGGAGCCGCACGCGGTCAGCGCCATTCACGGTCGCGGCGTCGCCGATCTGCTCGACGTCGTCGTCGACGCGTTGCCGACCGTGTCCGAGATGGTCGGCGGGGGTGGCGGGCCACGCCGGGTGGCGCTGGTCGGCAAACCGAATGTCGGCAAGTCCTCGCTGCTCAACCGGCTGTCCGGCGACGAGCGGTCGGTGGTGCACGACGCCGCCGGCACCACCGTCGACCCGGTCGACTCGTTGATCGAGATGGACGGCAAGTTGTGGCGATTCGTCGACACCGCGGGTCTGCGCCGCAAAGTGGGTCAGGCCAGCGGCCACGAGTTCTACGCCTCGGTGCGTACCCACGGGGCGATCGACGCCGCCGAGGTGGCCATCGTGCTGATCGACGCGTCGCAGCCGCTGACCGAACAGGACCAGCGCGTGTTGTCGATGGTGATCGAAGCCGGGCGGGCGTTGGTACTGGCGTTCAACAAGTGGGATCTGGTCGACGAGGACCGCCGTTACCTGTTGGACCGTGAGATCGACCTGGATCTGGCGCAGTTGCCGTGGGCGCCGCGGGTCAACATCTCGGCCAAGACGGGGCGCGCGGTGCAGAAGCTGGTTCCGGCGCTGGAAACGGCGCTGGCCTCGTGGGACAAGCGAATCACGACCGGCCAGCTGAACTCGTTCCTCAAAGAGGTGGTCGCGGCGACGCCCCCGCCGGTGCGCGGCGGCAAGCAGCCCCGGATCCTGTTCGCCACCCAGGCCGCTGCACGGCCGCCGACGTTCGTGCTGTTCACCACCGGTTTCCTGGAGGCCGGTTACCGCCGGTTCCTGGAGCGACGGCTGCGCGAGACGTTCGGCTTCGAGGGAAGCCCGATCCGGATCAATGTCAGGGTCCGCGAGAAGCGCGGAGCGAAGCGCTAGCGGAGCGACCAGAAGGCCGCGGAGCGAAGCGCTAGCTTCCTTTTCTGGCGCCGAGTCTGCGGCCAGATCGCCCGTCGGGCCGGATCGGCGATCTCCCAGCAGACTCGGGCCGGCGGGCAGGCGATAGGGTTCTCCGAGTGCCCGTCGTCGACATGATCCTCATTGCACTGGCGGGCGTAGGAGCCGGCGCGATCAACGCGCTGGTCGGCTCCGGAACGCTGATCACCTTCCCGACGCTGGTGGCGCTGGGGTTGCCGCCGGTGACGGCGACGATGTCCAACGCGGTCGGCCTGGTCGCCGGCGGGGTGTCGGGCACCTGGGGCTACCGCCGCGAGTTGCGCGGTCAGGGCCGGCGGCTGGCGTGGCAGATCCCCGCGTCGTTCATCGGGGCGGGTTGCGGGGCGTGGCTGCTGCTGCACCTGCCGGAAAAGGTGTTCGTCACCGTGGTTCCGGTGCTGCTGGTGATCGCCTTGGCATTGGTGGTGATCGGGCCCAAGATCCAGAGCTGGGCACGTCAGCGAGCCGAGAAGACCGGCCGCTCCGTCGACCACATCTCGGGCCGGCGGATGGCGGCGCTGGTGGTGGCCACCTTCGCCGTCGGCGTCTACGGCGGCTACTTCACCGCCGCCCAGGGCATCATGCTGATCGCCGCGATGGGTGCGCTGCTGCCTGAGGACATGCAGCGCATGAATGCCGCGAAGAATCTGCTGTCGCTGGTGGTCAACGTCGTCGCGGCGGTGGCCTACACGGTGGTGGCCTTCGACCGGATCAGCTGGGTGGCCGCCGGACTGATCGCGGCGGGTTCACTGATCGGCGGCTTCCTGGGTGCGCACTACGGACGTCGACTGTCACCGAACGTGTTGCGGGCGGTGATCGTCGTGGTGGGATTGATTGGTTTGTATCGGTTGTTGACCGTGTAGTCTGACCGAAGCTCGGAATTGGTTGACCGGACGATGGAGATGTCGATGACGGAACGCGTGCTCGCGCCCGCGCCGTCCGATGTGTCCGCGCTGGAGCCGTTCTGGCCTTCGCGCCGCCTCATGGCTTTCGACGAGTGGTGTTGTCCGCGTCCCTGACGCGCACCCATCCGTCCATCGCGGTCGCCCTACGGTGACCCCACCCCCCGAAAGAAGCCATGCGTTCGCTTCTGATCTTCACGCTTGTCGGTGCAGGCGCCCAACTCGTCGACGGCGCCCTGGGCATGGCGTTCGGCGTCACCGCCACCACGCTGCTGGTGCTCTCCGGCGTCGGCGCCGCGCAGGCCAGCGCCGCGGTGCACCTGGCCGAGGTGGGCACGACGTTCGCCTCGGGTCTGTCGCACTGGAAGTTCAAGAACATCGACTGGGCGCTGGTGCTCAAGCTCGGTGCACCCGGTGCGGTCGGGGCGTTCGTCGGGGCGACGGTGTTGTCCTCGCTGGCCACCGAACACGCGGCACCGCTGATGGCCGCCATCCTGGTGGCGATCGGCACCTATGTGCTGCTGCGGTTTTCGCTGCGCACCCCATTGACCTTCGGGACCCGCGGCACCAGTCACAGCGCGAAGTTCCTTGCGCCGCTGGGATTGTTCGGCGGCTTCATCGACGCCTCCGGTGGCGGCGGCTGGGGTCCGGTCACCACCAGCACACTGCTCTCGCAAGGCAAGACCGCGCCGCGGACGGTGATCGGTTCGGTCAGCGCGTCGGAGTTCCTGGTGTCGGTGTCGGCGTCGCTGGGCTTCCTGATCGGGCTGCGTGAAGAGTTCCTGGCCAACTGGCCGGTGGTGGTCGGTTTGATGGTGGGTGGCGTGGTCGCCGCTCCGTTCGCGGCCTGGCTGGTCAGCCGGGTCAGCCCGGCGCTGCTCGGCACCGCGGTGGGCGGCGTCATCGTGTTGACCAACAGCCAGAAGTTGGTGCACTTCTTCGGGATCGACTGGCCGTGGTCGTCGGTGATCTACGGCGTCATCGTCGTGGTGTGGGCGTCGCTGGTGTTCTACGCCTGGCGGGTCTCGCGGGCACCCCGCTACGCCCCGGAGCCCGGCGCGGACGCCGCCGCGACGGCAGGGGACACCGACTCAGAATCGGTCACGCGCTGACTCCTGCTCGAGGACCGCGTCGAGGTCGTTGAGGCGTTCCATCGTCGACACCGCGCGTCGGGTGCGGTTGTTGCGGGCCAGCAGGTCCCGGTGCCGGTGGGTGAATGCCCAGTACCCCGCGGTGAACGGGCACGCTTCGTCGCCGACCCGCTGCTTCGGGTCGAAGGCGCAGTCACGGCACTGGTCGCTCATCTTGTTGATGTAGGCGCCGCCGGACGTGTAGGGCTTGGTGGCCAGCAGACCCCCGTCGGCGTGCTGGCTCATCCCGACGACGTTGGTGGGCATCACCCAGCGGTAGCCGTCGACGAAGGCGGTGGCGAACCATTCGGTGAGTTCGTCGGGCCGGTAGCCCCGCTGCAGGGCGTGGTTGCCGAGCACCATCAGGCGCTGGATGTGATGCACCCAGCCGCGGTCGCGGACTCCGGCCAACGCCTCGTGCAGGCAGCGGGCGGTGACGGCGTCGGCGTCCAGCTCGGCCCACCACGCCGGGAGCCCCTTGCGGGCATTGAGCTTGTTGTTGGTGGTGTAGTCCGGGCCGAAGTGCCAGTACAGGTGCCACATGTACTCCCGCCAGCCCAGGATCTGGCGGATGAAGCCCTCCACAGCCGCCAGCGGAGCCTTCTCGGTGCGGTAGGCGCGCTCGGCGGCTTCGACGGCGTCGAGCGGATGCAGCACGCCGAGGTTCAGCGGCACGGACAGCAGCGAGTGCGACATCGCCCAGTCCTCGGCCATGATGGCGTCCTCGTAACGCCCGAAACTGGCCAAGCGGTGGTCGATGAACCGGGTGAGGGCGCGCTTGGCTTCGGCGGGGGTGACGGCGAACAGGCGCGGCCCGTCAGCGCCGACAGTGTCGAGGTTCATGCTGTCGAGGTCGGCGCGGACCTTCTCGTCGATGTCGTCCTCGCGGGGGCGGTACGGTGCCGGCACGCCCAGGGTGGACTGATTTTTCGGTGGCGACTCGCGGTTCTGTTCGTCGTAGTTCCACCGGTTGCCGACCGGGTCGTCGCCGTCCATCAGCACACCGAAGCGGCGCCGCTGGTCGCGGTAGAAGTCCTCCATTCGGAAGCGTTGCCGGTTGCCGGCCCACTCGGCGAAGCCGCTGCGGGACAGCGCGAACGTCGGGTTGGGCAACACGTCGGCGACCAGGCCCGCGTCTTTGAGCCGGTACACGAATCGCTCCGCGGCATGCGAGGTGGGTTCGTGCACCAGGACCGGCCTGTTGAACCGGCGCAGCGCGTCGGTGTAGGTGTCGGCGTGCAGCAGTGTGGCGCGCTCGCCGAGGTCACGCTCGGCGTGGCGCAACGCCGACAGGGTGAGGTGCAGTTTCTGACGGTGGTAGCGGCGCTTGCGCAGGGCCGCGCTCGACTCGACGAGCAGAACCTCCCGGTGGGCGTGCTCACCGCCGTACACGGCCGGCCCGAGCTGGTCGGCGAACAGCCAGAGGGGAGTGTCGTCACGCGCCATCAGTCCGAGGGTAGGCGCGGGGGTTACTGCGAAGTGTGACGATTCGGTGGCCGACGAGGCGGTTGGGATCTGGCCGGGTGGCTGAGGTAGGCTTTCGACCGCCTACCGGCGATCCCGGAGGCACCGCGGGCTGTGGCGCAGCTTGGTAGCGCACTTGACTGGGGGTCAAGTGGTCGCAGGTTCAAATCCTGTCAGCCCGACCATCGAAAACCCGCTCTGAACAGTGTCGGAGCGGGTTTCTTGGTTCAGCGGTCCGACGGAAGTTTCGGCCAGGGCCAGCAGTGTCCCGAGGGGATTACAGTGGGCCAAGCGTCAGCCGAAAAGCGCGCCGCCAGCGGCGCGCAGATCGTCGCGCTGGGCGTCGGAGTAGATCGCTAGGGACACGGCCGGATCATGGCCGTGCCAGGTTCTGACGACGTGCACCGGCAAACCGCTCGCCAATATCAGCCTTACCGCCAGGCCCTTGGGCGCCTAACCGATTATGCAACTATAGTTGTGTTACTCTAACTTTAGTTTGAGTCCCGAGGTGCTAAAGATGCAGTTGAACAAGCCGTTCGCCACGGTGACCCCGACATTGGACGGCGATGTCCTGGCCGTTCTGGCAAGTGCTGACGTAACGTTCACGGTCTCCCAGATCCAGCGCATCCTCACCACGGTGTCGGGCGAAGGTATCCGCAAGGTCCTCACCCGCCTCACCGCCCAGGGGGTAGTGCTCAACGATCAGGTGGGCAGGACAAATACCTATCGACTCAACACCGAACATCTTGCAGCCGAGCCGATCATGGCGCTTTCACGGTTGACCTCCATCTTCTTGGATCGCCTCGAGGCCCACCTGGAGGGTTGGGGCAGGGATCTGAAGTACGCCGCGGTCTTCGGGTCCGCTGCGACCGGCCGGATGACCCTGAACAGCGACATTGACCTCTTTCTGGTGCGCGCCTGCGCACCCGATCTCGACGCTCGCGACAGTCCAGAACTGTGGGAGCAGCAGCTGACCGAACTTGCCCGACTGGTCACCGCTTGGACCGGCAACGACGCTCGCGTCGTCGAGTACACCGAGCACGATCTTGCCGCCGCGGCTGCCGCCGATGAACCCCTGCTTCGTGACGTGGCCGAGCAAGGCCTGACTGTCGCGGGGACGCGGGCCTGGTTCAACACGCAGTTGCGCCCGGTTGCTAGATCTTCGGCAGCGAGGAGATCGTGATGGCAGGACGACGCGACTGCGACGCCGTGGTCACCGCAGGGCGCATGTCCAAAGCGAACGAGTTCTTGGCCGCCGCTGATCATCTGGGAGAGGAACTGCCCAACGCCGCCGGCGATCTATACGTCGACGCCGGCATTGCCGCCTCGGACGTGATTTGCTGCGTCCGCAGCGGAACACACTCGAACACCGGCAACCATCACGAGGCCGTCGCCCTGCTTAAGCAGGCGGACGACGGATCCGAACGACACTTGAACACGCTGTTGAACTTGAAGAACAAGGCTGCCTATACGCATCAGGACCTGACCTCAGCTGAGTTGAAAAGGATGAGCCGCGCGGCGGAGCACTTGGTCGAGTCGGCCAGGCGAGTGCTGGCCTCCGGACATTGATGCCTTCTCGAACAGCGAGCACCCTTCATGTGCACCATGCCCGCGGTGGACCGGAGCCGGGGGCGAGGCGCCGACCTACTCATCCTGAAGTACCGGCTCGGGCGGCTTCGCATGACGGATTTCTTCGATACCGGCACGGTTTGATCTCGGTCGTGTAACAAATTTCTATGGCGTCACGACAACACCACTGGTAACTGCAGGCACGGCAAGAGGCAACATCATGACGAAAGCCAAGGTCGTCGGGGTACTCGCTCTCTGCACTGTCCTCACGACGGCACTCGACACCACTGCGGGCTTCCCCGCGTGGGCCGACGGCCGCGCGGCCGGAATATATGTCGGGGTGAACCAGCAGCGTCAGAGTTGCGGGGCGATCGGCGAGGACCCCCGGCTGACGTCGGCAGCTCAGCGACACGCCGACGACATGCTGCGCAACCGCGCCTTCAGTCACACCGGTACCGACGGTTCCTCACCGCGGGCGCGCATGGCGCAGGCGGGTTACGGCGCCCTCGGGTCCACCGGCGAGATCGTCTACTGGGCCACCGGGTCAGCTGCGACAGCCGAAGGCGCCCTCGCGTTCTGGATGCAGAGCCCCGGGCACCGCGCGATCATCCTGAACTGTGGGTTCACCTCGGGTGGCTTCGCCACGGCGTGGGACGGTCACACGATGACCGCCGTCGGCGACTTCGCCGGACCCTAGATCTGAAGCCAACCCGCAGATTTCGTTCCGCGAGACGCGGAAGTGAGCCGATTGCCTCCAGGCTGAGACACGCGAACATGTAAGTCTCGAAATCGTCTCGTTTGCAGTCGTTTTCAGACACGAACTGATGTCAACGCATGCCCAACGTCACCATTCGGAAACGGCGTGGTGCGGCGTGTTCCGCCAGCGCTCTGTGTGTCGATAAATTGACGGCGTCGTTCTGGGGATCGTCATGAATGGGTGTGGCAGACATGCTGCCGCATCGCCCGGAACGAGAAGACTGTGGAGTGTAGATGAAGGAGTTGGTGGATGATGGCGGTCTTTGATCGACTCAGCATCAGAGTGGCTGCCGTCGGTGCCGGGCTGTGCGGCATCGCCCTGGCGTTGAGCCCCGGCGTGGCGCAGGCAGGTGGATACGACTGCCTGCAGACCACCGCAGGTGAAGCGCCCGCGGCGGCAGGAGCGGGCGTAGCAGGGGCCGGCGCCGGAGCGGCGGCGTGCGCTCCGATCTCTGAAATGTCTGGTGTTCCAATCCTGCCCGGTCCGCCGGTGGCGCCACCCCCGGTGGTTCCGCCGTTGCTGCCGCCGCCGGTGCCCCCTGTGGTGCCGCCGTTGCTGCCGCCGCCGGTGCCCCCTGTGGTGCCGCCGTTGCTGCCGCCTCCGGTGGTGCCGCCGGTTGTTCCGCCTGTGGCGCCGCCGCCGGTCATCCCGCCGGTGGCACCGCTGGTTCCGGCCGCCGGCGCTGTCGGGGGTCTTCCGACCAGCACGATGGGTGGTCTTGCGGGTAAGGGAGATATGACTGGTCCGGCACCGAGCGGCGCTCCGGCGCCCGGTCAGCCGATCGCCCCCGGCCCAGCAGCCTGATTCGAAACAACACTCGCGGCTGGCGGCCCGTCCCGAAAGGGGCGGGCCGCCAGTCTTTTCGAGCGCTGTAGGCCAGTGCTCGACGCCATGCCGGAGGCCGGTCCTGGGAACGACCAGGAATTCGGGGACGACGCCACGTCTCACCGCGACATCTATTGTGGTGGTGCGACGGAACGTGTTGCGCACAAACCCTGTTGCGGGTCATCGGCGACCGGATGCGGCGTACCTGACTGGCGCCGGGCCTCGCGACACGAATCCCGAACCGGGGCAACGCGACCCGACATCACAGCACTGTTCATCACACCGCACCGGTTGTCCGGAGCCTGCCCATCCCGATGGCCTCCGGCAGCGTGCCGGTCACACCGACGTGAGCGCCGAGGGCGCCGCCGCCGGTGTCGGGGCTCGGGTCGGTCACACCGACTCGAGCGTGGCGATGGCACGGTGCGCTCCGAGGTGTCGGACGATTCTCTGCAGACTATCGAAACGCAGCTGCCACCGCAGGTGCGCCAGTCACGAGGCGATTCAGCTCGAAACCGTCCGAGGGACCTCTACGCCGTTCTCCCGAATGATGATCGGGTCGCCGACGTTGACGGTGTTCAGGTACCACTCGGCGTCCTCGGTACTCAGTCCGATACAGCCGTGGCTGGTGTTCTCGTAACCCATCTGATTGATCGCCCACGGCGCTGAGTGCACGAACAGGCCTCGCTGGGTGAAGCGCACGGCGTACTCCACGTCGAGCAGGTAACCGTCGGGGGAGTTGATGGGGATGCCGACGCTGCTCGAGTCCATCGTCACGTCGCGCTCCTTGGCCAGAACAGAGTAAATCCCCACGGGCGTCGGATATTCCGGACGGCCCATGGAGGCGGGGAAGACACCGTTCTGCCCCCAGTTCGGCCGGTGGTGGGGAGCCGGAAGTTCTGACGGTGGCTTACCGTCGATGGTCACGGTGAACGTGTGCTTGGAGAGATCGGCGACGCCGATGACGGCCGGTCCGGTATCGAAATTCCGTGTAGGCAGGTTGCTCACCGACAATGCCACGGTGCTGTGGGCAGGCCAGAACTCATCTGGAACCCACTGCACGACATTGCTTTCCACCCACTCGAATCTGCCTGTCATCGGCGGTTCGGATTTCACCCGTAAAGCGCGTTCGGTGGCCCGTCGGTTGGCCACGGGGCCGTCGAACGTGACCACCAGCGGATGCGCGACGCCCACGACCGCCCCCTCGGCAGGGAGCAGCGATTCGACATCGAGCTGAGGCGACCAACTGGCCGCATTGCTGGTATTGACCGGCCCCGCAACCGCACTCGCGGCCATGATGCCCATGACGAGCACACTCCGAACAGCCACGCGCATGGGTCTCCGAATCCTTTCGAACTTTCAAGATCGTCAATGTCCGATGGTATGCGTCAATTCTGGTTTGCCGAAAGCCGTTGAGCCCCTTCGATTCGGTCAAGTGTTCGTCACGCTTCGGCAACGGCGCCGCGGACGTGCCGAATTCGCTGCTCATCCAGGCAGCCGAATTCTTCATCACACGAGCGACCTGCGGCCGTCATCGCGCCCGCCAAAGACCGGGCGCGACGACGAGCTCGGGCGAGGAGAATCAACCCGGGAGACGGGCAAGACGGCGGCCATCGGGAGCCACAGGGGAGTCCCAGGGGCGCCCGTCTTACCCTTCTTGTCGAAGGGATAGGCCCCTTGAGTCGAGGCCGACAGGATGGCCGCGCGGCCCGGCTCGGGTGATGGTGACGGGAACCCTGGAGTCGATCTCACCTCGAGCAATGGCTGAGGGCGGGAAACCGACAACCGCCGACGGGCCAGCCGACATTGCCGAGCGAGCCGATACAGGTTTTGCACAGGAAGCGCACAGCCTCGGTGACTGGCGCGGGCGAATCGCTCTGGGGGAGGCTTGACCGAACGCGGTTACCCGATCGAATGTCCAGGAGGTGCAACATGGCACACGACAACCGATGCACCAGTTGCCGCCGTCGACCGCGCATCGCCGACTCCGTCCTGTGCGCGTCCTGCGGTCGCCGCAGCCTGCAGGCGTCTCTCACACGCCTTCAGCAGCACACCATCCGGCAGGCCGACGCTGTTGGCGCCCGACACGACCAGGAGCACCTCCGGCGCCACGCGGCCGGCTGACCCTCGCCATCGACCCGGTCAGCGGTTGGCGTGCCATCGCCAGACCACGAACCCGAGAGCGAAGACCACGAAACTGATCAGCAGCCCGAGGGTGACGTAGTCATACCAGCTGTGTAGCCCGTACCGATCCATCGGATTCTCCTTGCCCGGCGTTGCTGAGCGGTCCTGATCTCAGGTTGCCCGGCCGGGCGCAGCACGTACGCGTCCTTGACGGTTTCTTGACGCTCCGACCTCAGGTGGCGCGCCGGTAGCGGGCTTCGGCGAGGGCGAACAACCCGTAAGCCAGCAGGCCGAGGGCGATCAGCCACAGTGCCAGCTGCCCCCACCCGTTCCCGGCGAGTTCGGCCAGCAGACCGGAGAGCCCTTTGACGTTGTCGGGGTCGTACTGCATGCCGGCCAGGAACAGAAAGACGCCGACACCGATGGTGACGGCGCCGCTTCCCGCATAGCCCAGCCGGCCGAACGCCGCGACGACGCGCTCCTTGTCCCCACTGACGTGGAGACGCTCCATGAATTCGCACTTCACGGTGTTGCGGAAGATCTGGTAGCAGCCCAGGCCTACCGCCGCAAGGCCGACGACCATGACGATCCATCGCCCACCGGGAAAACCCATCACGAGCGCGGTGGCCTGTTGCTGATTGGCACCGGTGCCGCTACCACTGCCCGGCACCGACGCCGAAACGCCCCAGTTGGCAATCAGGATCGCCACTGCGCTCAGCGCCGCTGTACCGAACAGCAGCGCCTTGAACACGTACTTGATCCGGTCACTTGCGTCGGAGCCTTCGACCGGATCACCGGCGATGGCCTGGGTGGCCTTCCAGATCACCAGCGCGATCAGCGCTGCCGTCAGGCCGATCAACAGGAACCTGCCCAACGGCGCCTGAGCGACCGCCTGTACGGCGCCGGTCCGACTGGCCGTCGCACGGTCGCCGGTTGCCACATTGATCGCCAACACGCCCAGTAGCGCATAAAGCAGACCCATGCCCACCAGCCCGACGCGTGCGACTTTGGTCCGCACACCTCCCGCGCGTTCCTGCGCTCTCGTCGTCGCATGCGTCATTGGGACTGTCGCAGTAAGGGTGTAAACGGCCTGATCGGCCCCGGTGTGTCGGGGCCGGAAAGGTCGCATGATGACCGAAACTGTCGTGGCTGTGGAGCTA
>Ga0208330_1000875_pt1 | contig 11025 bp, 7 predicted proteins | sample DeeseametaMP1896_FD_184180 | JGI IMG/M metagenome (GOLD analysis project Ga0208330, IMG submission 184180) | Marine microbial communities from the Deep Pacific Ocean - MP1896 (SPAdes) | ecosystem: Environmental > Aquatic > Marine > Oceanic | place: East of Hawaii, North Pacific Ocean | collected...
AGAGCTGTTCAACCTGCGCTTCCAGATGGCCACCGGTCAGCTTGCCAACAACCGCAGGTTGCGCACGGTCCGTCAGGAGATCGCGCGCGTCTACACCATCCTGCGCGAACGTGAATTGGGTCTGGCCGCCGGACCCGGAGGTGAGGACTCGTAATGGCTGAAGCAAACACGAAGGGGCCGGCCAAGACGCCCCGCACCGAGAAGCCGCGCGGCCGCCGCAAGACCGCGATCGGTTACGTCGTCAGCGACAAGATGCAGAAGACCATCGTGGTCGAGCTCGAGGACCGCAAGATGCATCCGCTGTACGGCAAGATCATCCGGACCACGAAGAAGGTCAAGGCCCACGACGAGAACGGTGACGCCGGCGTCGGCGACCGCGTCTCGTTGATGGAGACCCGGCCCACCTCGGCCACCAAGCGCTGGCGCCTGGTGCAGATCCTCGAGAAGGCCAAGTAGGTCTGAGGTAGGTCCGAGCGTCCCGACGCTCACCGCGCAGCCCCCGTACGCCTGATGGCGGCGGGGGCTATTGCGTACGCGCACGACCTGACGACTGCGTCACGATCGAGCCTTTGGGATTTGCGCAGGCACCATTGCCATTACGCTGACCTGCGATGAACGTGTGTGTCGCTACCGTAATGAGATTGCTCGCCGCGGTGACCCTGACAGCTTTGCTGATCTCGCCGGTGGCTATGAGCCAGCCGCCCGGCGACGGCGGGGTGTCCGCAGCGCCCACACTGCCCCTCGTGCAGCTCGGAGCGCCCGCTGATCTGGCGTTTTACGGTATCCAGGGCACCGAAACCCTGACCATCCCGGTGCCGTCGGGGCTGGCGCCGGTCGCATTGAACGTGACCACGCAACTGCCCGTGAATGTGCAGAGCGCGACCGTGACCGTCATGCAGGAGGACCGCACCCTCTCCCGCGTGGACATTCCGCCGGGTGAGCGTGTGCCGGTATCGATTCCGCTCGCCGGCGCCGAGATCGTCGACAACGCCGTCACTGTCATCCTGCGCAGCTACCTGCTGCCGGTGCCGGGGTACTGCCTGGATCCAACGAACCCGCTGCGGTTCTCCGACGGAGCTCTCGCGTTCGCCGGGGTGGAGATCGCACCCACGGTGGTGGCCGACTTCCTACCGCCGGTGTTGCGCCAGCTGACGATCTTCGTCAGCGGCGAACCCTCCCAGGCGGAATCGGATGCCACGGCGCGCCTCGCCACTGCCGTCGCCGCGCAGTTCGGATCCCAGGCGCCCGACATCATCGTCGCGCCGCTGCCCGACCGGCAGAGCGCGCCGCCGGGGCCGTCGGCGCCGCTGCAACGCCAGATCCTGATCAGGGAGGGGCCCGACGTCGGGGTGTTCCTGCTGCCGACGGGCGGGGTGCCCGCGCTGGTCATCGAGGGTCCGCCGGACGCGCTGGCCAACCAGAGCCGGTTGCTGGCCAGCGACGTCAACCGGTTGGCGCTCGCGTCCAAAGCGGTGGCGGGCCCGTTGAACTCGACGCCGCAGTTACCCGGCGACCAGAGCACCCTGCGGCGGCTCGGGCAGCCGGGCGTCAACGCGGTGGCGTTGTCACCTCAGGTGAACATCGGCCTGGACCAGACCCGCCTGGGCAGGTCGGCGCACGGCATCAGGGTGCACCTGCAGGGCTCGTACACACCGCTGCCCGAATCGATCGGCGGTCAGCTGGTCGCCTCCATCGCCGGGGAGACGATCGCCCGCTGGCCCGCCGACTCGACCGGTGCGATCGACCGCTGGGTCGACGTGCCCGATCGGTTGCTGCAGCGCTACACCAACCTCGGATTGCGCCTGGACATCAGCGGAGACACCGGCCGCTGCGGAGAATTCCAGCCACTGACGCTGACCATCGACGGTGAGAGCCCGGTGCTGAGCAGCCCCGCCGACCCCCCGGTGCCGGGCGGCTTCCAGTCGATGCCGCAGTCGCTGATGCCGCGCACCGTGGTCGGCCTCGGCGGGGGCTTCGACGACCTGCGCCGCGCCACCGACATCATGGTCGGGCTGCAGCGGCTGTCGGCGCTGCCGATCGACACCGCCGTCATGCCGCTCGCCGACGCCGTCGCCGATTCGGCGCCGGCGGTGCTGGTCAGTGCCGAACGCTGGACCGACGACACCATCACGCTGCCGGTGCAACCGGGCGCCGACGGTGAGCTGACGGTGCAGCGCGCCGGCGAACCGGGGGAGAGCACCACGCTGACGCTGGATCCGGCGCTGCGGTTCGGTTCGTTGCAGACGGTCTACGACGACGGACGCAGCATGCTGGTCGCCACGTCGAACGACGCCCCCGAGCAGGTCGACGCGCTGCTGAGCTGGCTCGGTGAGAACGTCCAGCGCTGGTCGAGCCTGGACGGGACAGCAGTGATCGCCACCGCCGACCGTCAACCCGTGGTCTATGGCGCCACCCAGGCCGAGGAGCTGGACACCGCCGAGTCATCGGCACCGAACGCGGGCCTGCCGTGGTGGGCGTGGGTGGCGATCGCGCTCGCGGCAGTGGCGGTCGTGCTCGCGGTGGCGGTGATTGTGGCGCGCGCACGACGGAAGTCGCCGACGTCATGACCGCCGGCCCGGCCACTGTCGAGGACGGCGACGCGGCCGATGTCTCGTTCGCGCAGCGGTACTACAACCTGCACCCGGTCTACCGGTTGGTCCTGCGCTGGGCGTTCATCATCGCGACGACCGCCGTGGCGTTCCACCAGAGCCTGCTGAGCCTGGTCGAGGTCACTCGGAACGGCAGCCTGGGCGGGTTCGTGTGGACCGTGCCCGTCGCGGCGATCCTGGTGGCGTTCGCCGTCGCGCGCCGCAGACGGACGGAGCTGCCCATCCACGACCGCCAGACCGACATCATCGTCGGCCTGATGGCGATGGGGGTGGGAATCCTGATCCAGTGGGTGCTGCTGCCGCGGTACGAGCTGTACTTCCTGCTGCTGCGACTCGACCTGATCGCGATGTGGTTGTTCGCAACGTCGACCGCGGTGCTGCTGTTTGGCCTGCGCCCCGTCATCCGGTTCGCCTGGGTGTGGGGCATGCTGCTGCTGGTCTTCCCGCTGCCCTACTACCTGGCTGTGTTGACCTTCGGGGGCGGTAAGACGGCGGCCGGCGCCGCGACGTTGCTGATCGCCGGTCTGGGCGCCGGCATCGCGTTCGGCCCGAGCTATCGCCGGGGAGCCATCGCTTCGCTCGCGGCATGGGTGGTCGGATTCGCCGTGCTCGGTGTGATCACGTTCTTCGTGCCGACGGCGGCCCTGTGGGAGTACCAGCAGGTGCCCGCGCTGACCGCGCTGTCTGTCGTCGGTGCCATCGGTTATTTCATGGCCAGGCGCGGGCAACCCAAGAAGGTGCTTGATCGCAAGGTGGAACCCCTTGCTGCCAAACAGGTTTGGGCCGGTCTGCCGTTGGTCCTGGCGTGCACAGTGGCCCTGACGCAGTTTGCGTTGCCGACCACGGACGGCGAAGCTCCCGCCCTGCGGTCGAGCCCGTACCCGTTGCGGCAGGAGATGCCGATGGTGGCGCCGCCGGGGTGGACCACCCAGGGCACCCTGAAGTTCCCGGTCTCCCGGATGTTCGGGCCCGGCGCCGTGCTGGTGCGCCAGCAGATCACCGCCGACGTCGGTAACCCCCGTTGGGACAAGTTCTCCCGGCCCCGCACCCTCGTCGTGGACAGCACGGTCAGTACGCGGCCGTATGCGTTCCGCACGTTCCCCACGCGCGTGCTGTACGGCCTCACGTCTGCCCGGATCAGCGAACCCCAGCTTGTTCAGCTGAGCAAGGACGTGGAAGCACAGATGATCTCCGTAGTCGACGACGATCTGCTGGTGACCTGGAACTCACTCGAGTTCGTCTGGGGCGACGACGAACTCGCCCAGCGCGTGACGGTGTTCGCGGTCGACAACCACGAACCCGGCGCGCCCTTCCCTGAGCCGACGCAGAGCCTGCTGCCCTCCATCTCGACGCTGCTGACCCTGCTGTTCCGCGGCAACGACGTCCTGTTCCAGGATTCACCCACGTGGAAGGACGACGCCTTGCTGACCACGTTCGGCCGGGCGTTGATCGCCGCGCAGACGGGAGGTTCACCGTGAGTGCCCCCCAGCCGGCTGCCGACGACCTGACACCGGTGCAGCGCCATGCGCTGCACCGGGCCATCGAGGGGCTGCGCGAAGACGATCCGTTGCGCTCGGCGTCGGTGGCGGTGGTGGGCTGGCAGCGGGCGCTGCTCTGGTCGGCGCTGCTCATCACGATCCTCTGCGCGGTGCGGTGGCCGATGGGTACCGCGGTGGTGCTGGTCGGGGTGAGCACCGTCGCGTATCTGCTGACGATGACCGACCGGGTCCTGATCTTCCGGCAGGGCCTGCGCTCGCGGCCCATCGGCATCTCCGACGAGGCGGCCCGGGCAATCCCCGACGAGGATCTGCCGCGGTACACCATTCTGGTTCCCGCCTACAACGAGCCCGAAGTGGTGGGTGACCTCATCGGCGCGATGGCCACCCTGGAATACCCCCGGGACAAGCTGCAGGTGCTGCTGCTGCTGGAAGCCGACGACGACGTCACCATCGCCGCGGCCCGAGACTGCGCGGAGTCCGACGCGATCACCCTGTGTCTGGTTCCGCCCGCGCATCCGCGTACCAAACCCAAGGCGTGCAACTACGGCCTGCATTTCGCGACCGGTGAGATCGTCACGATCTACGACGCCGAGGATCTGCCGGAGCCGCTGCAGTTGCGCCGTGTGGTGGCCGCCTTCCGGTCGTTACCCGACAACGTGGCGTGCGTGCAGGCGAAGCTGGTGTACCACAACGGACATCAGAACATCCTCACCGCGTGGTTCACCGCGGAGTACGGACTCTGGTTCGGGTACCTGCTGCCCGGGATGATGGTGTCGACGTCACCGATCCCGTTGGGCGGCACGTCGAATCACCTGCGCCGCGACGTTCTCGACGAGATCGGCGCGTGGGATCCGTTCAACGTCACCGAGGACGCCGACCTCGGCCTGCGCATCGCCTCGAGCGGCTACCACACCGCCGTGATCGACTCCTACACGCTCGAGGAGGCCAACAGCGATCCGATCAACTGGGTCCGGCAGCGCTCGCGCTGGTACAAGGGCTACCTGCAGACCTGGCTGGTCCAGATCCGCCGGCCCGTGCGGCTGTACAAGACCGTCGGGTTCCGCAGCTTCCTGCGGTTCAACCTGGTGCTCGGCGGTACCCCGATCGTGTCGGTGCTCAACCTGGTGTTCTGGCTCATCACCGTGCTGTGGTTCCTGGGGCAGCCGAAGGTGGTCGAAGAGGTCTTCCCGCCCTACATCTACTTCCCCGCGTTGGTGGCCCTGGTGCTCGGCAACGCCGCGACGATCATGATGAACCTGATCGCGCTGCGGGAGGACGACCGCAGCGATCTGCTGCTCGCCGCCATCACGGTGCCGATTTTCTGGGTGATGATGAGTGTGGCGGCCGCCAAAGGCCTTTACCAGATGATCCGCAATCCGTCCTACTGGGAGAAGACCTTTCACGGTCTGGCGGACAAACCGCCCGAACATCCGGCCGACGCTCGAAAAGCCGGGGCGCCATGACCCGACGGCGCCTGCTGGTGGCGCTGTTCTTCGCGGCGCTGGTCCTCTACGGCGCGGTGGGCTACTGGCTGCAGGTGCGCCACGGCTTCATCCTGGGCGACGCCCTGTCGCGCGTGATGGCGGCGCAGTCGGTGCTGTTCAGCCGTGACCCGCACCTGGCCGCGATCGGCTTCATCTTCACGCCGTTGACCGCGATGGTGCAGATACCGTTCCTGACACTGAGCCCGATCTGGCCCGACATCGCCGAACGCGCTTTCTCGGGCACGCTGATGTCGGCGCTGTTCATGGCCGGCGCGGTCGTCCAGATCGCCGGAATGGGCCTGGACCGGGGGCTGCCGCGCTGCTACACGCTGGCCATCACCGCCGCGTTCGCGCTCAACCCGATGATCGTGTTCTACGGCGCCAACGGGATGAGCGAGGCGCCGTTCATCTTCTTCATGTCGTGGGCGGTCCGCAGGCTGATCATGTGGATGGTCGACGACGACGTGCACCACCTCGTGACCGCGGGCGGTATCGCGATGGGATTGGCCTATCTGACCCGCTACGACGCGGTGGCCTGTATCGCCGCGGCGGGTGTGCTGGTCGGCGTCACCACCTACCGGCGCGCCACGCCGTCGCCGCGAATCCGGCGGGCACTGCTCGACGTCCTCCTGGTCAGCGGGCCGGGGCTGGCCACCTTCCTCGGCTGGGCCGGGGTCAGCTGGTTGATCACCGGGGAAGCGTTCGCGCAGTTCACCTCTCAGTACGGCAACACCGCGATCCTGGAGCAGTCCGGGGCGTCCGCCCCCTCGTTCGGCGGCGGGCTGCTGTTCGCGCTCGCCTGCATCACGCTGCTGGCGCCCACACTGGTGCCCATCGCCATGTGGGGCGTGGCGCGGCGATGGGACACGCCGAACTGGCAGGTGATGCTGGTGCCGTTGGGCATCTACGGTGCCGCGCTGGCCTTCCAGGCCTACAGCTACGCGTCGGGGTCGACGTTTCCGTTTCTGCGGTTCTACATCATCGCCATACCGCTGACCGCCTGCCTGGCGATGCTGGCCGTCCCGGACGGGGTGCTCGTCGAGGCGCGGCGGCGGGGCCGCTACGCGCCGCCGCGCGTCGAGACGCAGCCCCCTGGCCGTCGCGCATGGCCGGCGTACGCCCCGGTGGCCCTGCTGTTCGCGGTCACCGTCCCGGTCACGGCGTGGGGGATGGGCATGCCCCGGTACGCGCCCCAGGAGTACGCGCTCGGCGCGGTGCTGTCGCCGGACCCGGACAACGTGACCGAACGCAAGGCCCTCGAACACCGCATCGCCGCCACGTTCTCCACCGAACGCACGATCGCCGACTATCTCGACAGCCTCGATCTGCCCGACTCCTCGGTGATCACCGACACGGTGTACGGGTTCGCCGTCGTGGCGGCGTCGGAGGACCCCAACATGTTCGTCATCCCGTCGGACGGCGACTTCACCGAACGACTCAACGACCCGGCCGCCGGGGGAATCCGCTACCTGCTGGCGGTGCCCAACGAAGGGCGGGGCGTCTCCGACGCCCTGAACCTGCGCTACCCCACCCTGTACGAAACCGGTGCCGACATCGCCACTCTGGAACTGGAGATCCCCAACGACGGCGACAGTCAGCCCGATTGGCGGCTCTACCGGGTCAACGAACCAGCGGTGACGGACTAGCGAGGAATCAGCCGACCTCGCCATTCGAGCCGGTGTAATGTCTGCCGCGAGCAGGGCTGACGCGGCACCACCGACAGGGACGGGGCGTTATGGCGACGGAGTTCAACGGCAGGATCGAACTGGACATCCGGGATTCCGAACCGGATTGGGGCCCGTATGCGCCGCCCACCGCGCCGCCCGACGCCCCCAACGTGCTCTATCTCGTCTGGGACGACGTCGGTATCGCGACGTGGGACTGCTTCGGTGGGCTGGTCGACATGCCGGCCATGCGCCGCATCGCCGAACGCGGAGTCCGGCTTTCGCAGTTCCACACCACCGCCCTTTGCTCGCCCACGCGTGCCTCACTGCTGACCGGACGCAACGCCACCACGGTCGGCATGGCGATCGTCGAAGAATTCACCGAGGGTTTCCCCGGCATCAACGGCCGCATTCCTCCTGACACCGCCCTGATCTCGGAGGTGCTGGCCGAACGCGGATACAGCACGTCCTGTGTCGGAAAATGGCATCTGACGCCCCTGGAGGAGTCCAATCTCGCTGCCACCCGCCGACACTGGCCGCTGTCCCGCGGCTTCGACCGGTTCTACGGGTTCATGGGCGGCGAGACCGACCAGTGGTACCCGGAGCTGATCTACGACGGCCATCCGGTCGAGGCGCCCGCCACGCCGGAGGAGGGCTACCACTTCTCCAAGGACATGGCCGACCGGACCATCGAATTCATTCGCGATTCGACGATGATCGCACCGGACAAGCCCTGGTTCTCCTACGTCTGCCCGGGCGCCGGGCACGCGCCACATCATGTGTTCACCGAATGGGCGGACCGCTACGCCGGCGCCTTCGACATGGGTTACGAGCGGTACCGAGAGATCGTGCTGGAGAACCAGAAGCGGCTCGGCATCGTCGCACCGGACACCGAGCTCTCCCCGGTCAACCCGTACAGCGATGTCACCGGCCCGGACGGGCAACCCTGGCCGGAGCAGGACACGGTGCGGCCGTGGGACGAGCTCAGCGAGGACGAGAAGAAGCTGTTCGCCCGCATGGCCGAGGTGTTCGCCGGTTTCCTGTCCTACACCGATGCGCAGATCGGCCGCATCCTGGACTATCTCGAGGAGTCCGGTCAGCTCGACAACACCATCATCGTCGTCATCAGCGACAACGGCGCCAGCGGTGAGGGCGGGCCGAACGGGTCCGTCAACGAGGGCAAGTTCTTCAACGGGTACATCGACACCGTCGAGGACAGCATGCGCTTCTTCGACGAACTGGGTGGCCCCACGACATACGGCCATTACCCGATCGGGTGGGCGATGGCGTTCAACACCCCCTACAAGCTGTACAAGCGCTACGCCTCGCACGAGGGCGGGATCGCCGACGCCGCGATCATCTCCTGGCCCGCAGGCATTTCCGCGCATGGAGAGATCCGCGACAACTACGTCAACGTCTGCGACATCACCCCGACGGTGTACGACCTGCTCGGCATCGTGGCGCCGGCCACCGTGAAAGGCATTCCGCAGAAACCGCTGGACGGCGTCAGCTTCAAAGTGGCCCTGGCTGATCCGGACGCCCCCACGGGCAAGGAGACGCAGTTCTACACGATGCTGGGCACCAGGGGCATCTGGCACCGGGGCTGGTTCGCCAGCGCCGTGCACCCCGCCGCACCGTCGGGGTGGTCGCATTTCGACCAGGACCGTTGGGAGCTCTTCCATCTCGACGTCGACCGCGGCCAGTGCCACGACCTGGCCGCCGAACATCCCGACAAGCTCGCCGAACTGCAGGCGCTGTGGCGCTCGGAAGCCGAGAAGTACAACGGCATCCCGTTGTCCGATCTGGGTGTGTTCGAGATGATCAGCCGGTGGCGGCCCTCATTGGCCGGGGACCGCACGAGCTACGTCTACTACCCGCACACCGCCCCCGTCGCGGTCGGCGGCTGCGTCAACATCGCGGGCCGGTCGTTCTCGGTGCTGGCCGACGTGACCGTCGACAGCGAGGACGTGCGTGGCGTGCTGTTCAAACAGGGTGCGGGACATGGTGGTTACGTGCTGTACGTCGACGAGGGCCGACTGCAGTTCGTGTACAACTTCTTCGGCGAGGAGGAACAGCACGTCGGCGCGGCCGACCCGCTGCCCGCGGGCGCCCACGTCGTCGGTGTCGGCTTCGCGCGCACCGGCACCGTGGAGGGCAGCCACACCCCGGTCGGGGACGTCACCCTGTACGTCGACGGCGCGGCGGTGGCCTCCCGCACCGGCGTCAAGGCCCATCCGGTGATGTTCGGCCTCGCCGGCGGTGGGGTCAGCGTGGGCCGCAATGCGGGGCAACCGGTGTCGACGGCCTACCGCGCGCCGTTCGAGTTCACCGGCGGCACGATCGGCCGGATCGTCGTCGACGTCTCGGGCGCGCCCTACCTCGACGCCGAGCGCGAGCTCGCCCGGGCCTTCGCCAGGGACTGACGGTGCCGCGCCGCCTCGCCGTCGTCGCACTGCTCGCCGTGCTGGCCGGGTCGGCGTGCACGCGCAGCAGCGAGGGCGTGCCGGTGGCCGCCCCCGGCGCGCAGCAGAGCGCCAGCACCACCACCGCGACGACCGGGCGCGACGAGCCCGCTCCCGGTGTGGTGCCGCCCCCGGAGCCGCGGCCCGGCCCGGAACCGCTCTGCGCGCCGGCCACCCTGCCGCCGGTGCGCACGGTCGCCCTGGTGGCCGATCCGGACGCGCCGACGGCAACAGTGGCCGTGCCGGACGGATGGTCGATGTCCGGCGGCAACGGCGACGTCGGTGCCGAACTCAACGGGCCGGCGGGCATGCGGGCGGTGGTCACGATCGCCGCGACCGACGCCGACGCGGAGACGGCCTTCCGCGAGTACGCCGACCAGCTCACCGCCGACAGCTCCATCACCACCCTCAGCGTGCTGCCGGGAGAGATGTGCGGACTGTCCGGGCAGACGTTGCTCGGCATCCTGTCCGACGGCACACAGACCGTCCAGTACCGCGACCGCATCGTGCACGTCCCGACCGGCGAGCGTGACTACCTGATCGCCGTGCACGTCACGGCACCGTCCGACGCGCCCGGATTCGACGAGCCGGCGGCGCTGCTGACCGACGACTTCGAGATCGGCCTACCCTGAAACGCATGCTCACCGACCTCGTCGACATCGACGGCGGTACCTTCCGGATGGGCTCGACCCGCTTCTACCCCGAAGAGGCGCCCGCCCACACCGTCAGCGTCGCCCCGTTCGCGATCGAGCGCCATCCGGTGACCAACGCGCAGTTCGCCGAATTCGTCGGCGACACCGGCTATCGGACCGTCGCCGAACTCGCGCCTGACCCGGCGCTGTTCCCCGGCGCTGCCGCCGAGGACCTGGTGCCCGGAGCGCTGGTGTTCCACCCCACCAGCGGGCCGGTCGACCTGCGCGACTGGCGCCAATGGTGGCAGTGGGTTCCCGGCGCGGACTGGCGGCACCCCTTCGGGCCGGGCAGCGACACCGACGCTCTCGCCGACCGGCCCGAGCACCCGGTGGTCCAGGTCTGCTACGCCGACGCCGCCGCCTACGCACGCTGGGCCGGCCGACGGTTGCCGACCGAAGCGGAGTGGGAGTTCGCGGCGCGGGGCGGATCGACGTCGACCTACCCGTGGGGCGAGGAACCCGCGCCCGGCGGCCAGGTGATGGCCAACACGTGGCAGGGCTGCTTCCCGTACCGCAACGACGGTGCCCTCGGCTGGGCGGGCACCTCGCCGGTCGGGGCTTTTCCGCCGAACGGCTACGGGCTGGTCGACATGATCGGCAACGTGTGGGAGTGGA
>Ga0208330_1000879_pt1 | contig 11009 bp, 9 predicted proteins | sample DeeseametaMP1896_FD_184180 | JGI IMG/M metagenome (GOLD analysis project Ga0208330, IMG submission 184180) | Marine microbial communities from the Deep Pacific Ocean - MP1896 (SPAdes) | ecosystem: Environmental > Aquatic > Marine > Oceanic | place: East of Hawaii, North Pacific Ocean | collected...
CCCATCCCGCCGGTACGATCCTGCGGGCGCAGCAGGACGCCTGGACCTTCCGCATCCTGGACGAGGTGGAATCGCTGCTCTGGACCGCGTCCAAGCATACCTTCGTCCTGCCAGAGGCAGAACGCGTCCCCGAGGTCAAACCGGCCTGTGCGGCGGAATATGCCCGCAATATCACCCGCATCATGGAAGAGGCCGAGGGTCCCTACCTGATGGGCGAGGCGCCTCTGGTGCCGGACATCATCCTTGGCCATTGCGGGACCTGGGCGCAGGTGGCGAAATTCCCGGACGGGGGCCCGGCTCTTGCGGACTACCTGGCGCGCCTGCGCGCGCGTCCGGCGTTTCAGGCGGCGGCCTCTTAGGATCCTCAATACCACCTTGGTGCAGCGGCCATCCTTGGCCGCACAAAGCGCCCTGTCCGTCCTGTCGAGAAACTCCTTGACCTCGATAGGACGCACACCCACCCGCCAGGCGTCCTCCGAACTCGCCTCGCGCAGTCAGCGCACGCATTGCCCGTCTCCGATACGGGCCAGCACGCCAGGCTGACGGACCAGTGCATGACAGACGCCCGAGATCGGCGGCACATGGGGTCGATGGAGGCCAAGACATAGGCCTTGGTACTGAAACTGTTGGGAAACAGTCGGTTTGGCCAGAGACAGAAGCCCATGAAACGTCCCTTGTCGGGGTTCAATCCAATACCTAATACTGATGTTAACAGAGGGTTGCTGTCACAGCGCTGAATGCAAAGCGGGCCGGGCATTGCCTGCCCGGCCCGCCTGCTGCCAAGATGGCCGCTTAGTTCAGGTCGGCGTCATAGGCCGCCTGAAGATCGGCCTCGGCTTTTTCGACGGCTTCGATCAATGCATCAAGGATCTTGTCGCCGCCGTCCACGTTGTCGCGGAACCAGTCCTGCACCGGCTTGGCGGCCTCGGCAAAGGCGGCCTTTTCCTCGGGCGAGGGCACGTAGATGTCACCGCCGCCTTCGACGAAATCGGCATAGGCCTGGATTGCGCCGCGCTTGGGTGCCGCGAACGTGGCCTGCTGCAGCGCATAGAACCCGTCAACTACGACGCGCTTCATCGCTGGGTCCATATTCATGAACTTTTCGTTGTTCATCCACCACAGCGCGCCCATGTAGGCGTGACCGTCCAGCGTGACGTACTGCAGGCCGGCATCGGGGAACTTCATGCCCATGATGTCGGTGATGCCGTTCTTGGACCCGTCCACGACCCCGGTCTGGAACGAGGTGAACAGCTCGGGCCAGGGGATCGGGGTGGGCGCGGCGCCCAGGGCCTTGACCAGTTCCTGCGGCAGGTCGGCGACCACGGTCCGGATCTTCAGCCCTTCCATGTCGGCGGGCGAGGTGATGCGGCGCTTGGTGTTGGCGAAGTTGCGCCAGCCGCCGGTGTTGCCGATCGTCATCAGGCGCACGGTGTTGTCGCTGTCGTCCAGCGCCATGTCCCGCATGGTGCGCACGAAATCGCCCTGAAGCACATGTTCGGCCACGCGGTCATTGGCCATCAGGTAGGGCAGGTCCAGCACCTGGACATAGGGAAAGATCCCCGCCGCGCCGCCGGACGTGGAGATATAGATGTCGATCGAGCCTTCGGCCACGCCCTCGATGCATTCCGCCCCGGTGGAACACAGCTGGGTGCCCATGTAGATCTCGACCTCGATGGCGCCGTTGGAGGCGGCCTCGACGAAATCCTTGAAGACGATCAGGCCGGCATAGTCCTCGTCCGCCTCGTTCGAGTTGGCGGTGGCGACCAGCTTGATCGGGTCCTGGGCGAGGGCCAGGCCCCCGGTCAGTGTGGCGGCGGCTAGGGTTGCCGCGGTCAAGATTGGTTTCAGCATGTGTTTCCTCCCGTATGCTGTCGTCTGTGGTTATTGCGGCGCCGGGCTGATGCAGGCCATGAAACCTGTATCGGGCGGGCACCGGATGAAATCTGTGAGGTAGGGCACGGTCATCGAGATCGGCGGGACATAGGTGATCAGGAAGATCACCAGGACTTCGACCGCGAGGAAGGGCAGGATCGCGCGGGCAATTGTCTCCACCCGTTCCCGGCTGACCGTTGAGGCGACGAAAAGCACCAGTCCCATCGGCGGCGTGGCCAGGCCCACGGTCAGGTTGACGCTCATGATGATGGCGAAATGCACCGGGTGGACGCCCAGTTCGACAAAGATCGGGCCAAGGATAGGACCAAGGATGATGATCGCCGGGCCCGCATCCAGGAACATGCCCACGATGAACAGCAGGATGTTGATGAGGAACAGCAGGATCAGCGGGTTTTCCGACAGGCCCAGGATGATGTCGGTCAGGATCTGCGGCGCGTGGCTGAGCGAGACAACGGTCTTGAAGGCGACCGCCGCGCCGACCAGTAGCAGAACGGCGGAGGTCGACAGGGCCGAGCGGGCCAACACCTGGTAGAGGTCTTTCACGGTCATCGAGCGCAAGACGGCAAAGCTGACCACCAGCGCATAGGCCACGGCGACGGCGCTGGCCTCTGTCGGAGTCATGACGCCGATGAGGATGCCGCCGAGGATGATGATCGGCGTTTGCAGCGGCGCGACGGCCTTCTTGCAGACGATGCGGAAATCATGGCTGACCTGCCTGCGCCAGTACATCAGCAGGAAATGCGCCGGGACCAGCATGGCAAGGTAGACGGCCCAGCCACCCGGATTGCCCGGGATCGCCGCGGCCACGGCGTAAAAGAGTCCGGCGAGGTTGATCCGGACGAGGATCAGGCTGACCCAATATTCCGTGGTGCTGATCGTCTGGCCCCTGACCACGATGCGTTCCGCCTTGGGCAGGTCATAGCGGTCGGCCATGACACGGACCATGACCATCAGCCCGACACCCACCAGGATGCCCGGCACGATGCCCGCAAGGAACAGCGCGGCGACGCTTTCGCCCATGACATAGGCGTAGATGATCATGATCCCCGAGGGTGGGATGATCGGGCCGATGACGGAACTGGCGGCGGTGATGGCGGCGGCAAAGCGGCGAGTATAGCCGTTTTTCTCCATCGCCGGGATCAGGGTCGATCCCAGCGCCGAGGTATCGGCCACGGCCGATCCGGACAGCCCGGCAAAGAGGATCGAGGACAGGATGTTGACCTGCGCCAGCCCGCCGCGCAGGTGGCCCATGATGGCCTGTGAGAACTCGACCAGACGGATGGTGATGCCGCCACGGTTCATGATTTCGCCCGCCAGCATGAAGAAGGGCAGCGCCATCAGCGGAAAGCTGTCCATGCCGTTGTAGAGGTTGCGGTAAAGGACCGAGAGCTGGCGGCTCTGGTCGTCCATGACCAACAGGCCGAAGGGTGCGGCGAGCAGGGCAAAGACCACCGGCAGCCCGATCAGGATGAGCACGAGGAAGACGGGCAGGAACCAGATCAGCATCAGTCCGCCCCCGCCATCGCGTCATGATGCAGCGATTTCAGCCGGTCGCCGCCGCCCAAGACGGTGATGACCTGCCGCAGGATCAGCTCGACATTGACGAGGATCAACAGGTTTATCCCGACCCAGAGCGCGGCATACTGGTACTGGTTGGCGAACTTGGCCTTGCACTTGCCGATCTCGATCCCGAAAGGCCAGCGCAGGGACGAGGAACAGCCGCGCCCGGACAGGCTGTCGACATGGTTGTTCAGCCCCTTGTCCCAGGCAATCAGCAGCACCCAGAGAGAGATCCCCAGCAGCACCAGCGACAAGAGCGCGGCGACAATCCGGGGCAGGGCGCGTTCGACGATGTCTATGGCGACGAATCCGCCCTGCCGGTAGGCCAGCGGCGCCATGAGGCCCACCAGCCAGAGCATCCCAAAACGGGCAGCTTCCTCTGTCCAGTTGGGAGCGTCGTTCAGCACGTATCGCCAAAAGATCTGGCCCAGGATCAGGCAGACCATGATCGCCAGCGCAAGCACCGCGATAACACGGCCCACGGCAAGCAGACCGGTATTCAGCCGCTCCAGCGGCCAAAGCAGAGTCAGCAGCACCGGCATGGCGCTCCTCCCATAAGCGGGGCTTTTTTCGCCCCTTGTTGTTCAGGCCGGGATCTTGGGCGCCCCGGTCCCTGTGGTCTCAGCCCTTGAGGCTGACAAAGCGGCCGCCCTGGAACAGCAGGGGCAGGCCGGGCCGGAAGGCCGCGCTGGTCACGCGGCCCAGGATGATGAGGTGATCGCCCGCGTCATGGGTGATCTCCTGGGTACAGTCGAAACGGGCGAGGCATCCTGCGATGCGCGGCACGCCGTTGGCGTCCTTACCCCAGTCGCAGGCATGAAAGGCATTGGCCTCGCGCGTGAAGGCGGTGCAGATGTCCTGCTGGTGGCCGTCAAGGACGTGAATCGCGTAATGGCGCGCGTCGCGGAAGACGGGAAAGCGGCGCGAGGTCTTTTGCGGCGACCACAGCACCAGCGGCGGATCCAGCGAAACGCTGGCAAAGCTGGAGGCGGTGATGCCCACCGGGCCGTCGGCCCCCTGTGCCGTGACCACGGTCACGCCGGTGGCAAAGCTGCCAAGGGCCTCGCGGAAGGCGCGGCTATTCTCGCTGGGGTCGACGCTTTGCATGGCGTGGCTCAGGTCGCCGTCCATCAGGGCACCTCCTGCCCCAGCGCGGCGGTATAGAGTTCGAACCAAAGCTCGCGCGTCATCTGGATGTCGAAGGCGTGGGAAATCGCCTTGATCCGCTCGATCGAATTCGTGCCCATGACCGGCAGGATGCCCGCCGGATGCGCCAGCAGCCAGGCCACAGCCACCGCCGCGCGATCGGCCAGGAAATCGTCGGCCACCCGGTCCATGAGTTGTGTCAGGTGCGTGTCCTCTGTCATCAGCGCGCCACCACCCAGCGGGGACCAGGCCATTGGCGGAATGCCCCGCTCTTGCAAATAGGCCACGTCACCATTGGTGAAACCCTGATGCGCCGACAGGCTGAGTTCGATCTGGTTGGTCACAAGCGGCGTTTTCATCGCCGATTGCAGCAGGGTCCAGTCGTGCAGCCTGAAGTTCGACACGCCGACGGCACGCACCTTGCCCAAGCCCACCAGTTCATCTAGCGCTTCACCCGTTTCACGGTGATCCATCAGCGGATCGGGGCGGTGGATCAGCAAGAGGTCGATCTCGTTGATGCCCATGAGGCTGAGCGAATGATCGACCGAGGCCATAATATGCGCGCGGCTGGTGTCATAGTATTTCACCCGCGCATCCGCGTAGCGGCCCACGGGTGCCACGATATCGCACTTGGTGACGATCTCGACCTGTTTGCGCAGGTCCGGCGTCAGCGCGGCGCCCAGGATTTCCTCGGCCATGTAGCCGCCGTAGATGTCGGCCTGGTCCAGCGTGGTGATGCCCTGGTCAAGGCAGGCCGCGATCTTGTTGCGGACGTGGTCGGGCGCGGTATTGGCATCGTCGCCCAGCCGCCACATGCCATAAACGATGCGGCTGAGGCTCAGCCCCTCTTGAAGATCCACGCGGTCCATCATTTGCGCTCTCCCACGCCAAGGGGCGTTGCCGGGGTTTCATCGGGGACACGACCGTACTCATGCGGCAGCGAACAGGTTTTTAGCTCCGGCATGACCAACTTGCCGAAATGCTGGCATTCGTCAATGTGCGGATAGCCGGAGAAGATGAAGGCGCGGATGCCCATCTTGCGGTACTCTTCGATCTGGCTCAGGACCTGGTCGGCGGAGCCCACCAGCGCCGCGCCGCAGCCAGAGCGCGCGCGCCCGATCCCGGTCCAGAGGTGAGGTTCGACATAGCCGAACTGGTCGGCCAGCTCGCGGGCGCGGGACTGGTGCGACACACCAAGAGAGCTGCTGTCATGCGCCCGGTCGCGGATCAGGCGGCCGTATTCGTCGTCGAGTTGCGACACCAGGCTTTCGGCGTATTCGCGCGCCTCGGCCTCTGTGTCGCGGACGATCATGTGCACGCGCAACCCGTAGTCCAGCGTTCGGCCATGCCGTTCAGCCACGGCGTTCACGTCCCTCATGCGCTGGGCAAGCTGCTCTTTGGGTTCCGGCCACATCAGGTAGACGTCGCAATGTTCGCCGCAAAGCTCCAGCGCGGCGGGCGAGTAGCCGCCGAAGTACAGCAGAGGCCCGCCGGTCTGGTAGGGTTTGGCGGGATCGGTGGTCAGGCCCTCGAAATCGTAGACCTCGCCGTGGAAATTTATCTCGTCCCGCGTCCAGGCCTGTTTCAGGATCTGCACCACCTCGCGCGAGCGCTGGTAGCGATAGGCGCTGTCGGCCTTTTCGCCCGGGAAATCCGACGAGATGACGTTCAGCGTCAGCCGCCCCTTCATCATGTGGTCCAGCGTGGCCACCGTGCGCGCCAGCATGATCGGGTGCATCTCGCCACAGCGGATGGCGGCCAGCATGTTGATCCGGTCTGTCAGCGGCGCCATGCCCGCGACAAAGCTCAGCGTGTCCTGCCCGACCTGGTAGGAGGACGGCGCCAGGATGTTGCGAAATCCCTGCTGTTCCGCCTCCAGCACGATGTCACGGCAATGTTCGAACGAAGAGCGCAAATCGCCCTCTGGCACGCCGAGATAGCGGTAGTCGTCAGAGCAGAGCGCCGAGAACCAGCTGACCTCGGACGCATCGAGATCGCGGGATGTGACGGGCACGACGGTCATTTCAGGGCCTCCCGGAAGTGCGCCGGATTCGGCGTCGATTTCTTCTTGCGTAGCATCCGGATAATCATGCATCAATAGTGTATTAATTTTGCCGCGACGCGAACGGGACTGCGGCGGGAGGAGATCATCTTGGCGCGGGGAAGAAGCTCGGCGGCGTTGCCCAAGCACGCCCAGATCAGCGAAATGCTGATCCGTGACATTGCCTCCGGACGGCTGGCCGATGGCGCACGGCTGCCGCCGGAACGCGAGATGGCTGAACAACTTGGAATTGCCGTGGGCACCCTGCGCAAGGCGCTGGAGGCCTTGGCCAACAAGGGGTTGCTGGACCGTGTCCAAGGGTCCGGAAACTATGTCCGGGCGCGTGACGGCGTGGCCTCGATCTATTCGATGCTGCGGCTGGAGCTGAAGGCCGGTGGCGGGCTGCCCACGGCGGAACTGTTGGGTGTAGAGCGATTGGCGAAACCGGCGGATGCACCACCCTTCGGTCCGTCGTCCGAGGGGTGGCGGTTCCGGCGCCTGCGGTTCCTGGGCGGTGTTCCGGCGGCATTGGAAGAGATCTGGCTGGACGGAGCGCAGGCGGCCCGTGTCGCCGCAGAGGACGTGTTGGAATCGCTTTACCTTTTCTACCGTGAACGGCTGGGGCTGGTGATCCTCTCGGCAGAGGATCGGGTTGGTTTCGCGCCGGTGCCCGACTGGCGCGATGCACGGTTCCCGCCCGGGGTGGGTGAAACGGCGGGCTATGTCGAACGCATCGCCTGGGACAAGACAGGCGCGCCGGTCGAATATTCTCGCACCTGGTTCGACGCGGAAACCGTCACTTATATCAACAGGATCGGCAGGGGGTGAGCGTGGTCAGGTACGGCGTGATCGGCTGCGGCATGATGGGCCGCGAGCATATCCAGAACATCAACCTTCTACCTCAGGGCAGGGTGGTCGCGGTCTTCGATCCGGTTGGCGACCTAGCGCAGAGCGCGGCTGAACTGGCGGGCGGCGCGCAGGTCTGCGCCACGCTGGACGAGCTGCTGGCGGTCGAGGGGCTGGACGCGCTGGTGGTGGTCAGCCCCAACGATTGCCATGTTCCCCAGCTGCGCCGGATCGCGGCGACCCGCCCCTTGCCCGTGCTCTGTGAAAAGCCGCTGTATACCACGCCGGAAGACGAGGTCTTTCTGACCGAATTCGCGCACAGCTATCCCGCGCCCGTCTGGGTGGCGATGGAATATCGCTACATGCCGCCCGTGGCGCTGTTGCGGCAGGAAGTGGCGGAGGCGACAGGCGGGATTTCCATGCTGTCGATCCGTGAGCACCGCTTTCCCTTTCTGCCTAAGGTGGGCGCCTGGAACCGCTTCAACGCGCGCAGCGGCGGCACGCTGGTCGAGAAATGCTGTCATTTCTTCGACCTCATGCGCCTGATCCTCAGGGATGACCCGGTGCGCGTCATGGCCAGCGCCGGGCAGACGGTGAACCACAAGGACGAAACCTATGACGGGCGGTCGCCGGACATCTGGGACAACGGTTATGTGATCCTGGATTTCGCAGGCGGTGCGCGGGCGATGCTGGAACTGTGCATGTTCGCCGAGGGCGCGCGTTACCAGGAAGAAATCTGCGCCCTTGGCCCCGCCGGCAAGATCGAGGCGTTGGTGCCCGGGCCGGGCCGGTTCTGGCCCGAACACCTTGGGGAGGCGCCGGTGCCGCAGGTGATCGTCTCTCCGCGCGTGCCAAAGGGGCCGCGCGTGATCGAGGTGCCGGTGGAGGCCGAGTTGCTGGCAGCAGGCGATCACAACGGGTCGACCTTTTACCAGCATGAGGGGTTCAATGCCGTGGTCCGTGGCGAAGGCGCGCCCGAGGTGACGCTGGCGGACGGGATGGCCGCAGTGCGGATCGGGCTGGCGGCGCAGGAAAGCGCGCGGACCGGACAGGCGGTGCTGCTGTAGCGCCGTGCGCATGAAGCGGGCAGCGCGATGCCTTGCCGTTAGGTAATTCGTCTGACCTTGATGCGGATCATGACACCTGTGACACTTCCCGTGCAGTTTGCGCGGGACACGCGGAGAGGATCATGGCGCGACTCGATGACAGGACCCGCGAGGTGGTGTTTCGCACCGAGGGTCTGACCAAGACTTATGACACCGGCGAGGTGCAGGTGCATGCCCTGGCGGGCGTGGATCTGGAATTGTACGGGTCAGAGCTGACCGTGTTGCTGGGCCCCTCGGGGTCCGGCAAGTCGACGCTGCTGAACATCCTCGGCGGGCTGGACCGGCCCAGCGGTGGACGATTCTGGTTTCGTGAGAAAGAGTTGACCAATGCCAGCGACCGGCAGCTGACGCGCTACCGGCGCGACCATGTCGGCTTTGTCTTTCAGTTCTACAACCTCGTGCCCTCGCTCAATGCGCGCGAGAACGTGCAACTGGTCACCGACGTGGCAAAGCGCCCGATGAAACCCGCCGAGGCGCTGGACCTGGTCGGCCTGAGCCACCGGATGGACCATTTCCCGGCGCAGATGTCGGGGGGCGAACAGCAGCGGGTCGCCATTGCGCGGGCCATTGCGAAACGGCCCGACGTGCTGTTGTGCGACGAACCCACCGGCGCGCTGGACAGCCACACCGGCACGCAGGTCCTGGCGACGCTGCAGCGGATCAACGATGAATTCGGCACCACTACGGCGGTCATCACCCACAACGCCGCCATCCGGCTGATGGCGCACCGGGTGATCCGGTTCCAGGACGGGCGCATCGACCGGATCGAGGAAAACGACAGCCGCCTCGCCGCAACCGAGATCCATTGGTGAACGCATGCACGCAATGGACCTCAAGCTGTTTCGCGACTTTCGCAGGCTCTGGGTGCAGGGCGTGGCTATCGCACTGGTGCTGGCGGCGGGTATCGCGGTCATCATCATGTCGGTGGGTATGAGTCGGGCGCTCAACGAGACCCGCAGCGCCTATTACGAGAGCAACCGCTTTGCGCATGTCTTTGCCTCGGCCCGTCGCGCGCCGGACAGCCTGCTGTCGCAATTGCGCGACATCGAGGGCGTGGCGCAGGTGGAAACGCAGGTGCGCTCCTACGCGATCCTCGACATTCCGGGACGTGCGAAACCGGCGACCGGCCTGCTGATCTCGCGCCCCGAACTGGGCGAGCCGCTGTTGAACGTGCCTCTGCTGCGACGGGGCCGCTGGCCCGAAAGTGCGGGCGAGACGGTGGTGAACGAACCCTTTGCGGAGGCCAACGGCTTTGTCCCCGGCGACACAATCTCGGTCAACCTGAACGGACGCAAGCGCGAGGTGACGATAACCGGCACCGCGCTGTCGCCTGAATTTGTCTATACCATCGGCCCCGGCGCCTTGATGCCGCAGAACGAAACCTTCGGCATCCTGTGGATGCAGGCCGAAGTGCTGGACGCGGGGTTCGGCATGGCGGGGGCCTTCAACACCGTGGCGCTGACCGTTCTGCCACGCACGCCGTTGGAACCGGTCAAGGACGCGGTCAAGGCGCTGCTGGATCCCTACGGCGCGGCGACGCCGGTCGGGCGTGACGCGCAACAGTCGAACGCCTTCCTGGATGCCGAGATCCAGTCTCTGGAGGTGCTGGCCTGGGTGCTGCCGCCGGTTTTTCTGGGGATCACTGTCTTTCTGGTCAACATGGTCATGGGCCGCATCGTGCAACTCGAACGGTCCGAGATCGGTCTGATGAAGGCCGTGGGCTATACCAACTGGGAAATCGGGCTGCACTACCTGATGCTGGCGGCGTTGATCGCCTTTCTGGGGGTCGGCATCGGCTGGGGTGTGGGATCCTGGCTGGCGCAGGCAATGTCAAAGCTCTACGCCAAGTATTTCGACTTTCCCTTCCTCGTCTTCGGCGTGCCGCTCAGCATCTATGCGCTCTCGGCGATGCTGGGCCTTGCGGCGACCAGCGCGGGGGCGCTGAACAGCGCGATGCGTGCGGCGCGGCTGGCGCCCGCGGTGGCGATGGCGCCGCCCGCACCGCCCAATTTCCACGGCTCCACGCTGGACCGGCTGGCCGATCTGCTGAGGCTGGGCCAGCCGACGCGGATGATCCTGCGCAGCCTGCTGCGCTGGCCGCTGCGCGCGGGGATGACCCTGTTGGGCATGGCGCTGGCGGTTTCGGTGCTGGTGGCGTCGAACTTCTTTCCCGACGCGATGGAAGAGATCATAGACACTGCCTTTTACCAGTCGAACCGGCAGGATATGTTGCTGTTGTTCGACCCCGACGCGCCCGAAACCGCGCTGGAAGAGGTCAGGCGGCTGCCCGGTGTCCTGCAGGTGGAGCCCCAGCAATACCACGCAGCCCGCCTGATCTATGGTCCCTACGAAAAGCAGGTCCCGGTCTCGAGCGTGGCGGATGCGGCGGACCTGGCGCGGGTGGTGGATGGCGACGG
>Ga0208330_1000880_pt1 | contig 11007 bp, 6 predicted proteins | sample DeeseametaMP1896_FD_184180 | JGI IMG/M metagenome (GOLD analysis project Ga0208330, IMG submission 184180) | Marine microbial communities from the Deep Pacific Ocean - MP1896 (SPAdes) | ecosystem: Environmental > Aquatic > Marine > Oceanic | place: East of Hawaii, North Pacific Ocean | collected...
TGGCCACCTCCCGGTCGCGGCTGATCAACAGCCCCGACGTCACCTCGGTGGGTTCGGGTTCGTCGAACGCCGACGAACCGTCCTCGGCCTCGGAGCGGGTGTGCGCCGCCAGCGCCGAACGGGCCCGCTCCAGCGCGGTGCGTCCCGTCACCCGGGTGCCGCGCAGTTCGACGCCCAGCGGCATCGCCGTCACATAGCCGAGCCGCTTGAGTTCGAAGTCGATCAGGCCGAGCTGCTCGTCGACACCGACCGCGACCGGTGTGCAGCCGGCCAGCATCGGGGCGAGCATCGCCCACGCCTCGCGCAGCGTCGGAGCCAACAGCACATCGGCGACCCCGATACCGAACGCCGTTCGCGCATTGGCGATGTCGCGCTGCGGATTGATCAGCGTCGAGATCGCGGTGCCGTCGTCGAAGGCGACCGCAAGCTCCACCGGCCGCGGCCGCGACATCCGGCCCTCGTCGCCGACGGTCAGCATCCCGATGGCGCAGTAGCGTCGGGCAGCGGTACTGTCGCCGGCGCCGCGAAGGAAACGGGCGATGCGCCGATCGGTCTTGAGATCCTTCGGCAGCACAGGGCGTTTGAGCACCAGGCCCGCCAACGAGGTGCACCGGCTCAACGCCACATAGAGCTGGCCCGTGGAGAACATGCCGCCGGTGAGGTCGACCATCAACCGCGGCAGCGTCTGCCCCTGACTCTTGTGAATCGTGATCGCCCACGCCAGCTTGAACGGCAACTGGGTGTACGACCCGACCACCTCCCGACCCAGCGAACCCCCGGACAGCACCGGTCGGGTGGCCTCCCAGGTGAACGGCGGGACCTCGGCGCAGCTGCCGTCGGCGAACTCGACCTCCACCACCGCGCCGTAGCGGTCGTAGCCGACGCCCACGACGCGGCCGATGGTGCCGTTGACCCACCGGTTGCCCTGGTCGTTGGTGAGCATCATGATCTGTGCGCCGACCTTGAAGCGCAGCGTCTCCTCGACCGGCGGATCGAACAGCGACAGATCACCCGAAGACCGTGCCTGGTGCACGAACTCGTCGCCGGGAAGCCGCTGCAGATGTTGACGGTTGCGGGCGGTCACCAGCCTGTTCGTTGGCGCGAGGGTGAGCCAGAGCTCGTCGTCGGGTGGCACGAAGTCGGCGTCGGCGCGGGCGTTGAGCTGCTCCTGGGCGTGACCCAGCAGCACGCCTTCGCGAATCTCGTTGAGGATGGCCGTCATCCGGTCGTCGCCGAGCTGGCGGAACACCGTCGTCAGCGAGACGGTGGGGAACTGGGCGCGGTCGAAGCAGTGTGCCGAGAAGAAGTACGGCGTCTCGTAGGGCACGCCGGAGAAGAACCCGGATTCGTGCTCGTTGACCACCGGCGGCAACTGGTACAGGTCACCGACCAACACGATCTGCACGCCGCCGAACGGGGTACCCGGCGCCGGGCCGAAGCGCTCGAGGGCGGCGGCGACCATGTCGAAGGTGTCGGCGCGCACCATCGACGCCTCGTCGACGATCAGCGTCTGCAGCGACGCCAGCGTCTTGGTGAACCGGCCCGGCCGGTAGCCGCCGGACCGGATGTCGTCCAGCGTCGTCGTCGGACGGAACCCGAACAGCCGGTGGATGGTGTAGCCGTCGACGTTCAGCGCGGCGATGCCCGTCGGCGCGACGACGACCACGTTGCGCTCGGTGTCGGCCATGAAGTGCCGGATCAACGTCGACTTGCCGGTGCCGGCCTTGCCGGTCAAAAAGACGTGGCGGCCGCCGGCCAGCAGATCCAGCGCGTGACGGAACTCGTCGGTGAGGACGATCCCCATGGCGGCAGGCTACCGCGCACGCAGCCGCGAACGTGCATTCCCTGTAGCGCGCGTGCACTTGCGACGACAGGGAATGCACGTTCGCGGGTACCCCGGCGGCTATCGGCCGGACCGCCAGGCCCGCCAGCCGCGGTGCGCGGCGAACGCGCCGATCACCGCCGTCGCGCACCACACCGTCACGGCGGCGATGGCCAGCGGTGCGGAGAACTCGCCGATCGCCGCGCCCGCTGCGGTGTAGGAGAACGCCCGCGGCGCCGATCCGATCAGCGAGCCGACCGCCATCTGCCAGATCGGCACACCGAACGCCCCGAACGTGTAGGAGGCCAGCGCGTCGCTGATACCGGGCACGAACCGCTGCCCGACGACCGCCCACAGCCCGCGGCGCCGCACCAGCACGTCGATACGTTCCGCGCGGACGGGGCCCAGCAGCGCGCGGGCACTGTCGCGGCCCGCCCGCCGGCCCGCCAGCGCGGCCATCACCGCGGTCCCCATCGCAGCACCCAGCGTGACGAACGTGCCGACCAGCGGGCCGAACAGGAAACCACTGCCCGCCGCCAGCAGCGGCCCGGGCACCAGCACCGCGCCCAGCAGTGCCGAGACCACCACGTAGGTCAGCGGCGCCAACGGACCCGTCGCGGCCACCAGCTCACGCACGTACTCCACGTCGATGACACGCTGAATGGCGACCAGATAGAACAGCACCCCGAGCGCCGCGGCGAACAGCGCCAACCGCACGATGTGCGGGCGCCGCGATACCGGGGGAGTGTCTTCGCTGTCGACCATGCCGGACGCAATCCTGCCGCACGCCGTTAAGTTGGCGGGGTGAGTGTGACGCCGACGGACCTGACCGGAACCGAGCGGGCCGTGCTCATCGTGTTGATGGCCGAATCCCGCCCGGTGGCCAATCCTGAGCTGGCCGCGCTGGGCCCCGCGCTGGACAAGCCGGGCCGCGACAAGCTCAACGCGCTCGGGCTCATCGAGTCCGAGCGGGTCAAGGGCCGCTATGTGCATGAACTGACCGATCGCGGGTGGGCACTGTGCCGCGACATCGTCGCGGCGGGCCCGCCGCCGCGGTCCACCGGCCCGGCCAAGACGCTCTACACCGTGCTGGGCGCCCTGGGCCGCTACCTGCAGCGCTCGGAGGCGAGCTTGGCCGAGCTGTTCTGGCCGGCCGAGGCCTCAGAGGCCGAAACCCCCGAGGCCGAAACCCCCGAGACCGAAACCCCCGAGGACCGGGTGCGCGTGGCGTATGCACGGCTGACGCCGCGGCCGGGTGGCTGGGTGCGGCTCGCCGAGCTCCGCGCCGCGTTGGAAGACCCCCGCGGTGACGTCGACACCGCCCTCACCGCGTTGTCGCGCGCGCCGGGGGTTAGCGTGATTCCCGAAGAGGACCAGAAGAAGCTGACGCCCGACGACCGCGCCGCCGCGGTGATGATCGGGGACCGGCCCAAGCACCTGATCGCGATCGAGGCTTGATGGATTCACTGCAGCGCGACGCCCTCGCCTCGCTGCGCCTGACGTGGGCGCCCACCGTCGACGACCTGTGGAAGCCCCAGGCAGCCACCCACGTCAGCGGGTTGAACGAGCACGCCGTCGACGACGTCATGGACGCCTTCACCGACGCGCTGCGCGACGAATCGTCCTCGCCGCTCGGCGTGGTGATCCGCGGCCCCGCCGGTTCGGGCAAGACCCACCTGCTCGGCCAGGTCCGCGAACGCGTGCAGGCCGACGGCGGGTTCTTCTTCGTCATCGAGCTGCTCGACGCGGCCAGTTTCTGGCAGTCGGTGCGCAACGGCATCCTGGAGAGCTTCGGCAGGCCCGGCGCACACCGCGAAACCCAGCTCAAGGACCTGCTGTGGGAGCTGTCGTCGCTGGCGCACGTGTCGCGCGCTGACCGCCGCGCCATCGTCGGTGACGCCGACCTCGAACCCGAGGTGCTCGACCGGTTCGTCAACGCGCTGGCCAAGGTCCGCAAGGACACGGTGCGGCACTGCCATCAGACGCTGCGGGCGCTGGTGCTGTTCGCGGCGACCGACCTGACCGCCCAGGACATCGGCGAGGCATACCTGCAGGCCAGCTCGGAGGCCGGTGGTGACGAGCGGCTGCGCTGGGGTCTGCGCGCCGCGCCGTCGCTGACGCAGGAATGCGTGCGGGAGATTTCGCGTCTGGTCGCGCTGGTCGGCCCGTCGGTGCTGGCGGTCGACCAGATCGACACGCTGCTGGCGGCGTCCCTCGCGCAGCCCGGTGACGCCGGGGACACGCTGCTCGAGCAGGTCGCCCACGGGTTGATGGCGCTGCGACAGACGACACGGCGCACGGTATCGGTGGTCGCGTGCCTGCCCGCGGTATGGGAGAGCATCCGCGACCGTGCCACCGCCAGCGTGGCCGACCGGTTCCGGGTCACCGGGGTGCTGACCCCGGTGCCGTCCGCCGACATCGGCCGCGCGATCCTGGAGCGCCGCTTCAGCGCCAGCTACGCATCGGTCGACTTCCGGCCGCCGTATCCGAGCTGGCCGATCCGGCGGTCGGCGTTCGACGAGGCGCTGGACTACACGCCCCGTCAGCTGCTGATCCGCGCCGACACCCACGTGCGGCAGTGCCTGCGTCACCGCGAGGTCCTCGAGCTCGACCATCTCGCCGAGGACGCCGGTCCTGTGTGGGACACGCAGGAGGGCGACCGGGTCGTCGCACCGTCGTCCGAGCTGGACCGCGCCTTCGCCGAGTACTGGCGTCGCGCGGTGCCCGCCGCCGCGCTGGACCCGGAGGGCGAGGACATCACGATGCCCGAGCTGCTGGGTGCGGCGCTGACCGCGTGGATCGCCGAGCGCGACGGTGATCAGGCGTACCTGTGCGATCCGCCGCCCGGCGCGCACGTGATGCTGCACGGCCGGTTGCGCCAGAGTCTGGATGCCGCGACCGATGACGAACGGCACTGGGCGTTCCGTGCGGTGGCCGCCAGCAACGCGCTGTCCGCGCAGAGCCGGGTCCGCAAGGCGTTCACCGCCGCCGGCCTGCAGGCCGGTTCCGACCGCAGGCAGCTGTTCCTGCTGCGCAACACGCCATGGCCGACGGGCCCCAAGACCGCCGAGCTGATGGCCGACGTGCATGCCGCCGGCGCGCGCACCGTCGAACTCGGTGACGACGACCTGCGCACGATGATCGCGCTGCGCGACCTGATCAACGACGACCATCACGACCTGCCCGGCTGGTTGCGCCGCAACCGGCCCGCGCACGGGTTGACGCTGCTGCGCCACGCGCTCGGGGGCGAGGCGGACACCCCCGCGCCGCCTGCCGAAGAGGCCGGGCCCGAGGTCGAGGAGGCCGGGCCCGGGCGCCAGTCCGAGGAAGCCGGGCCTGGTCTCGAGGACACCGGCACCGAACCCGACGTCATCGACGTGCCCGACATCCCGGTGCCCGACAAAGAGATTCCACTCGGCCGCGACCTGCACACCGATGCGCCGGTGACGATCGAGCTGTCCGCGCTGCGCAAGCATGTGGCGATCTTCGCCGGCTCGGGGTCGGGTAAGACCGTGCTGATCCGCCGGCTGGTCGAAGAGTGCGCGTTGCGCGGGGTGTCGGCCATCGTGCTGGACCCCAACAACGACCTGTCCCGGCTCGGCACCGCCTGGCCCGAGCCGCCGTCGGGATGGCGGCGCCCCGACGACGCCGCCGCCGCGCAGTACCTGCAGCACACCGACGTCCGGATCTGGACACCGCGACGCGCCAACGGCGCCCCGCTGGCGTTCCAGCCGCTGCCCGACTTCGCCAGCGTCGTCGACGACCACGACGAGTTCATCGACGCTGTCGAATCCGCCTGCGCGGCACTGGAACCGCGGGCACTGATCTCCGGTCAGACCCAGAAGGCCGGCCGGGCGCGTGCGGTGCTGCGAGAAGCGTTGCAGTACTACGGCACCACGCCCTCGCCGACCCTGCCCGGGTTCATCGGCATGCTCGCCGACCTGCCCGATGACGTCAGCGGGCTGGCCGACGCCCGCAAGATCGCCGGCAACATCGCCCAGGACCTGCAGGCGGCAATGGTCAATGACCCGCTGTTCGGCGGCTCCGGCACCCCGGTCGACCCCGGCGTGCTGCTCACCCCGGCCGACGGGTACCGGGCGCGGGTGTCGGTGATCAGCATGATCGGGCTGACTTCTGAGGAACAGCGGCAGAGCTTCGTCAACCAGCTGCAGATGGCGCTGTTCGCGTGGATCAAGCGCAACCCCGCCGGGGAACGTCCGCTCGGCGGGCTGCTGGTGATGGACGAAGCGCAGACCCTCGCCCCGTCGCGGGGATTCACCGCCTGCAAGCGCAGCACCCTGGCACTGTCGTCGCAGGCCCGCAAGTACGGCCTGGGTTTGGTGTTCGCCACCCAACACCCCAAGGCGCTCGACAACAGCATCCCGGGCAATGCGGCAACCCAGTTCTACGGCCTGTTGAACTCGCCCGCCCAGATCGAGACGGCGCGTGAAATGGCGCGCGCCAAGGGCGGTCTGGTCGACGACATCAGTAGGCTGCGGGCCGGGAACTTCTACCTCGCCACCGAAGGCGAGGCGTTTCACCGCGTCGTCGCACCGTGGTGCCTGTCGTATCACGCGGCCAGCCCGCCGGCCGCCGAGGACGTCCTCGCCCTCGCCGCTGCGTCCCGCTGACGTCGGCGTGGCTGGTCGTGCACGGCACAACCCAGTACGCCGACTCGGTCACTCGGCCAGGTCGAGTACCGGGGTGGGCCGGCGGAAGCCGCGGGTGACCACCAGCAGCCACACGAAACCGATGGCCAGCCAAATCAACCCGAGCACCAGCGTCATCCCCGACAGACTGGTCCACAGCCACGCCGTCAACAGGAAGCCCACCCCCGGCGCGATCAGGTTCAGCGCCACCCTGGAACGGTCCCGCAGGTCGACGAAGAAGTGCTTGATCACCGACAGGTTCACCGCCGAGAACGCCACCAGCGCACCGAAACTGATCAGCGACGCGAGCGTGGCCAGATCGATCACGATCGCCAGCAGCGACACCACACTGACCACCAGGATGGCGTAGACGGGCGTGCTGAACCGCGGGGAGATGTGCCCGAACAGCTTGCGCGGCAGGATGCCGTCGCGGCCCATCGCGTAGAGGATCCGGGCCACCGACGCCTGCGACGTCAACGCCGACCCCAACGCGCCCGCGACATAGGCGGCCGTGAAGAAGTTGTTCAGGAACTGCCCGCCCGCGGCGACCATCACGTCCAGCGATCCGGAGTCGACATCGGCGAACTCGTTGGACGGATAGACCAATTGGCCCACATAGGACAGCAGGATGAAGATCAGGCCCGCGGAGATGGTGGCGATCATGATGGCCCGCGGCACCCCGCGCCGGGGGTCCTTGGCTTCCTCCGACAGCGTGGACACCGCGTCGAACCCGAGGAACGACAGACACAGGATTGCTGCGCCGGCGAGCACCGGACCCAGGCCGGTGGCGGTACCGTCGCCGGTGAACGGCGCCGCCGGGTCCACGCTGCCGCCGCCGAACGTCTCGCCCAGCGCGAGCGCGACGAACGTGACGATGAAGATCGCCTGCACGGCGATGATCAGGAAGTTGGCCCGCGCCACCGACACGATGCCCACGATGTTGAGCACCGTGACGACACCGATCGCGACGAGCACGATCACCCACTCCGGCAGCGCCGGCAGCGCGGCATTGAGATAGATGCCGATGACCAGATAGTTGATCATCGGTAGGAACAGGTAGTCCAGCAGCAGCGACCACCCCGCCAGGAAGCCGGTCGGGGCGCCGAACGACTTCTGGGTGTAGGTGTAGGCCGACCCCGCCAGCGGGAACGCCGCCGACATCCGCGCGTAGGACAACGCGGTGAAGACCATCGCCACCAGCGTCACCACGTAGGACAGCGGCAGCCGGCCCCCGGAGGTCTCGGTGACGATGCCGTAGGTGGTGAACACCGTCAGCGGCACCATGTACACGAGCCCGAACAGCGCCAGCGAAGGCGTGCCCAGCGCACGCTTCAGATGGCCCTGGTGGGCGTCGACGCCGGCCGTGGCCGGCTGGGTTGGCTTGGTCATGACGCTGCCCTTCCGTTTTCGGCCTCATAGACCGGTTCGCCCTGCAGATAGGTGGCGCGGACACCGACGTGTGGGAGCTCCAGCGGCGCTGTCCGGCGCGGATCGCGGTCCAGCCACACCAGGTCGGCCGCCGCGCCCGGATACATCCGCCCCCAGCGGTTTTCGGCGAACGCCTGCGCGGCGACGGCCGCGGTGTAGGCGCTCAGTGCCTGCTCGACGGGCAGGATCTCCTGCGGCGTCCAGCCGCCCTCGGGTTCGCCGTCGGCGGTGCGCCGCGACACCGCCACCGCGATTCCGTCCAACGGCGCGCCGGAGGACACCGGCCAGTCCGACCCGAAGCTCAGCGCCGCACCGGAACGCTGCAGCGTCGCGATCCGGTACTGCCGGTCGGCCCGTTCCTGACCGAGCCGCGGGATGGTCAGCACGGTCATCAACGAATCCAGCTGTGCCCACAGCGGTTGCATGTTCGGGATGACGCCGAGTCGGGCGAAGCGGTCGATGTCGGTGTCGTCGACCAGCTGCGCGTGCGCGATGACGGGCCGCCGGTCCCGTGGACCGTTACGCCGCACCACCTCGTCGATGGCGTCGAGGGCCTGGCGCACCGCGGCGTCGCCGATGGCGTGGATGTGGATTTGCAGGCCGAGTTCGTCGACCCGGCACGCTGCCTCGGCCAGCGCATCGCCCTCCCAGTTGCGCATGCCACGGTTGTCACCCGAATGGCTGTGCAGCCCAGAGCAGTAGGGCGCCAACAACGCCCCGGTCTCGTTCTCGACCACGCCGTCGGCGAAGAACTTGACCGTGTGTGCGGTCAGCAGCGCGTTGCCGGCCGCCTCGACCCGGCGGCGCTGCTCGGCGAACTGGGTGACCTGCTCGTCGAAGTGCCGCGGATCGGCGTAGAGGGCGAGGTTGAACCGCATCCGCAGGGCGTCCTGGCGCGCGGCCGCTGCGTAGGTCTCGACGTCGGCCGGCTCCACCCACGCGTCCTGCACCCACGTCACCCCGCGCGCCGCGTAGTAGTCGGCGGCGGTGCCCAACGCCGCGATGCGGACCTGCTCGTCGCGGGCCGGCATGACGCGCATCATCAGGTCGGTGGCGCCCCATTCGCGCAGGGTGCCCAGCACCGAACCGTCCTCGCGGTGCGGGATCTCGCCCAACGGCGGGTCTGGGGTGTCGGCCGTGATCCCGGCTCGCTGCAGGGCAGCCGAGTTGCACCACAGCGTGTGATAGTCCCAGGCGCGCAACACGACTGGACGGTCCGGTACCGCGGCGTCCAGCCAGCGCGCGTCGAACAGCCCGTGCGGGGCCAGGCTGCCGTCGTAGGACGCGCCGACGATCCACTCTTCGTCGGGATGCGCGTCGGCGTAACGCCTCACCGCGGTGACGATCTCGTCGACCGAGCCGCAGGACCGCACGGCGGGTCCGACGGCCTCCAGGCCCCCGTAGAGGGGGTGGGCGTGACCGTCACCGAACGACGGCATCAGGAAGCCGCCATCCAGGTCGACGACCTGCGCGTCGTCCCGCTGCGCCGCCCGCCCGGTCGCGGTGACGACGCCGTCGGTGACGAGCAGCGCGTCGGTGTCGCCGTCGCCGGTCCAGATCGTGCCGCCGGTGAACAGCGTCGAGCTCACTTGACCACCGCCGTCTGCCGGTGTCCCGCGCCGTAGGGGCGTTGCGGGTCAACAGGTTCGATGAGGCTTCGATAGGTGTCCGGGCGGCGGGTGAGCAGGAAGGGGAACAGTTCCAACCAGTCCCGGCGCTGGTCGAGATCCAGGTCGGCCACCAGCACCGCCTCCTCGTCGCGGGGTGCCTGGACCAGCACCCGACCGTACGGGTCGGAGATGAACGACGAGCCGTAGAACGTGACCGAGCCCTCGTCGCCCACCCGGTTCGGCACCACCATGAACAGCCCGCTGCTGATGCCGTTGGCGACGATGACCTGCTGCCACAGCGGGCGGGTATCGAAGTCGGGGAACACCGGTTCCGATCCGATCGCGGTCGGGAAGACCAGCAGTTCGGCGCCGCCGAGCGAATAGCTGCGCGCCACCTCGGGGAACCATTCGTCCCAACACGTCGGCAGGCCTATCCGCGCGCCCAGCCCGTCGGGCGCGTAGACCGGGTAGGGGTCCACGGCGGGGCCCGGCCTGAAGTAGGTGTCCTCGTAGTAGCCGGCGGAGATGGGGATGTGCAGCTTGCGGGTGCGGGCGACCAGGTTCCCGGCCGGGTCCACCAGGATCGCCGTGTTGAAGCCCAATCCGTCTGGGCCGGCTGCCTTCTCGTAGAGCGAGGCGTGGACGAAGATCCCGTGGGCCCGCGCCGCGTCGGCGGCCAGCGTGACGGTGGGTCCACCCGCGAGGTCCTCGGCGAGCGCACCGGGGTCGGCGCCGCCAGGCTGGTCGGCGGGGTAGCGCAGCAGCGTGATCTCGGGCAGGAACACCGCCGTGGCGCCCTCCGCAGCGGCCCGGTCGATACCGGCGCGCAGTGCGGCGGCCAGTTCGTCGGCGTCGGGCCGCCAGCGGTGCTGGACCAGTCCGACGCGCAGCGGCGCGCGCTGCGACTCGGTCGAACGCGACAACGGCGGGGGCGCGGTGGCGGTCAGGGTGAGCATCCGACTCCTAAAACGAATGAAGTTCGTTTATTGTGAACTGGGTCACCGGCGAGCGCAAGAGGAGACAGCATGGGACGACCTCGCACGCCGCTGCTGTCCGCCGACCGCATCGCCGACGCCGCGCTGGAGCTGGTCAACGCCACCGGCGGATTCACCATGCCCGCGCTCGCGGGCCGCCTCGGTGTGCGGCCGTCCTCGCTCTACAACCACGTCGCCGGGCGCGACGCGATCGTCGAGCTGCTGCGGGAACGAGCCATGTCGGAAGTCGAGCTGCCCAGCGTTGACCCGGACGAGCCCGCGCGTCCCTGGCGCAACGCCGTCGCCGACATCGCCCGTTCCTACCGGCGCAGCTACGCCCGCTACCCGCGGCTGATCCCACTGTTGACCGCCTATTCGGTCAACAGCGCATCGGCGATCACGATGTACAACACGCTGGCGGCCACGCTGGTGCGGGCGGGCTTCGACCACGCCGAGACCCTGCGCGTGATCACGCTGATCGACTACCTCGTGCTCGGCTCGGCCCTCGACGTCGCCGCACCGGA
>Ga0208330_1000884_pt1 | contig 10963 bp, 6 predicted proteins | sample DeeseametaMP1896_FD_184180 | JGI IMG/M metagenome (GOLD analysis project Ga0208330, IMG submission 184180) | Marine microbial communities from the Deep Pacific Ocean - MP1896 (SPAdes) | ecosystem: Environmental > Aquatic > Marine > Oceanic | place: East of Hawaii, North Pacific Ocean | collected...
GCCCGGCGTCGACGTCATCATGATGGCGCCCAAGGGCCCCGGCCACACCGTGCGCGGCGAATACACCAAGGGCGGCGGCGTGCCCTGCCTCGTGGCCGTTGACAACGACGCCACCGGCAAGGCGCTGGAAATCGGCCTGTCCTACTGCGCCGCGATCGGCGGTGGCCGTTCGGGCATCATCGAGACCAACTTCCGCGAGGAATGCGAAACCGACCTCTTCGGCGAACAGGCGGTTCTCTGCGGCGGCCTGGTCGAGCTGATCCGGATGGGCTTCGAGACCCTGGTCGAAGCCGGCTACGCGCCGGAAATGGCCTATTTCGAGTGTCTGCACGAGGTCAAGCTGATCGTGGACCTGATCTACGAAGGCGGCATCGCCAACATGAACTACTCGATCTCGAACACCGCCGAATACGGCGAATATGTCTCGGGCCCGCGCATCCTGCCCTACGACGAGACCAAGGCCCGGATGAAGGCGGTTCTGACCGACATCCAGACCGGCAAGTTCGTGCGTGACTTCATGCTGGAAAACGCTGTTGGCCAGCCCTCGTTCAAGGCGACCCGCCGCATCAACGACGAACACCAGATCGAGGCCACCGGCGAAAAGCTGCGCGGCATGATGCCCTGGATCTCGGCCGGCAAGATGGTCGACAAGTCGAAGAACTGATCCGGGACGGCGGGCGCGACGCCCGTCCGAAACCGGAACACCGACGCCCCCTTTCGAGGGGGCGTTTTTTTGTCCGCGGCGCCTGCCGGGTCCTGTGAATTTCCCGTCTTCCTTGACCGTCAGTCCGGAGCAGCATTTAAAGGTGCGGCCCAACAGGCAAACCGCCTCTAAACCAAATACTTTTTTCGGACCAGCATTGGAGAACCAGCCATGACAGTTCTTTCATCGACAACCTCCACCGTCACCGTTGCGGCAAACGATCCCACTTTCTTACTGGCGGGAAACAGTATCGTCACCACGGGAGGCGGCACCGACGCTGTGATCGACAGCAACCTTGGCGCTTTCAATTTCTACAACTACGGCACCATCATCAGCCATGACGATGGTATTGCCCTGACGGGCGAATTTGACGCCTTATTTCTCAACGGCAACACCGGCCTCGTGCAAACCGCCGACAGCGCCGTCATTGTCTTTGCGGGCAACGGCAACACGGTCACCGTCATCAACGAAGGCAGTCTGGCGGGCGAACAGGAAGGCATCCTGTTTTCCGGAAGCGACCTTGGAGACCGGGCCATCGTCCAGAACTCCGGCTCGGTCACCGGCGAACTTCAGGGTGTCAATTCCTTTCGGCAGCTTTCACTGCACAACAGCGGAACGATCTTCGGTGTCAACACCGGCGTCAACCTGACCACTACGTCGGACAATTCTCGCATTGCCAACAGCGGCAACATCCTGTCCGACAGTGTCGGCTTGAATATCCGCGGCGACAGCACCACGGTTGTCAACAACGGGCTGATCGAAGCCGCGGACGGGATCAACCTGACGAATGTCGTGACCGGCTTCGTGCTCGAGAATTTCGGCACCGTTGCGGGCACGTTGCATTCGATCACCCTCAACGCCGGTGACGATATCGTCCGAAATTTCGGCACGCTCGCGGGGGTGGCCGGGTTTTCCGGCGGGCACGACATTTTCATCAATGGCGGCACCGCGTCGAACACCGTGCAGATGGGCACCGGCAACGACCTGGTGCGCGCGGTTGGCAGCGGCACCTTTGGCGGAACGGTCTTCGGAGAGGAAGGGCTGGACACGCTGCTCGGGGCCGACAGCGCGGATCGCCTCGATGGCGGGATCGACGACGACCTGATCGCGGGGCATGGCGGCAACGATACCCTTCTGGGAGACGCGGGGAACGACACGATCTTTGGCGGCGCGGGCGATGACGACATGGACGGCGGCGCCGACGACGACGTGATGAACGGCGGATCCGGCGGCGACAGCCTGACCGGCGGCATCGGCAACGACGTGCTGATCGGTCAGGACGGCAGCGACAGCCTGGACGGTGGCGCCGACAACGACACGATGGACGGAGGCAACGGCGACGACATCCTCGAAGGCGACGATGGCAACGACATCCTGCGAGGACGTGCCGGGGAGGACGATCTGGCGGGCGGGTTGGGCCGTGACTTTCTGACCGGCGGGCAGGATGCGGACAACTTTGTCTTCCGCGCTCTGGCCGAGACGGTCGTCGGTGCCAACCGCGACCAGATCATCGACTTTGAACCGGGTGTGGACATGATCGTGGTTGCGGGCCTCTCGCCGGGGGTTTTCGAGTTCAGGGGCACGGCTGCCTTCTCCCCGTCCGGCAACCCGGAATTGCGGCTGCTGGAAACCGCCACAGGCTCGACCATCGTGCAGCTGGACGCCGATGGCGACGGCGCGGCGGATGCGGAAATCCGGGTGGCCAATGTCACCGGCCTGACGGCGGACGACTTCGTGCTGTAGAGTGCGCGCCTCATAGGCGTCAGGGTCGGTGAAGGATCAAGGCCAAAGGCGCGCAGCCGCGCGGCATGATGCTCTGGATCCTTGCCGGCAAGATGGTCGACACCTCCAGGAACTGACTTCGTTCTTCTGCGGCAGGCCCGTCACGGACGGGTCTGCCCAACGGATCACAAACACCGGAATCTGCGACAGGCCCAGAATGTTTTGACAGCTCAGCCCTTTTGGGAGGACCATGCATGTCTTCCGGGCCGATAGCAGGCACCCCTCACGATTGCTTCGTCACGAGTCCCCGTTACCGCCCCTGCCAGGCTCCGCGCATTCTTTGCAAACAGGAGACGAGACCATGGCAACCTTCGTGATCAGCACACTGACAAACGCGCAAACCAACCTCGCGATAAACGACGAATACTATTTGCTCGAAGGGGTGACGCAGTACTTCAGCACCTCCACGCTCAACGTGACCGGCACAAACACGGACGTGTTTGTGCTTGGGACTTTGATTGCCACCGGTGGCGATGTGATAGCTGATGCCGGGAATGCCAGTTCTGTCATCTACATCGGCCCGAACGGTCAAGTCCTAGCACCGGATATCTTTCGCCCCTTCAATTTCACCGGAAACAGCGCCTGGGTGACCAACCATGGCACCATTTCTGGCGGTCAGTCCGAACTGGCCGGGGCGAACAACACCTTCGTCAATACCGGGACGCTGAACGGCACCAATGGGGGTCAGACGATAGCGGCACTGCTGATGAACGGGGACAACGCGCGGATCGTCAACAACGGGCTGATGACCTCGACCTCCGGCTCGGTCATCAAACTGGGCGGCACCTCGGAGGTCAGCAACACCGGCACGATCAGCGGCACCCTGGACGCAATCATAGCCACATCCCTAAGCATTTCGGAAAGCCTGACCCTGTTCAATTCCGGCACCATCACCGCGCCCGACGATGCGATTGGTGCGGGAAGCGGGGCGGATAGCGTGATCAATCTAGGCACAATCTGGGGCGATGTAGCGCTTGGCGCAGGCGCCGACACCTATCGCGCTAATGGGTCCGGGGTCACCGAAGGACTCGTCGAAGGCCAGGCAGGCAACGACACGCTGTTGGGCGGCGATCTGGCTGACGACCTTGACGGTGGCGGCGATGATGACAAGCTGGTCGGGCGCGGCGGTGACGATATTCTGGCGGGCGGCGGCGGCAATGACGTCATCCTTGGCGGTGCAGGCAATGACGACATCGACGGCGGAGCCAACAACGACACGCTGAACGGCAATGCCGGCGACGACACGATCCTTGGCGATCTTGGCAACGACATCCTGGTCGGTCAGGATGGAAGCGATTTCCTCGACGGCGGCGCCGACAACGACACGATGGACGGAGGCAATGGCGACGACGTGCTTGAGGGCGGCGACGGCGACGATATCTTGCGCGGCCGCGCGGGTGAGGACGACCTCGCGGGCGGGCTGGGCCGCGACTTCCTGACTGGCGGGCAGGACGCGGACAACTTTGTCTTCCGCGCGCTGGCTGAAACCGTGGTCGGCGCCAATCGCGACCAGATTTTGGATTTCGAACAGGGCGCCGACAGCATCGTCGTTGCGGGCCTCAGCCCGGGTGTGTTCGAGTTCCGGGGCACCGCCGCGTTTGCCCCTTCGGGCAATCCGGAACTGCGGCTCTTCGAGACGCCGACCGGCTCGACCATCGTGCAGCTGGACGCCGATGGCGACGGGATCGCTGACGCCGAGATCCGCGTTGCCAACGTGACGGGGCTGACGGCGGAAGACTTCGTGCTGTAGAGCGCGCGCCTCACAGGCGTCAGGGTCGGTGAAGGATCAAGGCCAAAGGCGTCTAGCCACGCGGCATGATGCCCTGGATCGTTGCCGGCAAGATGGTCGTCCCCTCCAGGAACTAAAACCGCCTGACGGGCCCTCCGGCCCAGGCAGATCATCGGAACGCCCCCTCGCGGGGCGTTCCTTTTCGTTTGGAAAGCCAACATCCAGAGGCGACGCTCAGCACCGGGCACAGGTGAGGGACATAATTCCTTGATCGTGGACACCCGATCATGAAGGTTAACCATACGTTAATTTAACGCCGACGGCACATGTCGGCCGATTTTGGAGCGACCATGGCCATCAGCATCATTTCCAGCAGCACATCCACCGTGTTCCTTACCTCGACCAACGTTGGCATCCTTCCCGAGGGAAACTCGGTCTATTCCACGAGCAATGGCATCGTTCTGACCAGCCCCACCCTCGCGGATCTCGTCGTACGGGGGGCCGTGGCAGGCTTGAGCGGGATTCTTGCCGCGGATGTCGGCGACGGCAGCGGACGCGTCAGCATTGTCGTCGGTGAAACGGGAACGGTCGACGGCGCCAACCGAGGCATCCTCAGCAACCGCCTCGCCACAAGCATCGACATCCAGGGGTCGGTGACGTCACAGGGAAGCTCCACTGTGCGGCTCGCCCCCCCCGCGAGCGGAACCAGTGTGTTCGAGTCCACGATCACGATCTCGGGGCATGTCTCCGGTATCGGGGATGGGCTCCTTATCAATCAGGCCGAAACCAAGATATTCAACTCGGGACTGATCGCCGCTGGCACGGGGATCCGGATCAATGAGGCAGACACCCGGATCGTCAACACGGGCGAAATCATCGGGAATGCCTTTGACAATTCCAACAGTAACGCTGGCCGGGCAATCATTGGCAGCGACGCGCTCGACATCATCAATTCGGGCATTCTCAGCGGCACGGCGTCTGACGTTGTGCTGTCGACGTCGAGCACGGCTGTCGACAGAGTGCAGAACACGGGTCTGATCAACGGCGGCGTGAACCTGAACGGCGGCAACGACACGGTCATCAACGGCGGCACGATCGGCGGCGATGTCGTCCTTGGCGATGGCGCCGACACCTATCGCGGGATCGGCACCGGGGTCGCCACCGGTGTTGTCCTTGGCGAGGGCGGCAACGACACGCTGGCTGGCGGCGACCTGGCCGACAACCTCGATGGCGGCGCCGACGCCGACACGCTGGTCGGGCGCGGGGGCGACGACACGCTGGTCGGCGGCGCGGGCGACGACCTGATCTTTGCCGGGGCGGGCAGCGACACCGTGACCGCCGGGACCGAGAACGACACGGTGCGCGGCGGCGCGGGCGACGACACGGTGTTCGGCGGATCGGGCAATGACGATATCTTTGCCAACGAAGGCGACGACGACCTGATCGGAGAGGCGGGCAACGACTTCATCCAGGGTGGCACCGGCAACGATTATATCGAAGGCGGCGCCAACAACGATACGCTGAACGGCAATGCCGATGACGACACCTTGTTCGGCGACGGGGGCAACGACGTGCTGGTCGGGCAGGACGGCAGCGATTTCCTGGATGGGGGGGCCAACGACGACACGATGGACGGCGGCGATGGCGACGACATTCTCGAAGGCGGCGACGGCAACGACATCCTGCGCGGCCGCAACGGAGAGGACGACCTCGCCGGAGGACTGGGCCGCGACTTCCTGACCGGCGGTCAGGGCGCGGACAACTTCGTCTTTCGGGCGCTGGCCGAAACCGTGGTGGGCGCGAACCGCGACCAGATCATCGATTTTGAACAGGGTGTGGACCTGATCGTGGTGGCGGGCCTGTCGCCCGGTGTCTTCGAGTTCCGCGGCACGGCGGCATTCGCCCCCTCCGGGAACCCGGAATTGCGGCTTGTGGAAACCGCCACCGGCTCGACCATCGTGCAACTGGATGCCAATGGCGACGGTAATGCGGACGCCGAGATCCGGGTCGCCAATGTCACCGGGCTGACGGCGGATGATTTTGTGCTCTGAGGCCGCCGAGACCCTCGTCAGACGAGACAAGATCCTGCAGAAAGCGCTTGATTGGGCGGTCTGGGTCGGGGTTTCCTGACCGGTATTGCCCCCCGGCGCGACGTCAGGTCCGCGCGGGCGACATAGGCGAATTGGCCGACCAGGGGATCCTGCCCGCCCGCAGGCGGATACGCGGACCCGTCTTCGCACAAGCAACATATTTGAAAAGGAATACGCATCATGGCCAGCTTTGTTATCAGCGGTTCGTCCACCACAGCGCAAACCCTGACCGGCGGTGAAACCGGGGTCGTGTCCGGGCCGAATTCGCAACTCGTGGTGACAGGAGACCCGATCAGTACGTCCGGTGCGGGCACGAACTATGTCTATGTCGGCGGACTCGTGCTGGCGAACTCCGTCTCCGCCACGGACAATGCGATCATTGCCACAGGCGCGCGGACCGAAATCAGCGTGGGGCCCAGCGGAGTCTTGCAGGCCCTGAACGACGACACGGTCAGCATGCGGATGACCAGCGACGCCACCCTCTTGAACGCGGGCACCATCCTGTCAGGTGAGGATGCGGTCGACATCCGGACAGAGGATGGATTCACAAACACCGACATTTCCAACAGCGGTCTGATTCAGGGGAGCTCGGACGGTCTGGCGGCGGATGCGGGAACGGCCCCGTTGTTCATGATCAACACCGGCACGATCATCGGCCAATCCGGTTTCGGGATCTATGCCAATTGGCAATTGAGCAGCACCGGGACCGCCACTTTGAACAACAGCGGCACAATTATCGGGAACAGCGGCAGCTACACCGCCTTCAATGGAACCGGCATGAACATCATCAATAACGCCGGGCTGATGGTCGGGGATATCTTCTTGGACAACAACAACGACGTCTACAGGGGCACCTCGGGCGAGGTGCAGGGCACGGTGTATGGCGACGAGGACAATGACCTGCTGATCGGCGGCGAGGCGGTGGACCTGTTCGACGGAGGCGCCGACAACGACACGCTGATTGGCCATGGCGGCGATGACAGCCTGGAGGGCGGCAGCGGCCTCGACGTCATCCTGGGCGGCGCGGGCAACGACGAGATCAACGGCGGCACCGACAACGACACGATGAACGCCAATGCCGGCGATGACACCGTCTATGGCGAGGGCGGCAATGACATCCTTGTCGGGCAGGACGGATCGGACCTGATCGACGGCGGTGACAACGATGACATCCTCGATGGCGGCAACGGCGACGACATCCTCGAAGGCGGCTCTGGCAATGACATCCTGCGCGGCCGCGCGGGCGAGGACGACCTGGCCGGCGGGCTGGGCCGCGACTTCCTGACCGGCGGTCAGGATGCGGACACCTTCGTCTTTCGCGCCCTGGCTGAAACCGTGGTCGGCGCCAATCGCGACCAGATCCTTGATTTCGAACAGGGCGTGGACAGCATCGTCGTGGCGGGCCTGTCGCCCGGTGTCTTCGAGTTCCGCGGCACGGCGGCATTCGCCCCCTCCGGAAACCCGGAATTGCGGCTTGTGGAAACCGCCACAGGCTCGACCATCGTGCAACTGGATGCCAATGGCGATGGCACGGCGGACGCCGAGATCCGGGTCGCGAATGTCACCGGGCTGACGGCGGATGATTTTGTGCTCTGACCGAGAACGCGGGGCCGCGCCCCCTGCCCTCATGAACATCTGAGACCCGGGCGCCTTGACCGGGTCGCTTTCCGGGCCTTCCGGCACCCCCATTGCCGAAACGCGCGTCTCTTCGCTTTCCCAGCCCCACGCACACAACCCAAAGCTGAAACCTTCAGACACTCATTTGGCCGCCGCGCGATGACCCTTGGACGACGCCGGCAGGCGTGTAGGGTGAAAAGGTTAACAACGGGAAAAAAACCTGCAATTCATAACGTCCAAAGGGAATATCAGATGGCACTCTTCATCCGCACCACCGACCAGACCACCGGCGACACCATCAGCACGGGCGACGATTACATCCTGCGCGAAGGCGTGCTGGTCAGCGACCAGGATTCGGACGCGCTGTTGATCGACACGACCGGTGGCAACGCCGTTCAGATCGGCGGAAGCCTGTTCGCCTCAGTCGCTGCCGAAGGGCTCAAGGTCAATGCCGATAACGTCAATGTCAACATCCTGACCACGGGATCGGTTGCCGGGGGCGGTTTCGGAATCGAGATCATCGGAACGGATGCGTCGATCCTCAATGCGGGCGCGGTCCTCGGCGCCAATTTCGCCGGCGTCATGGTCCAGGACACCGCCATTGACAGCATTTTTGCGAATTCAGGCTCGGTCAACGGCGATTACGGCTTTGTCCTGCGCGCCGATGGCACCGCCGTCTCCAACAGCGGAACCATCATTGGCCAGATCGACGCCTTTTCATCCACCGATGTCTCGCAGGCCGCGGACCTCTCTCTGGACAACAGCGGCCTGATGCGCGCCGACGAACGGGTCGTCGACCTGGATTTGGGCGGGCACCGTATCGTCAACTCCGGGCAGATGGCGGGCGGGATCAACGGCATCCGCATCGGCCAGAACGACAACGACATCTACAATTCCGGGACGATCAACTCTGCCCTCGACGCCATCTCGATCGGGGCCAACGGGAACAAGATCGTCAACGACGGCGCGCTGATATCCAGCGATGGCAATGGGGTCAGGGTCTCCGGCAGCGACACGACGGTCGGTGACCTGATCACCAACAACGGGCAGATCCACGCGGGCAACAATGCGATCCAAAGCGAAGCCGGCAAGACGCGGGTACTCAACACCGGCGAGATCGTGGCCCAGAACGATGGATTGGCCGTGGGAGGCACCGGCGCTTGGGTCGTCAACAGCGGGACGATAACGGCGGGCGAAGAAGCGATTAACGGCGATGGCGGCATGAAAATCATCAATTCGGGCACCATGACCGGCGGTTTGAGCGCCATCGTCCTGGGCTCGCGCGCGGCCGGTTCCCGTATCCTGAACACGGCAACGGGCAATATCGCCAGCGCCACATGGGGCATTTACGTGTTTGACAACACTGATGTTGTGATCACCAACCATGGCACCATCGCAGGCGCCTCTACAAACGCAGCTGTCGAGTTTCTGAGCAATGCCGGCAGCACGGCAAAGGTGGTGAACACCGGCACCCTGACCAGCGGCATCCGCGGCGCAGACGGGCGTGAGACGGTCAACAACACCGGACTGATCGAAGGTTCCGTCCAACTGAACGCTGGCGAAGACGTGGTCATCAACGGCGGCACGGTCACACGCGATGTCGATCTGGGCGGCGACAACGATCTGTTCCGCGCCACGGGCGACGGCGTCGTGATCCAAGGGGTCATCGGCGGGACCGGCGACGACACGCTGATCGGCGCCAATGGCGACGACCTCTTCCGAGGCTTTGCCAACGACGACCTTTTGGCCGGACACGGCGGGGACGACACGCTGGACGGCGGCGTGGGCGCCGACACGATCTTTGGCGGCGCGGGCGACGACTCGGTGATCGGCGGAACCCAGGACGACACGCTCAACGGCGGCGCAGGCAACGACACCATCCTTGGTGACAACGGCAACGACCTGCTGATCGGGCAGGACGGGGCGGACCGGCTGGAAGGCGGCGATGACAACGACACGATGGACGGCGGCAACGGTGATGACGTTCTGGAAGGCGGCGCCGGCAACGACATCCTGCGCGGCCGCGCCGGCGAGGACGAATTGGCCGGGGGCCTTGGCCGCGACTTCCTGACCGGCGGCGTGGGCGCGGATTTCTTCGTCTTCCGGGCGCTGACAGAGACCGTCGTGGGCGCCAACCGTGACCAGATCCTGGATTTCGAACAGGGCGTCGACCTGATTTCGGTCGCGGGCCTCAGCCCGGGTGTGTTCGAGTTCCGCGGCACGGGCGCTTTCGCCCCCTCGGGCAATCCCGAGCTGCGGCTCTTCGAAACGCCCACCGGCTCGACCATCGTGCAGCTGGATGCCGATGGCGACGGCAACGCCGATGCCGAGATCCGGGTGGCCAATGTGACCGGGTTGACGGCGGATGACTTCGTGCTCTGACACTCTCGCGCGCCGGGACGGGCCTGATCGGCGCGCGACTTCACCTCTCTGACCGGCAGTTCGACACCGGCCATCGTGGACGGCGGAGAGCTTTACGTGTCCCAGGGTGTGCAGATCATCTCGACCGCTGGCGCCGGCTTTCGCGGCCCCTGACTTGAACGAATACGATATCCGTGTCGACGACGCGATCATCGGCCAGCACGGCATCCGCTGGAATTCGCAGGGAGGGATCGACGGCACCATCACCGTCGGGGAAACCGGCATTGTCCAAGGCTACGACTTCGGCGAAGCGATTATCGTCGACCCCGCGCCGGACAATTCATCCGGCCGTTTTTCTCTCTTCAACGCCGGAGAGATCTCCAGCGCGACGGATCGCACCGTTTACCTGGGCAATCAATTTCGCGCCAACGTCGAAAACACCGGACTGATCCAGTCCGGCGCGGGAAATGCCGTTCAGTTCGACCTCACGATCAACGCAAAAGTGACCAACACCGGTACGATCGCAACCTCCTCTTCCATCAGCCCGGCAATCCTCTGTAACAAGGACCCAGATCCCGGTCTTCTAGGGTCAGGACCCATTGATTTGGTTTGGCGTGCATGATTCACCGTTCGAAAACGAGTGGTGACCATGTCTGATCTTTTCTGGTTGAGCGACGCACA
>Ga0208330_1000885_pt1 | contig 10952 bp, 9 predicted proteins | sample DeeseametaMP1896_FD_184180 | JGI IMG/M metagenome (GOLD analysis project Ga0208330, IMG submission 184180) | Marine microbial communities from the Deep Pacific Ocean - MP1896 (SPAdes) | ecosystem: Environmental > Aquatic > Marine > Oceanic | place: East of Hawaii, North Pacific Ocean | collected...
CAGCAATTGCATGCCGATATGTCCGGCTTGCCGGTCTACGATGAGGCCCTGCTGCAGCGGGAACTGGAGCTGTTTCCCCAGTGGTACCTGTTTCGCCATCGGGAAAAGGTGGTCACCGGCGAGCTGCGCCAGCGTCTGGACCGGGTGTTTACCGTGCTGATCGAATCGGCCCTGGCCCAGCCGCAGGTGTTCGTGCACCGGGACTACATGCCCCGCAACCTGATGGTGTCCGACCCCAACCCCGGGGTGCTGGACTTCCAGGACGCGGTGGCCGGGCCCATCAGTTATGACGTGATCAGCCTGTTCAAGGATGCCTTTATCAGCTGGCCGGAAGCGCGGGTGCTGGGCTGGCTGCGGGAGTATTTCGACAAGGCCACCGCCGCAGGCCTGCCGGTGCCGGCGGAGTTCGATACCTTCCTGCGCGATTGCGACCTGATGGGTGCCCAGCGCCACCTCAAGGTGATCGGCATCTTTGCGCGCATCTGCCACCGGGACGGCAAACCCAAATACCTGGGCGATGTGGCCCGATTCTTCGCCTACCTGCGCACCGTCATCGCCCGCCGTCCGGAGCTGGCGGACCTGGAATGGATCCTGGATCAGCTCGAGGACAACGAGTGAAGGCGATGATCCTGGCCGCCGGTTACGGCAAGCGCATGCGGCCCCTCACCGATCACACCCCCAAGCCCCTGCTGCAGGCGGGGGGCAAGGCGCTGATCGAATACCACATCGAGAAACTGCGCGATGGGGGCATCGATTCCCTGGTGATCAACACCGGCTGGCTGGGCGACCGGCTGGCGGCCACCCTGGGCGATGGTCGGCGCTTTGGCATTCCCATCGTCTATTCCCATGAAGGTGCCCCGCTGGAAACCGCCGGCGGCATTCGCCGGGCGCTGCCCTTGCTGGGGGATGCCCCCTTTGTGCTGGTCAACGGCGATATCTGGACCGACTTTGACCTGTCCCGGTTGGTGACCGAGCGGCCCGACCCGGTGCATCTGGTGCTGGTGGATAACCCGGACCACCACCCGGGTGGGGATTTTCATCTGACAGAAAGGGGCCGGGTGCGCGATAATGGCGAACCCAGGCTGACCTATGCGGGCATGGGGCGCTTCGATCCGGCCCTGTTCCGGGACCTGCCCGATGGTGAGGCGAAACTGGCGCCGCTGCTGCGCGCCGCCATGGCCGACGATGCCGTCAGCGGTGAGCACCACCCGGGCCAATGGTGGGATATCGGCACCCCGGAGCGCCTGGAGGAACTGGATCGGTTACTCAAGAGCCCCTGATCCAGCGCCGAAAATGGTTTTGTAGGAGCGTCGCTGGCGGCGCGATCACTGGGTTTCGAGTTGCGAGCAACGAGTGCCGAAATGCCAAACCGGCGCTTTTGATTTTGCTTTTCGTCACTCGAAACTCGTTACTCGCAACTGTCTTTACTGAGGAATCTTCATGCCCAAGCAGGATTATCTGATCGCCCCCTCCATTCTCGCGGCCAACTTCGCCCGTCTCGGGGAAGAATGCGATAACGTGCTGGCCGCCGGGGCGGACGTGATCCACTTCGACGTGATGGACAACCACTACGTGCCCAACCTGACCATCGGCCCCATGGTCTGCAAGGCCCTGCGCGACCACGGCATCACCGCTCCCATCGACGTGCACCTGATGGTCAGCCCGGTGGACGACCTGATCGGCATGTTCGCCGAGGCCGGCGCCAGCTACATCACCTTTCACCCGGAAGCCAGCCAGCACGTGGACCGTTCCCTGCAACTGATCAAAAGCCACGGCTGCAAAGCCGGCCTGGTGCTCAACCCGGCCACCCGTCCTGAATGCCTGGAATACGTCATGGACAAGCTGGACATGATCCTGCTCATGAGCGTGAACCCGGGCTTCGGTGGCCAGAAGTTCATCCCCTCCACTCTGGACAAGACCCGCGCCGTGCGCCAGATGATCGATGCCAGCGGCTACGACATCCGCCTGGAAGTGGATGGCGGCGTCTCTGAAAAGAATATCCGTGACGTGGCCGCCGCCGGCGCCGACACCTTTGTGGCGGGCTCCGCCATCTTCGGCAAGGACGACTACGCCGCCGTCATCCAGCAAATGCGCGAGGAGCTGGCGCAGGCCTGAGGGCCTACACCGCTCAGGAGGGAACCGAATGGCCCTGCCGCTGCCTTATCCCTCCATGCGCTACGCGACCCTGCTATTCACCTGTCTGATGCTCCTGCTGGCCGGCTGTGCCAGCAGGTCGCCCGTTGCCCCGGAATCCATGACCGAGGCTCCGGCGGCAATCCGTGCCAAGCAGAAAGCCAGCTCAGGCAATAGCGCCCCGGATTTGCAGGCCCAGCAGGAAATGGATGCACTGGTGGCAGACGTGATGGCCGAAGTGCCACCCCTGCGCGTGTCCCTGGAGGCCCAGCACGAAGACTGGAAAGGCGTCCCCTACCGCTACGGCGGCTTGAGTCCTCGCGGCGTGGACTGCTCCGGCTTCGTCTATCTCACCTTCCTGTCCCGCCTGGGCATGGAAGTGCCGCGCACCACCACCGAGCTGCTGCAAAGCGGCGAAAAGGTCAAACGTGACGAGATTCAGGTGGGCGACCTGGTGTTCTTCCGCACCGGCCCCGGTAACCGCCATGTAGGCATCTACATGGGTAACGGTGATTTTCTCCATGCGTCCACCAGCCAGGGCGTGATGACGTCCTCCCTGAGTAATCCTTACTGGCATCGGCGGTACTGGCAGGCTCGGCGGTTGGCAGGCCTGTAATGCACCGCATCTCGTGTGGCACTTTTTGTTCCATCTAGCGTTACTGCTCCTAACCCTCTGCCGAACGAGTAGGGTGCACTGAGCCTAAGGCGAACTGCACCATTTTCCGCCCAAGCGCTGCAGTTCGCCTCAGGCTCAGTGCACCCTACGCAAACCGCAATTCATCCGTTTTAACCGAAGCGCCCCGCTTATTGTCGACCTGGTATTTGGTGATTTCGCCGCCCGTTTTTCACCCGCGCGGAAATTGGATTTGTAGGATATGGCTTACATATTTTTGTAAGTTGTTGAGTTAGGGTTGGTTTTCAAGCGGGGCCGGGTTTCTCATTAGGGATGCAGTTAGCAATACTTGATTTCAGTCTCTCATTGTCGAGTTGTTAGTGGGGATCAGTTTTAAAAGGAAGGGTTATGAAATTGGTTATAAAAACAGCCATCATCGCGTTATCAATGTCATTTTTTGGCGGTTGCACTATCGCCACGCCGGTTGTGTCCAGCGGGAAATATGAGGGGCTGGCAAATGATGACCCTGCCATGAGCAAAATCTATGTATACAGAGAGCAGGCGTTCACTGGTGGTGCCAATCAATATGATGTGATGGTAAATAGTGTCCTGTCCGGGTCATTGCCTAACGGTTCATTTTTCGAGACTGACGTTGAGCCCGGTGATACCAAAGTGGAGCCAAGAACTTTGACCTCCTTTGGGTTTGGTAAAGGTGTTTTCAGCATGACCGAACCCGGTGGCCTTTATTGTTTTAAGCTAACCTTGAACTTCTGTCTCCAGTGTAAAAGCGCTGATATAAATTCAGTTGATACTAAGCAATGCGAAAAAGAGATACAGAATCTTAAGAAGGTTGAGCTGAAGTGAATAGGAAGGCTGAGGGGTAAATAGTTTAAGGTCTTACATTGTGCATCAAAGTGTATGATGCAAAACCTGACCCCAATCCTCGCTAGTTTTTGAGTTTTAATTACTTAGGTGGGAAAGGATGTCCGATTGGCAAGTATTGGTTTTGGTTATTGTTGCGCCCCTTGTGCTTTCACTATTTTCATGTGCCCTAATTGGAAGACAGTCTGGTAGGGAAAAGTTGTCTGGGTATGGCCTTCCCTCTCTTTCCCAGTATCTTGTCAATTTATTTAGAGTTGATGCAAGAGCATTGCATAGTCAACCCTTGCTTTGGGGGGGCGCTATTAACACCTTTATTTTATTCGGTTGCCATTACTCTTCCGTTTATTGCGGAAAGAGAGCTTGATATGTCGCCGGAAGGCATAGCTGTTTTCTTTGAGCTAGCGAAGATTGGTATCTACATATTGAGTGTGTCACTGCCTCTTGGTCTGTTGGTTGCAAGGATGCACTCAACTGTCCAAGTGGAGGGGCAAATTAAAGCCAATCATTCAAATGCTACGTTTGGTAATTATTTTACCCACCGCAAGCTGGTCAGGAAAGAGGTTGAAGAAATATGTTTACGTCGAAAAATGGAGCTCGCCGCTGGGCCTGACTTCTATAAAGTATTGTTTCCAAATAATTCGCCATTTCGTTTTTTAGAAACTGAGTTCCCTGCGCGTGTTGTTCGATTGATTGAGAATGCACGGGCCAGGTCGCAAAATTTCTTCAATGTTTTTGATGTTGAAATGCCCAATGGGAATGTGTTGACGAAAGAGATCTCAGAATCCTTTGTGGATGAAGTGCTAAATATCTACTCCGACTCATGGTTTCGTCCCGTTGAATTGAAAGATGTTATGAAAAGCCCCCGCTGGGACAGAATGTCTCCAGGCGAAAAAAAACTGCATGGCTTACACGCTTTAAGCCTATTGGCGGTTGCTTATTATGAGATTGAGTCGATTGGGATTACACAGGAGGCTTAACAAAATAATAACTAATCGTGGAAGGTTATAATAAAAGAAAAGCTAAAGGGGCTATTGTAAACGAAATGATAATGGATGAAGGCTGGGTCTTGTTAACTCTCTTAATCGCTCTTTGTGCGGAGTGTGGAGAAGCCCTGTCACCAATGAGTGAAGGCGTTACTTTGATAGTGTCAGTAGAAGCGGTCTACGGCGGCGGCTTTGTGGTCCAGGGACTCACAGATCTACCTCCCGACACGCAAGAGAGCAATGGGGTCAGGCCTCCCAATTCCCATTAACCCTACAGCCATGGGGAATGGGAGATCTGAGCCTCTAAATGTTCCGTATGCGTGTCCGCGAGGAATCCTTTCTGGTTATGCTGTATCGCTACTCGGGGAGTAATTTTGATGACTTTATTTTTAATAATTTCTTGTGCTCTAATTTTAGGTTTATTTGGATTTCTTGGGTTTTGAGGCGGTCTGGTTGGTCTGAAAATTGGGTGTGGGTAGTCGTATTTTTTCTTATATATTTTTTGGTAGGGTTTTGATTTTTACATTTAAAAGTGAATTTATTAGTCAGGAAGTTTTGAATACTTTTGTTGTGTATGGTGTGGTTTTTTATCTTGGTTTTGACTTGTCTATAATTAAAAAGAATTTAAAGCTGGAAACTAGGAATCCATAACTTAGCAAATGCACTGCTAGCGGTAATGCGGTCAGGTCTTGCTTCGTGCCTTAAATTTTGAATTCAAATCGCGCCGCCAGCGACGCTCCTACGGAGGGGGCGCGATTTATCCCGCTTCCTCCAGCGGCTTCCCATCTTCATCCACAAAACGCACATCCCGCACGGTGAGGGTCTGGCCTTGCTGGTTCTGGACGGTGACCGGCGCCAGCGGCTCGCCGGTCTGGCGGTCCACCAGCTGCATGGTGTCCTTTTCCCCGTTCCAGCGTTCGCTCCACTGGCGCAGGGCGGTGACTACCGTAAACAGGTCGCGGCCCTTGTCGGTGAGGCGGTATTCGTAGCGCTTGCCGTGCTCGCCCACGTCCACGCGCACCATGACGCCATTCTCCACCAGCCGGGTCAGACGGTTGCAGAGGATGTTCTTGGCGATGCCCAGGTTGTGCTGGAAATCCACAAAGCGGCGGGTGCCCAGCATGGCCTGCTTGACCACCAGCAGGGACCACCAGTCACCGACCTCATTGAGGGCGCAGGCCACCGAACAGCCCATTTCATCGAAGCGTTTGCGTGTCATGGGTGGGATTGTACGCCAGAAAGGTTGCATAACGAAACCAAATAAGGTTTTATTACGCAACCAAATTGAGGGCCGCCGATTGGTGGCCTCGCTGATTCTGTTGTTTTTTATCGCGCTCGCTTGAGCGCCAGAGTGAAACAAAATTCGGGAGAGTAACAATGAGTGGTTCCCTGGACAGTCTGCTGCGCCCTTTTGCGCACAAATCCCTGAATCTGCGTAACCGGGTGGCCATGGCCCCCATGACCCGCACCTTCTCGCCGGGCTATGTGCCCAATGACGAGGTGGTGGGTTACTACCGCCGTCGTGCCGAGGGTGAGGTGGGCCTGATCATCACCGAAGGCACCTTTGTGGGCCACAAGGCCGCCAACGGCTATGAGCGGGTACCGGCCATTTATGGCGATGCCGCCATGGCGGGCTGGAAGAAGGTGGTGGATGCGGTTCACGAGGCCGGTGGCCAGATCATCCCGCAGCTCTGGCATGTGGGCTCGGTGCGCAAGCCCGGGATTGGTCCGGACAAGGACGTGCCCGGGCATTCGCCGTCCGGCCTGTTCAAGCCGGGCAAGGAAAATGGCCACGCCATGACCCAGGAGGATATCCAGGACGTGGTGCGCGCCTTTGCGGATTCCGCCCGGGCCGCCAAAGCGGTGGGCTTTGACGGGGTAGAGATTCATGGTGCCCACGGCTATCTGCTGGACCAGTTCTTCTGGGAAGGCACCAACCAGCGCGATGACGAGTACGGTGGCTCCATCGAGAACCGGGCCCGGTTCGGCGTGGAGATCGTCAAGGCGGTCCGCGAAGCGGTGGGTGAGGAGTTCGCCATTGTGCTGCGCTTCTCGCAATGGAAGCAGCAGGATTACGACGCCAAGCTGGCCGAGAACCCGGAAGAGCTGGAGCGCTTCCTGATGCCGTTCGTGGACGCCGGGGTGGATATCTTCCATGCCTCCACGCGTCGTTTCTGGCTGCCGGAGTTCGAGGGTTCCGACCTGAACCTGGCCGGCTGGACCAAGAAAATCACCGGCAAGCCCACCATTTCCGTGGGCAGCGTGGGCCTGGATGGGGATTTCCTGAACAGCCCGGAAGGCATGGGCGGTACCGCCAACCCGGCGGCGCTGGATGAGCTGACCCGACGCATGGATAACGACGAGTTCGACATGATCGCCGTGGGCCGGGCGCTGCTGCAGGACCCGAACTGGCTGCTGAAGGTGAAGGAAGGGCGTGAGGAAGAGATCGCGCCGTTTACCAAGAAGGCGTTGGGAAGTTTGAGTTAAGAGCTACAAGCTCCAAGCTGCAAGCTACAACGCGGATCCGGGTTTGCCGGATCCGATAGGAAAGAGGTCGCGTCCAGAGTCTGGGTGCGGCCTTTTTTGTTTTGAGGGCATTTCCGTAGGAGCGTCGCTGGCGGCGCGATAACCAACCCAGGAAGCGAATGATGAGTTTCGAGTTACGAAGACCTGGCTTCTGGATGGTTCAAGGTTTTGCCTTTCGAGCCTCGCTTCTCGTAACTCGCCACTGTTTTGATCGCGCCGCCAGCGACGCTCCTACGGAAGGTGTGGTTATAAAGAGAGAGGCCGCGCCTGGGTTTCCGGGCGCGGCCTCTGAGGTTCAGCCAGCTTGGGCCTCAAACCGCGTTGCAGCTTGAGGCTTGTAGCTTGCAGCTCACTCCTCGTTCTGATCCACCAGGGTCTGGTTCACCGCCAACGCCAGCAGGGTGCAGATGACGCCGGAGAGCAGGTAGACGGTGACCGACAGCAGGCCGAATTTGGCGGACAGGCCCAGGGCCACCAGCGGAGCGAAGGCGGCGCCGAACAGCCAGGCGAAGTCGGAGGTGAGGGCGGCACCGGTGTAGCGGAAGCGGCGCTCGAAGTTGGCGGTGACGGTGCCGGAGGCCTGGCCGTAGGAAATCCCCAGCAGGGCAAAGCCGAGCAGGATAAAGGTGTCCTGCATGGCCGGGCTGCCCCCCATCAATAGCGGGGTGAGCAGGCTGAAGACGCCGATCACCGCCGCCAGGGCGCCCACGGTGGTGCGCTTGCCGATGCGCGCGGCGATCCAGCCGGAGCCGATGGTGGCGATAATGCCGACGATGCCGCCGACGATCTGGACGGTCAGCACCTGGCCGGTGGTCTGGCTGCCCTGCAGGGCGATCCAGGACAGCGGGAAGATGGTCACCAGGTGGAACAGGGCATAGCTGGCCAGGGCGGCGAAGGAGCCGATAAAGATGTTGTAGCCCTGCTTGCGCACCATCTCGGTGGTGCCGATGGGCTCCAGCTCGCTTTCTTCCAGGGCTTCGGTGTATTCCTCGGTGAGCACCAGACGCAGGCGGGCGAACAGGGCGACCACGTTGATGGCGAAGGCCACGAAGAACGGGTAGCGCCAGCCCCAGCCCAGGAAATCCGGGGCGCTCAGGCTGTTATAGAGAAACAGGAACAGGGCGCTGGCAATGACGAACCCCAGCGGCGCGCCCAGCTGACCGATCATGGCGTACCAGCTGCGCTTTTCCTTTGGCGCGTTCAGGGCCAGCAGCGACGGCAGACCATCCCAGGAGCCGCCGAAAGCCACCCCCTGCATGATACGGAACAGGGCCAGCAGGGTAATGGCGTAGCCACCCAGCTTCTCGTACCCGGGCAGGAAGGCGATGCCGGCGGTGGCGGTCCCCAGCAGGAACAGGGCTGCGGTGAGTTTGATGCCGCGACCCCAGTGGCGCTGGATCGTCATGAACAGGGCGGTACCGAAGGGCCGGGCCACAAACGCCAGGGCAAACAGGGAGAAGGAATAGAGCATGCCCTGTAGCGGGTCGGCGAAGGGGAAAAACACCTGCGGGAAGATCAGTACCGAGGCGATGCCATAGACAAAGAAGTCGAAGTATTCGGAAGTCCGGCCGATGACCACACCGACGGCGATTTCATTGGGCGCCACCGGGGCATGGCTGGAACCGTGGGACTGCTGGGGCTGGGACATGTTGTGCGCTCTTGTTCTGCCTGGGCTAAAGAGCCCGTTCAGTGATGGATGCGGATGTGTCTTCCCTGTAGGAGCCATGCGTGCATGGCGAACCGGGCTGGCACCTTTCGCCATGCAAGCATGGCTCCTACAGGGTTAGGGTCCACTCCCCTAGCACTTTAAGGCTATGGGACAAAATGTCCAATACCCGCTTCCCATTGCCTTGGCTAGAGTTCTCCTATCCCATAAGCCAACCAGAATAGCCGCCAATGCAAATATTCAAATACTTGCGTGGAGTGTCGCTGACGTTGCTTGTCGCTGCCCTGCTGTCGGGTTGCGATGCAGTCGTGATGTCCCCCTCTGGTGATGTGGCAGTGCAACAGCGGGACCTGCTTGTCTGGTCCACCATCCTGATGCTGCTGGTCATCGTTCCCGTCATCGTGCTGACGCTGTGGTTCGCCTGGCGTTATCGCGCATCCAATACCGAGGCCACCTACAAGCCTGACTGGACCCATTCCACCGTGCTGGAACTGGTGATCTGGGCGGTGCCGTTGCTGATCATCATCGCCCTGGGGGCGATGACCTGGGTGTATACCCACAAGCTGGACCCCTACCGGCCGCTGGATCGCATTGATGCCAGCACCCCGGTGCCGGCGGATCTGGAGCCGCTCACCGTGGAAGTGGTGGCGCTGGACTGGAAATGGCTGTTCATCTACCCGGAGCAGGGCATCGCCACGGTGAATGAGCTGGCGGCGCCGGTGGATCATCCGATCCGCTTCAAGATCACCGCGTCCACCATGATGAACTCCTTCTTCATCCCCGCCATGGCCGGGCAGATCTATGCCATGGCCGGCATGGAGACCAAGCTGCACGGCGTGATCAATGAGCCGGGCGTCTACCAGGGCTTCTCCGCCAACTACAGTGGTGCCGGCTACTCGCATATGAAGTTCCAGTTCCACGGGCTCAGCGAGGCAGATTTCCAGGCCTGGGTGGACAAGAACAAGGCCAGCGGCAATACCCTCAGCCGCGAGGTCTACAAGGAGCTGGAAGTGCCCAGCATCAAGGACCCGGTGACCCGCTATGGCAGCGTCGATCCGACCCTCTACCACGCCATTCTCAATCGCTGCGTGGACCCGGGCACCGTGTGCATGGAAGACATGATGTACCACAGCGGCCATGGCAAGCAGGAGGCGAGCGAAACGGGGCACGATGCCCACGCCGGCCATGCCCAGCATGGAGGCCACCATGAATAAGCCTGTTTCCCTGAATACTGTCGCAGTAGGTGTCGCCCATGTTTGAAAACCTGGACCTGACCAAACTCATATTCGGACGTCTGACCTGGGACGCGATTCCGTTCCATGATCCGATCATTCTGGCTACCTTTGCCGTGGTGGCGGTAGGGGGTGTGGCCATGCTGGCGGCACTGACCCGCTACAAGCTGTGGGGCTACCTGTGGACCGAGTGGTTTACCTCCATCGACCACAAGAAGATCGGCATCATGTACATCATCCTGGGTCTGGTGATGCTGCTGCGCGGCTTCGCCGATGCCATCATGATGCGCCTGCAGCAGGCCATGGCCTTTGGCGACAACATGGGCTACCTGCCTCCGGACCACTACGACCAGATCTTCACCGCCCATGGCGTGATCATGATCTTCTTCGTGGCCATGCCGCTGGTGACCGGGATCATGAATTACCTGATTCCGTTGCAGATCGGTACCCGTGATGTGGCCTTCCCGTTCCTGAACAACTTCAGCTTCTGGATGACCGCCGGTGGCGCCGCGCTGATGATGATGTCCCTGTTCGTGGGCGAGTTTGCCAAGACCGGCTGGCTGGCCTATCCGCCACTATCGGGGATATTGCAGAGTCCCGGGGTGGGGGTGGATTACTATATCTGGTCGTTGCAGATCGCCGGGGTGGGGACCTTGTTATCGGGGATCAACCTGCTGGTGACCATCGTCAAGATGCGTGCCCCGGGCATGAGCCTGATGAAGATGCCGGTATTCACCTGGACGTCCCTGTGCACCAACGTGCTGATCGTGGCTGCCTTCCCGGTACTGACCGCGGTGCTGGGCATGCTCACCATGGACCGTTATCTGGGCACCGCCTTCTTCACCAACGACATGGGCGGCAACGCCATGATGTACGTGAACCTGATCTGGATCTGGGGTCACCCGGAGGTGTACATC
>Ga0208330_1000886_pt1 | contig 10948 bp, 9 predicted proteins | sample DeeseametaMP1896_FD_184180 | JGI IMG/M metagenome (GOLD analysis project Ga0208330, IMG submission 184180) | Marine microbial communities from the Deep Pacific Ocean - MP1896 (SPAdes) | ecosystem: Environmental > Aquatic > Marine > Oceanic | place: East of Hawaii, North Pacific Ocean | collected...
GGCGGATGCCGCGCAATCCGGCAAAGCCGCCGGATCAGAGCGCCACGATATGATTGTCCCAGGCCACCGGGGCACTGCCCAGAGGCCGCACGCGGTCGCCCTCGAGCAGCAGCAGCCCACCAAGTCCATCCGTGGCGAGGCACCCGCCGGGATGTGCGGCAAGTCCGCAGACATCCGCCCGGGCCACCGATCCGAGGAACGCCCCGTTCCGCCCGAACCGCTGCACCCGTCCGCCGCGCGGCGAGCTGATGGAATAGCTCCGTCCGTCGCCCGACAGAGCGATGCTGCCCGCATAACCCCGCATCGCCAGCGCCTCGGCCAACGGCGGGTCCGCGAGCACCGGGGCCTCTCCGCGCAGGTGCAGACCGAGCAGCGGCACCGGGGTCCCGGGCGCGCCTTCCCACTGCATCGCAAAGCCCACCTGCCCGTCCGGCGCGACCGCAAGATGGCGGATCGAGCATTGCGCGAGGTCCGGGTCCAGGATCACCTGGTCCTGCAACCTGCCCTCGGCATCGAGATAGGTCAGGTTCGGCTGCATCTCGCCCAGGTTGGTCTTTTCGCGGCCATCCGCGCCGGTGGCGATGCCGCCGTTCGCCACCACCAGCCCGCCGTCCGGCAACAGCCGCAGGTCATGCGGGCCGATGCCCTGGCTCGGCACCTCGCCGATGCGGGTCAGCTCGCGCTCCATGTCCCAAAGGCCGATAACCCCGGCGCTGTCCTCGTCCCGCTGCTCGACCGTGTAAAGCCGCATACCATCGGCGCTGAAGCTGCCGTGGCCGTTGAAACTTTGCCCGGCGGGCGGGGTCAGGCGCTGACGCACCAGACCGTCGGCGCAGTCGATGACCAGCGCAAAGGCCCCGGGCCTGCGCGCGAAGGCGACCGCCAGCGGACGGGCCGGATGCCCCGCGCCCGCATGGCCGCGTGCAGGCATCGGCACGCGGAAGGTGAGGTTGCCGCCGGTGTCCAGACCGAAGAGCGCGAAGGCACCGTCGGCTTCGCGCGCCGCGGCCAGGTAGGACGGGCTGCCCGCGTCGGCCCAGCCGATGGCCGGTGCGCTGCCCGCCGCCAGAAGCCCCGCCAGAAATCCGCGCCGCGTGGTCATGACTCAGTCCCCGTCGCTGGAGTTGAAGCCGGGGGCGATGCCCAGCGGCGCGCCCACCTCGTTGGCGATGGCCGTGCGCAGGCTGCGCACCTCCTGCGCCAGCACCTCGACCTGCAGGCGAGCCTGCGGGTCGTCGATGTCCTGAAATCCGGGATCGGTCACTTTCGCTGCCGCCTCCCGGACACCGACCATCGCCGCATCCGTCAGCGGCAAATCGGTCTCTGCCAGCGCATGAGCAAGGCTCTGCGCCGCATCTGCCGCCAGCAGGACGTTGCGCAGGCTGCGCTCCGACCGCCAGGCTTCGGCCCGCCGGGGACGCGGACGTTCGAAGGTGCCCAAGGGACGGCCCAGCCGCTGGTCCGCGGTGAACTCCAGCCCCGAGAGCACCTGCGTGTAGAGCGCGCGCATGGCCTCTTGCGGGCTGAGGAAGGTCGCATTCTCCGCGGCCCCGGCGCTGCGCAGGGCGGCGGCGAATTCGTCCGCCCAGGCCGCCTGCAGGGTTTCGGCCTGCCGGGCAAGGTCCACCGCCACCGCCGTCACCAGCTGGCAGGTGTAGGGGTCGGCGGAGTCGTAGGCCGGATCGAAGAGCAGCATGTCGAGCGCCATCAGCCCGCGCGCGGCGATGGAGACCTCGGCATAGTCCTCGGGCTGCGTCACCACCGGATCGGCATCGGCGATCAGCCCGTTCAGCGCCTTGGGGGTAAAGCCCCGATCATCGGGCCAGAACAGCACCGACAGCGCGCCGGTGTCGGAGGGACCGATCTTTACTTCGGCGAGCGGCATCCAGGAGTCGAAGGCGGCGTGATAGGCCGGGGCCACCGTGCCCGCGGTGCAGTCCTCTTCCGCCGTCCGCGCCAAGGCGCCAGTCTCCTGCACGAAGCGGTCGAAGCCCGGCAGGATGTGCCGGTCCAGCGCTTCGGGCACGCCGGCTGCGGCGGGTGCGGCGAAAAGGCCGGCGGCAAGGATCAGGGCGGTGCGCATCAGAGGCTCTCCAGGTAGCGGATCAGGGCCGCGCGATCCGGGGCGGGCATCGCGACCACGGCGTCGCGCGCCGCCTGCCCTTCGCCGCCGTGCCAGAGCACCGCTTCGAGCAAGGTCCGGGCGCGGCCGTCATGCAGGTAGTTCTCGCCGCCACTGACGCGGGCTGTCAAGCCGATGCCCCAAAGCGGCGCGGTGCGCCATTCGCGGCCCGACGCGCGGCCTTCGGGCCGGTTGTCGGCCAGCGCCGGCCCCATGTCGTGCAAGAGCATGTCCGTATGCGGCCAGATCAGCTGAAAGCTCTGCTCGGGCCGGTCGGGCAGCCGGTGGGTCACGAACTTGGGCCGGTGGCAGGAGGCGCAGCCGCTGTCGTGAAAAAGCTGCTTGCCGCGCAGCACTTCGGGGTCGTCCACATCGCGCCGCGCCGGCACGGCAAGGTTGCGGCTGTAGAAGGTCACGAGGTCGAGAGTCTCTTCGGTCACCTCGGCCTCGCCCTCCGCCGCGCCGTGGGGCGCCGCGCGGCAGTCGGCCTGCGCCGCGCTGCAATCGCCGGAATGTGCGGGGTAGAGCGCGGTCGAGAGGCCCATGTCGCCGGAAAAGGCCGCGGCTGATTGTTCGCGGATCGTCGGCATCCCGGCCTTGAGCCCGAACCGACCCAGCATCGGACGTTCGTATTCCCGGGACCAGACCACGTTGGCGCGCCCGGAAATGCCGTCACCGTCGGCATCCTCGGGATCGGCCAGCGCCAGGATGTCCGCCGCCGGGATCGCCTCCAGCAACCCCAGGCCGATCATCTGCGGGGCGACACGGGGGCTGAGCATCGCCGCCGCGTGCAGCGGGCCATAGCCCAGATCGGCCGCCCGGTAGGTCGGCGCGCGCAGGGTCACGACTTCGCCGCCGTTCAAATTCACCGGCACTTCGTCGTAGCGCACCTCCAGCCGGTATTCGGCGGGGTGACCGGGTGTGCCGAAATCCTGCAACTGGCCGCCATAAACCGGGTCGGGCGCAGTGGCCACATAGTCGGCCACATCCGCCATCAGCGGATCGGCATCGGCGGGGATCGAGACGCGCAGGAACATCGACACGGCGGCGTCCTCGGGACCTTCGGGAGGGTGGCCGCGCCCGTCCTTGAAATGACAGTTCTGGCAGCCGCGCGCGTTGTAGAGCGGCCCCAGCCCGTCAGAGGCCAGCGTCGAGGCGGGCGACGAGACCCAGAGCTTTCGGAACAGCCCGTTGCCGACCTTGAAATCGAGCTCGTGGGCGAAGTCGATATTGGCGGAGGGCTGGGAAAACGCATCCGCCGTGGTCCGCGCCCGCACCGTCGCGGCACCGCCGGGGTTCTCCTCGAAGGGTTCGGGCATGGTGAAATCCGTGGGCGCTTCGATGACCCGCGCGATGCGATCCGCTTCTGCTGCTGTGCGCGGCGTGGTGTCGAGATGCGGATCGCCCGGCACCCAGGCGCGCGCGTCCGAGGCTGTCACCGCGGCGGCAACCATCAGCGCGCCGGAGACGGCGGAAAGGCGCGGACCGAAGCCCGCGCCAGGAAGTCGTAAGCGCCGCGTCATGGGTTACTGAAACACCGCATCCGGGTCGTCGAGGCTGTCGGAGCCCTCGAACGCGATGCTGTCGAGGCCAAGCTCGGTCACCACCCGTTCGATGCTGCGGGTCTGGTCGACGAGACCGTCGACCGCCGCCATGATCAGCGCCTCGCCCTCCGCGTTCCCGCGGGCCAGCATCATGTCGTAGGCAAAGCCATCCTCTGCCGCGTCGCGGATGTCGCCGAGCGCGGCCATGGTGGTGTCGAGCTTTGCGGTCATCTCTTCGTCGAGTTCGGGCGACGCCTCGGCCACCAGATCCGCCAGCGCCGGGCCTTCGACCACGGTGCCGTCGGTGCGGGTATACTCGCCGTGGTAGACGTTCCAGATGCCCTGCCCGTCGTAGAAATGGCTCATGTGAGTGTTGTCGGAAAAGCAGTCGTGCTCTTCCTCGGGATCGTTGAGCATGAGGCCCAGCCGCATCCGCTCACCCGCCTGTTCGCCGTAGCTGAGGCTGCCCATGCCGGTCAGCATGGCGTTGAGCCCGGCATCCACATCCTCGGTCACCGCGGCCCGCGCGGCGCCGCCGGGCGCCCAAAACGCCGCCATTTCTTCGAGGTCCGAGACCAGCAGGTCGGTCGCGGCGGAGAGGTAATCGGCGCGGCGGTCGCAGTTGCCGTTGGTGCAGTCGCCCCCTTGCGCGTAATCGGTCCAAGGCCGGTCGCCCGCGCCTGCCTCGGTGCCGTAGAGGTCCTGGCCCCAGAGCAGGAACTCGATGGCGTGGTAGCCGCGCGCGACGTTGGTTTCGATCCCGTCGGCCTCGTTCAGCGTGTCGGCAATGAGGTTGGGCGTGATGCTGGTGGCATCGACCGTCTGGCCCGCGATCATCGGCTCGGGTGTGGCGATGATGTTGAGCGCCGCCAGTTCGTTGGCATCGGTCGCGCCGCCGTAGGACGCGTCGACATAGTCGATCAGCCCCTCGTCCAGCGGCCAGGCGTTCACCTTGCCTTCCCAGTCGTCCACCATCGGGTTGCCGAAGCGGTAGACCTCGGTCTGCTGGTAGGGCACGCGGGCGGCTTTCCAAGCAGAGCGGGCATCGGCCAGAGTCGCTTCGGACGGGTCGGCGATCAGCGCCTCGACCGCGGCCTGAAGCTCTTGCGCGGTGGCCAGACTGTCGGCATAGGCCGCGGCGGCGATGTCAGCATAGGTGGTCAGGACCGCGCCGCGGTCGGTGTCGGCCACCACGGCTGTGGCAAGGCCGCAAAGCGCGGTGGTGGCGGTCAGAAGGGTGCGATGCATGGGCTGTCCTCTCGGTCGTGAAGCGCCGCGGCGTCTTGATGCGCGGGCGGCGAGTCGGGATGCCCAATACCTGAGCGAAAGAGTCGGACGAGTCAATCCCGAGTAAACTGATTGGTTTTTTTTGGCGATTGCATCGGACAGGACGCCGCCTTGGGCGGCGGGTTGGAAACCCACCCTACAGGCCTGGCGGAAAACGCAAAACGCCCGGAGCGTTTGAAAGCTCCGGGCGCAAATTCAAGACCGGACCGCCGATCACTGATTGGCGCGTTCCGCCTCGAGACGCCGGTAGGCCGCGACGTTGGCGTTGTGCTCGTCCAGCGTCTCGGCAAAGACGTGTCCATCGGACGGGTCGAGGGTTCGGGCGACGAAGAACAGGTACTCCGCATCGTCGGGATTCAGCGCCGCTTCGATGCTTGCGCGTCCCGGATTGGCGATGGGGGTCGGCGGCAGACCGGGAATGACGTAGGTGTTGTAAGGCGTTGCGGCGCGCAGTTCGGACTGCCGCAAGCCCCGGCCCAGCACGCCCTCGCCGTTGGTGATGCCGTAGATCACCGTGGGGTCGGTCTGCAGACGCATGCCTTCGTTCAGGCGGTTGATAAAGACAGAGGCCACCTGTTCCCGCTCGCTCGGGATGCCGGTTTCCTTTTCCACGATAGAGGCAAGGATCAGCGCCTCTTCGGGCGACTCCAGCGGCAGGCCGGGCGCGCGATCCTGCCAGGCCTGGGTCAGGATCAGGTCCTGCGCGCGTTGCATGCGCTCGACCAGCGACGCGATGGTGTCACCGGGCTGGATCTCGTAGCTGTCCGGCGCCAGGGTGCCTTCGGCCGGGATCTCCTCCAGATCGCCTTCGAGCGCGTCGACCTGCTTGAGTTCCTCGATCACCTGCCAGCTCGTCACGCCCTCGGCCAGCGCCACACGGTAGCGGGTGTCGGCGCGTTCACGCACGGCGGTGTATTCGGCGGGCGCCTCATCGGCACCGGGGTCGAAATCGGCGATTTCCTCGAAGCGGCCCGTGGTGGGATCGAGTTCGCGGACCTGCACCGACGCGTTGGTGATGCCGACGCGGTAGACCACCTCGGTGCCGCAGGTGCTGGCACCGCCGCGGGTGACGATCTCGACGATCTCGGACATCGACGCACCTTCGGGCACGAGGAAGCTGCCGGCCTTGAGCTCGGACGTCTTGTCGGCATAGTCGGCACCGAGCCGGAACAGCATGCCGCTGCTGACGGCGTTCTGGCTCACCAGCTCGTCCGACACGCGACGGAAGTTCGAACCGCGCTCGACCTGCAGGCAGATCGGCTGATCGAGCGGCCCGGCGGTGTCGTATTCGGACTGCGCCCAGATCAGCGCCCCGCCGAAGAGGAAGACCAGAACGACGAGGAAACTCAGGGCGTTAGACGCGATGTTGCGCCACATCAGCTGGCCTTTCCGAAGATCACGCTGGCATTGGTACCGCCGAAGCCAAAGGAGTTCGACAGCGCGTACCGCACCTCGCGTTCGCGCTTGGCATTGGGGGCGAGGTCGAGCTTGGTCTCGACCGCGGGGTTATCGAGGTTGATCGTCGGCGGCGCCACCTGATCGCGGATGGCGAGGATCGAGAAGATCGCCTCGATCGCGCCCGCCGCCCCCAGCAGGTGACCGGTGGCGGACTTGGTCGAGGACATGGTGACCTTGGACGTGGCATCGCCCAGCATCCGCTCCACCGCGGCCAGTTCGATCACGTCGGCCATGGTCGAGGTGCCATGCGCGTTGATGTAATCCAGGTCGCCCGGCTCCAGCCCGGCCTTGGCCAGCGCCGCGCGCATCGAGCGTTCGGCGCCGTCGCCGTCAGAGGCGGGCGCCGTGATGTGGTAGGCGTCGCCCGAGAGGCCGTAGCCCAGCACCTCGGCATGTATATGCGCGCCGCGGGCCTTGGCGTGTTCATATTCTTCCAGAACCACGATGCCCGCGCCCTCGCCCATGACGAACCCGTCGCGGTCGGCATCGTAAGGCCGGCTGGCCCTGGTCGGATCGTCGCCGCGCGCGGTCGAGAGCGCCTTGCAGGCATTGAACCCGGCGATGCCAATCTCGGAAATCGCCGCCTCGGCGCCGCCGGCGATCATCACGTCGGCATCGCCATCCTTGATCAGCCGCGCCGCGTCGCCGATGGCATGGGCGCCGGTGGAGCAGGCCGTCACGACCGAATGGTTCGGCCCCTTGAAGCCGTAGCGGATCGACACCTGACCGGAAATCAGGTTAATCAGCGCGCCGGGAATGAAGAACGGGCTGACGCGGCGCGGACCCTTTTCCTTGATCAGCAGCGCGGTCTCGGCAATGGAATTCAGCCCGCCGATGCCCGATCCGATCATCACGCCGGTGCGCAGGCGGTCGGCTTCGTCCTCGGGCGTCCATCCGGCGTCGCGCACCGCCTGTTCGGCGGCGGCGATGCCGTAGAGGATGAAGTCGTCGACCTTGCGCTGTTCCTTCTTCTCCATCCAGTCGTCGGCATTGAAGGTGCCATCGCTGCCGTCGCCCAGCGGTACTTCGCAGGCATAGGTTGTGGCCAGGTGGCTGGCGTCGAACCGCGTGATGGTGCCTGCCCCGGACCGCCCGTCCAGGATCCGGCTCCAGCTTTGCTCCACCCCGCAAGCCAGCGGCGTTACCAGGCCCAGTCCCGTTACCACAACACGGCGCATGTCCTTGCCCCTCCTAAATTGATCCCGCCTGCTCTTAGCGCGCCTTCGACCGATGGGGCAAGAGCATGCACACGTCGCGGCACGGCGTCACGGCGGGGTTTTTCCGTGGCGGCGGGGGTCCGCTCAAAATTTCCCGAGATTTTCTCCCGGTCATGAAACTTCCGATTGCCAGGATCGTATCTACCTTAGAACCGCTTGTTGATGCGCGCGTTCTTGGCCGTGAAATGGCCTGTCGTAAGGTAACGAGTGAGCGCCCGGCACCCCCGCCGGGCGCTCTTTCTTTTCGAGGTGTCAGGCCCAGTCCGCGCCCAGGTCCGCCCGCGCCCGGTCGATCCAATGGTCCCGAAGCCAGGCGCAGGGTTTCGACCGGCGGATCAGCGATCCGCTGTATCCCGCCACCGCCTCGGGCATCTTGGGACGGCCGTGAAAACACACGACACGGGCGTCGCGGGGCAGCTGCGGCGCGCGCCAGTAATTGGCCGGGAACGGGTTGCAGTCGTATTTGAAGCTCACCACCCAGGATTCGGGGATGTATTCGAACACGCCCCGGTCCATCGCCTTGTGGCTGGTGTAGCGCTGTTCCGACCCGCGCGCCTTTTCCACTTCGGCATAGGGATTGGCGGCAAGGTCATCGTAGAGAAAGCCATGTTCGGCCGGATCGAAGCGGAACACCGATCCGTGGCCCGTGGGCCGGCCCTTGCGCGCCTCGACCCAGTCGTGGCGCATGGCGACCGTGCCGGGCGCAAGGTTCCAGATCGGGTCGAGCGATCCGGTGATCACCACGTCGAGGTCGAAGCCCAGGAACGGCCCGTCGAGATCGGGCACCAGACCCTGCCGGAACAGCGAGGTCTTGCGCATCGCGCCCTGGCGGTTGGCGACGGCAAGCGCTGCGTCCATCTCGGTGCGGAACGGCTCTTCGGGCAGGTCCAGCACCTCGATGTCCGGGTGCAGGCCGTCGCGGTGTTCGGTCATGCAGAGGAACCGCACCGGCAGGCGGAGGTTGCGGCGCACCCCGGAATAGAGCCGGTTCACGTATTCCGGCCCGAAAAGCGTGCCCCACTTGATGCAGATGATGTTGGCAACCATGCGCTGCGTCCCTTTCCGGCCCCTGCCCGGCTCTAGCGCGGCGCGCGCCGCTTTGCCAGCCCCGGCAGGTCGGCAGCCGCTTGCGCATGGACGTCATAGGTTATTGTGCAGTCGCAGCATCGCGGTATTATGTTAGCATTATTTCGCGACCGCCAGATTTCACACCCCAGACAGGATTCGAGAGGATACCATGCCGACACCCCGTATCGACGACACCCAGATCGCCCAGGCCGCCTATTTCCTGTGGCTCGACGAAGGCCAGCCCGAAGGCCGCGCCGACGCGCACTGGACGCAAGCGGTGAAGACGCTGACGTCCACCGCACCCAAAGCCCGCAAGCCGCGCGCCAAGACCGCAGCGCCGAAAAAGGCCGCCGCCCCGAAGACGCCCTCAGAAACGGGAAAACCGAAGGTGGCAAAGCCACGGACGGCAAAGAAGACCGCCTGACAGAGTTCGGCCGCCCCTGGGGCGGCCGTTTTGTTTCCATCTTTGAATAGCGCGTGTTCTGGTCATATGTCGCTCTGCCGTCAGACCCTTGCTGCGACGGGCGCCAGAACGCTTACCGCAGTCCCGACCGCGCCACCTGCTCGGCCAGTTGCGAGGTCGCCGCGTTCCGCGCGGCGGCGATCTGTGCGGCGGAGGCATCCTCGGGCAGCGGCACGGAAATCGCGAACTGGCCCGACCGCTCCGGCCCCTCTTCTTCGGGGGCAACGAAGAACTGGCCCGACATGCGGAAGGTGTTGGCCGCCGTGGCCAGCATTTCCTCGAGCCTCACGTCGACCTTGGCATCGGGGAAGCTGCGGAACGGCCAAGGCTCAGGCGCCGCGTTGGCGCCTGTGATGGCGGCGAAATCGCGCGACAGCTGCAGCGTGATTGCCCGCGCCGGATCGTCGGCCCAAAGCGGGCCCAGCTCGGTGATCGACCCGTCGGGTTCCTGCCGGTAGATGCTTTCGGAGGCCGCGTAGGTCGGCAGCGTCACCTCGACCACCTCGAGGCTGCGGTAGCGCGACGAGACCTTTGCGGTGGGCTGCACCGCCGGGCCGGCAAAGCGGACGTCAGAGCCCGAGCAGGCCGCCAGTGCAGGCAGCGCCAGCGCCATCAGGGAGATCTTAAGGAAGGGTCTGTACATGATGTTTACCGTCCAAGAAGCAGCGAATTGGGGTTGCGTTCGATGGTGCGCGCCAGCTTTTCGATGGCATCGGCCGCCGAGGTGACGCTGGTGATCGCGGCGCGGGTTTCGCGCGAGAAGCGCGAATCCTCGGCGAAATCGGCCAGCGTGGTGTTGGCCTGATCGGCCACCCGGCGCAGGTCACGCGCCAGCTGCGGCAGCACCGACGTGGCGTCGGCGATGGCATTGGCCGCATCGCGGGCCGAGGCCAGCGTGGCGTTGGCATTGGCCACCAGGCCGCCGTTCTCCAGCTCTTCCAGCGCCGCCCGCAAGGAGGCCAGCGCCGCGTTCAGCTCTCCTGGCAGCGCCCGGGTGCTGTCCTGGTCGAGCACGTCACCGGCGGCGTTGAGCAGCTCGGTCGCGGAGTCCGCCAGTTCGTCGATCCGCGCCTCGCCGGCCTGGTCGAGGATGCCGCGCGCCTGGTTGACCAGTTCCGGCAGACCGTCCGCGGCCTGCGCCACGTCGTCCACGGCAGCCGTGATCTGCGTGACCACGTCCTGCGCCTCGAGCTCGGTCATCACGCGGTTGAGCGATGCGGCGGTTTCCTGCAGGCGCGACAGCAGCGCGTTGGCGCGTTCGGGCAGCGCCTGCACCTCTTCGTTCTCGGTGATGTCGCGCACCGACGCGAGGATGCCGCGCAGTTCCGCCGGAACCGCCTGAATGTCCTCGCCCGCCAGCAGCGCATCGGCCTCGGTCACCAGCGACTCGGCGCTTTCCAGCAGCGACGACAGGTTGTCGGCCAGCTCGTCCAGTGGCACCTCTTGCGCTTGGGCCAGCACCGCGCGCACGTCTTCGACCAGCGCCGGAAGCGTGTCCACGGTGGTGCCCGCGCCCTCGATCACGCCGGTAAGCTTGGTAATGGTCTCCTGCTCCTCGATCTCCGAGGTCACGTTGTCCAGCGTCTGCGCGGTTTCCAGCAGCGATTCGAACAGGTCGCCCACCTGCCCCGGGATGCCCTGCACGTCGTCGCTTTCGGCCACTTCGCGCACTGCCGCCAGCAGCGCCGTCAGTTCCCGCGGCGCGCGTTGCAGGTCTTCGGAGCCGATGAGACCCGAGGCGTTGTCGAGGAAGTCGATGACCGACTGCATCACCTCTTCGATCGGCAGG
>Ga0208330_1000889_pt1 | contig 10934 bp, 11 predicted proteins | sample DeeseametaMP1896_FD_184180 | JGI IMG/M metagenome (GOLD analysis project Ga0208330, IMG submission 184180) | Marine microbial communities from the Deep Pacific Ocean - MP1896 (SPAdes) | ecosystem: Environmental > Aquatic > Marine > Oceanic | place: East of Hawaii, North Pacific Ocean | collected...
CCCATGGAAACCAGACGCCGATAACACCCTCAAATATCTACTTTTTAGATAACAGATTTCATCCGCTAGCGACGTCACAAAAGGTATGTGACGCGTGGCGAAAACAATCAGAACAAATGGCCAGTTGGCGCTCGTCCGTGCGTTGGTCGATGCGCGTAAAAGCGCAGGCTTGGGCCAGGACGATTTGGCGGACAGGCTCAAGTGCCATCAATCTCTCGTGGCACGCCTCGAAAGCGGCGAACGCCGGATCGACGTTGTCGAGCTGGTCGTTTTGGCGCGCGCCATCGGCTTTGACCCGTTCGAGGTTCTGGCGATCGTCGAAGCCGCCACGGAGCCCGACCACAGGATTTGAACCAAATGAATTGTTGAGAAAGCCGGAATCGATTTTCCCGGTCTGATGATCACTCCCTCGTCGAAGACCAGTTAGCCAAAATCAACGAAGTCCGGCGCGCGGTCGTAGTGAACGCTCTGCAACCCCACGCCGCAATTCGCAGCGCCACAGTGCAGGAAGTCAGTAAACAGTGAACGAAGATAAGGTCGAAGGCGTCGCGATTGCGAATTTGATCGGGACGGACGAGCGTAGTGTTGTCGGTTGGGTGTATCGCTGGAATACAGGTGCGCTGGCGGTGCGGTGGGATGTCAGTGGTCCGCAGCAGGTTGCGCGATGTCAGCCTGATCTGAGTGATTGCCAGAAGGAAGAAATCGACTTCGATGGTTTGACCCGGATCGAAGCGAAGGGCGACGGTCGACAGTAGCATTGGCGGTCAGCCAAATGACTGAGTGACGTTCCTACTACAAACCGGGCGCGGGCAACCTATCGGTTTTGTGGCGGCAGTCTGGAGATCCGTCTCCGACCCAGTTGGTTCTGACTGGTCTCGCATTTGGGGGTTGCGGCATCGCGACCGGTGCCGGTGCGTCAGTAATTTACCTGCTCAAACCCATAGTTACCCTCATAGTCTCGCCAGTCCACGAAGACGGACCGATGGAAGATGTTTGGGCAATGCTCCCCCCAACGGTCAAGGCCCAAATGGGCCGAGGGGAGGGCGGCAATGGAAGACCTCTGCCAGGAGAAGTCGCCTTGGGTCCCGTAAGTGCCGAGAACCACGGTCGCGCTGCGGTTACAGTCCCCATCGCGCCCGGACTCGTGCTGTCGCGCATACCGTACATCAAAGACGCGAATGGATCGGACGAAATTGAATTCCGGCCCGCTGATATCGATATCTGCACGATCCTGAACGAGGCGCAGGGCAAGATCCACGGGAACAAGCTCGTATGAGCTTTGGTCAATGCTCAAGACGGCCGCTTCTGTCATCGCTTCAGGTGCATGATGGGTTGTGAGGAATGACTGGCGTGGGCGATTACCATCGGCTTGGAACAAGGCGTCGAAGATATTGCTTGTTCCGCTCGGCTGCCCTTCGATCTTGTAGGACGCGCCCATGGGACAGCGCCAAATTTGTAGCGGCGGTTCCACTGGCCAAGGCGTAATCCGCCGAATAAACTCGGCGCGCGCACGCGAGCAAGGGACGGAAGCAGGCCAGCCACCAGACAGGCAAAGCAGAATTGCGCAGTCGATGGGATACGTTTGTGCTCTTGAGCTTGAAGGCAGCGAAATGCCTGTCAAAGCGAGGGCTATGACCAACGGTATAAGTCGGATTCCAAGTAAGACACGCATGCTAGGGTTCCTTGGCTGAGGACTCCAGCATACATTCAATAATATACTATCGCAACACATAGTATATTAAACGCATAAGGTTAATTATGCGTTGTTTAGGGCAGCCTGGGCACATTCTAAACTGGGTTGCGACAAATCCCCTATCCTGCTGGCAAGCAAGGAGGATGGAAGATGACCCACAAGGAGCTGGACCTGCGCGAGCGGCGGGCGATCGAGCCCGACCGTAGTAATATCCGACATGACCGCTCTCCTTTGTGGATCATCACAGACCCACGTTGGCACATCGATGCCGTCGGGGGGCGGTTACATCATCAGAGCCTGGCTGAACTCTGCCTCGCGCCGCGTCGGTCACCCAATACGATCGCCGCCCGCATCGAACATGTGGGCCAGGCCGGGATCGAAGGTCAGCTTCAGTGTCTGCCCCGGCTGCACGTCCAAGCGGTCGTACGAAATGCAGTGGAATGCGGTGTCCTCGAAATTGCCCATGATCTGCACCTCGGCGCCTGTCGGTTCGACGACTGTGACGTCCAGGCACAGGCCCTCAGTCGCGCGGACGAGATGCTCGGGCCGAATGCCAAGATGGCCTTGCTGTCCGACGGCTTCTGGCGGCACCAGGCAGGGCAGTAGGGCATTTCCTGAGGTGCGCAGCCCCCCAGCTTCAAACACCCCGGCAACCACGTTCATTGCCGGCGACCCAATAAAGCCCGCCACGAACAGGTTTGCCGGGCGGTCATAGAGCTCTAGCGGCGGGCCGACTTGTTCGATCCTGCCCGCCCGCAGCACGACGATTTTGTCAGCCATCGTCATGGCTTCGATCTGGTCATGGGTCACATACACGATTGAGGCACCCAGACTGCGGTGCAGGGACTTCACCTCGGCCCGCATCTGGACCCGCAACTTGGCATCGAGATTCGACAGCGGCTCGTCAAACAGGAACACACTGGGGTTGCGCACCAGAGCGCGGCCCATGGCCACCCGCTGGCGCTGGCCGCCAGACAGTTCTCGCGGATGCCTTTCCAGCAATTCTCCAAGGCCGAGCGTATTTGCCGCAGCCTCGACCTGACGCTTGATCTCTGCCGTGTCGGTCCGGCGCAGTTTCAGCGAAAAGCCCATATTCTGAGCGACCGTCATATGTGGGTAGAGCGCATAATTCTGGAACACCATTGCGATGTCGCGGTCTTTCGGGGCAATAGAGTTAACCACCTTGCCTCCGATGCTGATCGTTCCAGAGGTGATCTCTTCCAATCCGGCGATCATCCGCAGAAGCGTGGATTTACCGCATCCCGAGGGACCGACAAGAATCACGAATTCGCCGTCTGCGACGTCGAAGGAAACGTCCTTGATTGTGTGAAGAGCGCCGTAGTGCTTTTCGACATTGGATATGGATACGTCGGCCATGTGGTGCGCCCTTTAGTTGTTCTCGCGACCATCTGCATCGGCGAGATCGGTCCAGAGCTTGTCTGGTATCGCGCACGCCAGGTCGTCGAGCGTCTGTTTGAGTTCCGAGAGGCTGGCCGGACCGATCAGAACGGTCGATACGGCAGCGTTGTGCAGCGGATAGTGCAGGGCAGCGGCGCGCAACGGCACGGCATATGCCTCGCAGACCTTGGCAAGCCGTGCGGTGCGGTCGCGGACTTCTTCTCGGGCCGGACCGTTGAAGAAGGTGCCTGTGGCAGGCCAGGTCGCAAGTATCCCGGAATTGTAGATTCCGCCGAGGACAACCCTGGCCGAGCGTTCAGCGCAGGTCTTGACCAGCGCTGCACCGCTGTGGTCCAGAGGGGTCAGGCGCCCGGCCATAAGAATGGCGTCAAGGGGAACCGCGTCGATGATCCCCTGCAAGGTCTCGACATGGTTTGATCCCGCGCCGACTGCCCCAATAGTGCCGGCCATCTTCATTGCGTTCAGATGGGAATAGCCGGAAATTGCCTCTTCGACCCGATTGTCCGCGTCGTGCAGATGCACGATGTCCAACCGATCGGTGTTGAGCCGGTCCAGGCTGCGCTGTACCGAGCGGCTCAGCGCCTCTTGGCTGTAGTCCCAAATATCGGCCTCACGCCGCCGGGTGCCACTGGGCGGCACCGGGCCCTGACCATAGGGCCGGTCAACACCCGCTTTGGTGCATAACGTGATGCTGTCGCGCGGCACCTGGCGCACCAGCCGGCCCAGCCGCTCTTCCGCCAGACCTCCGCCATAGAGCGGGGCGGCGTCGAAGATTCGAATGCCAGCCTCATAGGCCGCTTCCATCACCGCTGCCGCCTCGGCATCCGACTTGAATTCATGGGGCTGACCCAGCACCGCGCAACCCAGTCCGATCCTGTTGCCGAAACCCTGCAGGGCATCGCACCCTGAAGCGTCTTTATGCCTGAGAGATGTTTCTTCTGGTATTCTTTCACTCATCCTTTCACTGCCCCTGCCGTCATTCCGCGCACCAGATATTTGCGCACTGCAATCGAGAACAGCAGCACCGGCAGCATGACAAGGACGCCACCTGCAGCGATCTTGCCCCACTCCCAGCCCTCGTAGTTCATGAAGTTGACCACCGCGACGGGTGCTGTCTGTGCCCCGGTGCGGGTCAGGATCAGGGCGAAGAAGAAGTCGTTCCACGAATACAGAAAGCAGAGGATCGCCGTTGCCGCGAGGCCCGGGCCGGACATCGGCAGAACGACTTTCAGGAAGGTCTGCATCATGGTGGCCCCGTCGATCCAGGCCGCCTCTTCGAGCGAACGAGGGGCCGAGTCGAAGAAGCTTCGCATCAGCCAGACGACCAGCGCCAGATTGAAGGTCAGGTAAATCAGGATCAGCCCGGTCCGGGTGTCGGTCAGGCCCATGTAGCGATAGGCAAGGAAATACGGGATGGTGAATGCAATCGGCGGCGCCATCCGCGAGCAAAGGATCAACAGCGACAGCGGGCGTTCGGCGCGTATCGACATGCGTGACAGCGCATAGGCCGCTGGCACCCCGAACACCATGGCCAGCGCGGTCGAGGTGACGCTGACGATGGCGCTGTTGAGAAAAGAGCGCGGGAAGTTTCCTTGCCACAGCGCAGAGTAGTTGTCGAAGGTCGGGGTGAAGATGAACTTTGGCGTCGTGGACAGAATGTCCGCGTCGGTCTTGAAGCTCATCAGCAACAGCCAGACGAAGGGAAACATAACCATCGTGGCCAGCACGATGACGAGCCCGATCAATAGCGCCCTGTCCCGGGACGATGCGCGTCCGACGCTTTGCGATTTACTCGGCATTTTGCCCCCATCCTACCAGTCGAAAGACCAGCCAGCTCAGCACGACCGTTGCAGCAACCATGATGACGGTGATGGCGCTGGAATAGCCGAGGTAGCTGAAGTTGAAGGCTTGAAGAAAGCTGTAGTAGTTGGTCACTTCGGTCACGCTGCCCGGCCCACCGTCGGTGAGAATGTAGATCAGCGGAAAGGCCTTGATGCTGTCGATCAGCCGGAACAGCCCGGCGACGACCAGAACGCCGCGGAGGAATGGCAGGATCACATACCAGGTTAACTGCCAGGCATTGGCACCGTCCAGCCGGGCCGCTTCCAGATGCTCGTCGGGCAGCATCTGCAGCGCCGCCAGGATCATCAGCATGGTGAAGGGAAACCATTGCCAGGTGTCGGCAATGATGATTGCCGTCAACGCCCAGTTTGGATCCGTAATCAGCGACGGCACATCCCAGCCAAACTGCGCGAACACCCACCAGAACGGGCTGATGTCCGGGGTGTAAAGCACCTTCCAGATGATCGCGACAACGATGGGCGGCAAGACCATGGGCACCAGGAACAAGGTCCTGAGCGCCGTCATCACCGAGGACCGGATGTTGAGCAGCAGCGCAAAGCCAAAGCCGATGGCCAGTTGCAGCAGAACGCTCCAGAACGACAGTTTGACCTGCACCCACATCGAATCGATGAGCCGCCGGTCTTCGCCAATCAGGCGGTAGTTGACGAAAGGGTCGCTGAAATCCCAGGCCGTATCGGGCCGGGTCAGATTAAGCGGCGTGAAGCTGGTGACGAACAGGTAAAGCATCGGTAGGAGTGTGACCACGCCCAGCACCGCCAAGGTCGGCAAGAGCAGCCACCAGAAGAACCGTTCTCGCCTGGCAAGAAAGCTATCTGGTCGCCGCCGGTTCGGCGTAGCTGGTATCGTCAATAGTCACACTCCCCAATCACGATTGCCCTGATCCGTAACGGCTGGGTCAAAGCTTGATGCCGGCCTTCTTGAGGTCGATAATCGCCTCGGCCTGCGCCTGCTTCATGGCATCCGCCGCTGAAGACTGTTTGGTGGCAATCCGCTCGATGGCCTTGTTGATCTTGTCCCCGACCTGCGGGAAGATCGGCAGGGTGCGGTAGGCCATGTAACCGGCTTCACCACGCTCAAGCGTCTTCATGTAGAGATCGGCGACGTTGACACCGTTGTAGGTCATCTTCCTGATGAACTCGGGATCGGTCACGATCGAGCGGCGGCAGACCGCAGTATAACCCTTGTCAAAGACCACACGGCGCAGGATGTCCTTGCTGAGCGCCCATTTGATGAACTCCCATGCCGCGCCCTTGTTCTTGGCCGCCACCGGAATACCGTAGCCGACACTGTTGGCGCCCGGGAAGGCACCGGCCTGGCCTGCCGGCATCATCGCAAACTTGGTGGTGTCCTTGACCGTACTGGTGTCCTCGCCGACCAAGGGCGTCATCCAGCCGATGACCTGGGTGCGGAGGTTCGCGTTGCCCTGCATCTGCAACCGAAGCGCCTGGTCGTCATTGAACGACAGGATGCCCTCGGGGCCATATTCGATCAGCAGGTTGGCATACCATTCTGCCGCCGCCACCGCTTCGGGCGAGTCGAGCAGCGGGAACAGATCGGTCGGGGAATCGCGGAACACCTGTCCGCCAAAGCCCATCAGATAGGGCGGCCAGTTCCAATGGTGCAGCTTGTCGGCGACAAAGGGCGCCACGCCCTTCACACCGCGCGTCGCTTCGGCGACCTTGACCATCTCGTCATAGGTCGTGGGAAGCGCCAACCCGGCGTCGTCCAGGACATCGTTGCGCGCGGCCGACAAGATCATTGCCCCGCCTTCCCAGGCATAGCCGAAGGTTTCCCCGGCAGAGTTCTTCAACGTGCTTTGCGGCCCGCCCAGGAAGTCCTCGCGGTCCCACGCGTCGGGCGTCATGTTCGGATCGGCCGACATTTCGTCCAGAGGCGTGAGCCAGCCCGAGCCGATCCAGCGACCTGAATAGATGAACGAGATGTTGCAGAAATCGTAGCCTTCGCTATTCGTCGAAAGCTCCAGATCCATCCGCTGGTTATAGACTGGGAAGGACTGCAGTTCGAGATTGACCTTGATGCCGGACTGTTCTTCGAATTCCGGCAGCATCTCTTGAATGTAGTTCTGGAAGACGTGCTGGAACGAGGCACCGTTGATCGTGGTGCCTGCATAGGGCTTGGACTGGGCCAGGACCGCAGGAGCACTGAGTGCAAGGTTGGCCGCCGCCGCGCCCGTCACCTTCAATAGTGTCCTGCGATTCATCCCTGCCCGGTCGGGCAAAGCCTGGCCGAGATTGGCCCCGGTGTACTTTTCACCAGTCATGTTGATCCTCCCCTTCAAATTGACGACGACCGCACCTCTTGCGGCTGTTCCCGAGATGGAAATCAAGGTTCGGCGCAGCCTGCAGCAGAGTTGCCGATGGAACGCCAAACCTTCATTGTCAGATTTTTATGCCGGCCTTCCGAATGTCGAGAATGGCGTCGGACTGGGCTTGCTTCATCGCATCGCCGGCGCTCATCTGGCCCGAGACGATGGATTCGATCGCCTTGTTGATCTTGTCGCCCACCTGCGGGAAAATCGACACGGTGCGATACTTCATATAGCCGTTCTTGCCGATATTCTCGAGAACGTTCAGGAAGATATCGGACACGTCAAAGCCATTCAGCATCAGGCCGTCCCGGTATTCGGGGTCGGTAATGACCGACCTGCGGCTGACAGTTCCATAACCCTTCTCGACGGCAAGACGCTTCATGGTTTCCTTGCTCATCGCCCATTTGATGAACTCCCACGCGGCATCGGGATTGGGCGAGCCGACCGGGATGCCGAAGCCCTGGGTGCTGGACCCGGCAAAGTCACCCGCCGGGCCGACCGGCATCGGCGCATAGCGCGCGGTTTCCCTGACCTCGCTGTCGTCGCGCCGATCCAGCGCGGTGAACCAGTCGATTGCCTGGGTGCGGAAGTTCGAACGGCCCGTGAGTTGGGCTCGCACTGCCTGGTCATTGGTATAGGACAGCACGCCCGCAGGCCCAAAGTCCCGCAGCAACCCGGAATAGTATTCCGCCGCCGCAATCGACTCGTTGCTGTCGAGCATCGGCATCAGATTGTCTGGCGCGCTTTCAAAGACGTTGCCGCCATAGCCCATGAGATAGGGAATGAAGTTCCAATGGTGCAGCTTGTCGTTGACGAAGGCGGAAACGCCGTCGATGTCATGGGTCGCCTTGCAGACATTCAGCAGCTCGTCGAAGGTGGTTGGCATCGCCAGACCCTCGCGGTCAAGGATGTCTCCTCGCGCAGCGCCCATCATCATTGCACCAGCTTCCCAGGCAAAGCCATAGGTGCGGCCTTCGTCGTCAAGCAGCGGCCCTTGCGGTCCTTCCATGAAGTCCTTGGGATCCCAATCGGCCGGAGTCTTGTTGGGGTCGTTCAGGAAGTCGTCAAGCGGCATCATCCATCCCGAACCGATCCAGCGGCCCGTGTAGATGAAGGTGATGTTACAGAAGTCATACGTTCTACCGCCGGTCGACAGCTCCAGGTCCATGCGCTGGTTGTAGACCGGGAACGACTGGACTTCGATCTCCACGTTAATCCCCGTGTCTTCCTCGAACTCGGGAATGTAGTCCATCAGCCAATCTGTGAACGGATGCTGATAGGTCGCGCCGGCCAGAGTGACCCCTGCGAACGGTTTTGATTGCCCCAAAACCATGGGGGCGCTCAACAGTGATGTTGCGGCAGCCCCGCCCATGGCCAGGACGCCGCGGCGACTGGGGCGAAGCAGGCCTTTAGACCCGACTGACTTGCAAGGCGCTTTCATTTCCAATGTCCTCCCATTGTTTCCGCCGACAGGGTCGAGGCTTGCACAAACCTGGTAGCGCTGCCATTAATCATTATACCTATGATTTTTACTTGGCAACTTTTTTGTTGCTACTGTATTACAGTACCATAGGTGGGTGCCACCAAAGGCGCCACTGCTTGCCTCGCAGTTCAGATTGAGGATGTGATACCAAATGGCCCAAGAGAGGCACTTTGATGGATCGGAAGACCAAGACAGAACCGCAGGTCGGCTGCTGTAGCCCGGGTGCAGAAGACGCGCGTCCCGCCGTCGACAGCTACCAGGCTGCAGCGCTTGCGGTGCCACAGGCCCCGCCCCAGGTTCAGGCCCAGCTGATTTCGCGGCTCAAGCCGATTCCCGGCGGCTTCTTCGAAATGGGGGCCCGAAAATCCCGCTTTCCAGCTGATCTCGATACCCCGCGCCGCAGAGTCAAGGTCTCGCCCTATCTGATGTCACCCTTTGCGGTCACCAATTCGGAATTCGCCCGTTTCGCCGAAGCAACCGGCTACCGCACTGTCGCCGAAATCGAAGGGTGGAGTTTCGTCTTTCACCTGTTCCTGGATGACCAGGCAGATCGCTGGCCGCCTTCGGCGGGTGCCGAATGGTGGCGCGGCGTCGAGGGCGCCTATTGGGCGGCGCCGGAAGGGGCGGGATCGACCTGGCAGGGCCGCGAGACCCACCCGGCTGTCCATATCGCCTGGTACGACGCGCTGGCCTATTGCACCTGGTCGGGCCTGCGCCTGCCGACCGAAGCGGAATGGGAGCGGGCCGCGCGCGGCGGGCTGAAAAACAAGAAGTTTCCCTGGGGCAATAAGCGGGAACCCGGCGAAGAATTTCGGATGAACACCTGGCAAGGCCAGTTTCCAGACCTGAATACCGCCGAGGACGGTTTCATCGGAACCGCCCCGGTGGATACGTTTCAGCCAAATGGTTTCGGCCTTTACAACATGACCGGCAATGTCTGGGAATGGGTCGCGGACAGGTTCGGGCGCGCACCTGATATGCCGCGCCCCTTGGTCGATCCCACCGGCCCGACCGAAGGCGCCGAACGGACGCAGCGCGGCGGCTCATACCTCTGCCATGTCAGCTATTGCGACCGTTACCACGTTCATTCCCGCACAAAGAACCCGCCGGATTCCTCGACCGGCAATCTGGGCTTCCGTGTCGCAGCTAACTTTGGCTGACGCGGTCGCCCGCAAGCATTTAGGCCGAAATTTTCGGGCAAGCTGGCCGGATGGTGCCGGGCAAACTGCACCCCTGCGCCCTGACAGCCTCGTTCGCACGCAGCCCGGTGCAGCGAGATCATCGATGCGGTCGGGGCTATCGGCTGGCGAACCATGGAGGTTGCCAAGCAGTCTAGAAACGTCATACCTTAGACAAATCGACTCAACAGCCTGGCACTGGAAGGATGTCTGTCAGAAGAAGGTAGGGACAGTGGCTCTGACAGCCGAGGGTCCTTAGCGGATGCTTCTGCCCAAGTGCTGAGCGCCTGGGAACGGTGAAAAGTCCCGCAAATCGCTGTCCCGAACAGCAATGCCAATTGCCAGTTTTCGATCAATCCCAGCTTTGGAGGAGCGCTGAAATGAAGAAGCTACTGAGTGTTGTCGGAGGTGCGTTGCTGCTTGCCGGATCGGTAAGCCCGACCCTGGCCGACTGGCCGGAAAAGCCGGTAAAAGTAATTATACCGTTCGGCCCCGGCGGCGCTGCCGATGTTCTGGCCCGCAACTTCCAGAAGGTGTTTTCGCAGGACAACCTGCTGTCCCAACCGATGACAGTCGTCAACGTGGGCGGCCACTACTCGATAGGTCTTCGTCAGGCTATGGAATCCGCTCCTGACGGTTATACTTTCACAATCGTCCATCTTGCCCTGATGAGCGGCGAAGCAAGTGGCGCTATGGACTTCGGCTATCGGGACTTTTCGCCCGTCGCGGCGACCGGCTCGCAATGCCAGACGGTGACGGTGCGCGAAGATTCACCCTATCAGGATCTCGCGAGCTTTGTGGAAGCAGCGAAAGAGAAGCCCGACAGCATTCTGGTCGGCGCCAATCTGGGCGCCCTGAATCACATGGCGGGTGTAGTGCTTCAGGACACCGTGCCGGGCGCAAAGTTCCGTTTTGTCCAGATCGGCGGCGGCGCCGCCAATGTCTCGGCGATGAGCGGCGGGCAGATCG
>Ga0208330_1000892_pt1 | contig 10893 bp, 8 predicted proteins | sample DeeseametaMP1896_FD_184180 | JGI IMG/M metagenome (GOLD analysis project Ga0208330, IMG submission 184180) | Marine microbial communities from the Deep Pacific Ocean - MP1896 (SPAdes) | ecosystem: Environmental > Aquatic > Marine > Oceanic | place: East of Hawaii, North Pacific Ocean | collected...
CGACGGGCAGGTGATCACGCCCGACCCCTTCGGCATCCTGCTGTCGGATCGCCTGGCGCTGGCGCTGCATGTCGGCGTCGGCGACACACTGACCGTCAGTTTCGAAAGCGGTCGGCGCGAGACCTTCGAGGTGCCCGTCACCGGCATCGTCACCCAGTTCTTTGGGCTGGGCGCCTATTTCGCCCATGACACGCTGAACGCCATGTTCCGTCAAAGCCCGCGGGTGTCCATCGTCAACGTGACATTGGCGAACCCGCAGGCGGCTGAGGCCTTTCAGGAGTGGATCAAGGATGTGCCCCGGCTGACGGGCACCATCAACATGACCGAAAACCGCATCAGCTTTACGGACACGTTGAGCAACAACATCCTTGTCGCGACCACGGTCTATGGCATCCTTGGCATGATCATCACCGTCGGCGTGGCCTACAATGCCGCGCGGGTGCAGCTCTCTGAACGGGCACGAGAGCTGGCCTGCCTGCGCATCCTGGGTTTTGGCAAGGGTGAGGTGGCCTATATCCTGGCCGGTGAGGTGCTGTTGCTGGCCGTTCTGGCGCAGCCGGTGGGCTGGGTGATCGGCTATGGCGTGGCGCGGCTGATGACCGAAGGCTTTACCAGCGATCTCTATGCCATCCCGCTGGTTCTGGAACCGGCGACCTTTGCCCAGGCCAGCCTGATCGTGCTGGGCGCCGCGGTGGTCTCGGTAGCGCTGGTGGCGCGCCGGTTGGGGCGTCTCGATCTGATTGCCGTCATGAAAACAAGGGAGTGAGGACATGTGGTCCCTGCGTACCATAGGACTTTCGGCTGTCGGCCTCGCCCTGGTGGGCGGGTTGGCGGTCACCGCTTTCCGGACCGATCCGATTCCGGTGGACACGGCGCCTTTGGCGCGCGGCGTGCTGAGTGTGACGGTGGACGCGGATGGCAAGACGCGGATCAGGGAGGTCTACGAGGTCTCCTCTCCCATCGTCGGCACGGTCCTGCGCTTGCCGGTGACGGTGGGCGACCCGGTGGCCAAGGGGGTGACCGTGGTGGCCCAGGTGCAGCCCGCTGTGCCGACACTGCTGGATGCGCGCAGCCGGGCACAGGCGGTGGCGGCGCTGCACGAGGCCGAGGCAAGCGTGAAATTCGCCGAGGCCGAGGTTGTCCGGACAGAGGCGCAGCGCGCCTATGCGCAGTCGCAGTATGACCGGGCCAAGGCCCTGGCTGACCGGGGCACGGCCTCGCTGACCGCGCTTGAGACGGCGGCGCAGCAGCTGCAACTGGCCGAGGCCGACAAGCTGTCTGCCGACGCGCGGCTTGCAATGTCGCGCGCCGCGCTGGAAAGCGCGCAGGCGGTGCTGGCCGAACCCGAGGACGCGCCGGGCGGGGGCGATTGCTGTCTGCCGATCCTGGCGCCCGCCGATGGCGTTGTCCTGTCGGTCGAGGGCGAAAGCGCGCGGCCCGTGGCGGCAGGCGCGCCGCTGCTCAGCATCGGCGACCCGGACGATTTGGAAATCGTTGTCGATCTTTTGTCCTCACAGGCGACCCGCCTGGCGCCCGGCGCCTCCGTCGAGGTGGGCCGCTGGGGTGGCGAGGGCACGCTGGCGGCGGAATTGCGGCTGATCGAACCGGCAGCGCGCACTGTCGTTTCGGCCCTGGGGATCGAGGAACAACGCGTGGATGCGGTGCTGGATTTCACCTCTCCGCCCGAGATGCGCGCGGGGCTGGGTCAGGCCTTTGCTGTCTTTGTCCGGATCGAGGAATGGCGCACCGAAGATGCGCTGTTGATCCCGCTGTCGGCGATTTTCCGGCGCGAAGGGCAATGGTTCACCTATGTGCTGGCCGATGGCGCCGCGCATGAGACGGCGATCGAGATCGGCCGCCGCGACGGGCGCAGCGCCGAGGTGCTGGCCGGCGTCGCGGTCGGGGATCGGGTGATCCTGCACCCGCCGGACACGGTAGAGGACGGGGTCGAGGTGGCCGAGCGCGACTGGCAGTAGGCGCCCCCACCCGCAGGCAATCATGAAAACCTCTTGGCCGGGGCTTGTGATTTGACGCGCGTCCAACTTAATCTTGACGAACGCGGGCGGTCCGCCCAGTCTTTTAATATTGCGCGCGTAAAGTTTTTTCTGCGTGTGCGGCGGGCATGCGTCCGATGCCGGAGGGGGAGACAGGGTTCATGACCGGCAGGAAGATCCGGAACATGGAGGAATTCGCCGAGGTCAGCGGGATCTCGCGTCCGACCGTGTCCAAGTATTTCAACGACCCGGACAGTGTGCGGAAATCCACGCGCGCGCGGATCGAGAGTGCCCTGGAGCAATACGACTATCGCCCCAACATCTTTGCGATCAACCAGAACCGCAAGCTGACCAAGAACATCGGCATCGTGGTGCCCTATCTTGCCGACCCCTTCTTTGCCGAGATTGCGCGCAACCTGGAAATGCTGGTGATCGCGGCGGGCTATCATCCGATCCTGCTCAGCTCGCACGGATCCACCGCGCAGGAAAACGACAACTTCGAAAGTCTGCGCGCGATTAAGCCCGCCGGGGCATTGCTGGCGCCCCTTGGCCGGGCGTCTGACAAGGCGGCTGTCGAGAGGTTCTGCAAGGCGGTGCCCTCTGTTCTTTTTGATAGTCATATCAGTGGTATGGGTGAGGCCTTCGTGGGGCATGACAATATCCAGGCGACCAAGCTGATCTGCGAATACCTCTGCCGGACGGGGCAGCCCCCGGCCTTTTTCGAGATGCGCACGCCAACCAACCCGAATGCCTATCGTCGCCGCAACGCCTATTGCGAGGCGATGGAGCGGCTGGGCCACCCCGTGCAGCTGTTGCAGGCCGAAGGCGGCGGCTGGGATTTCGAAAAGATCGGGCTGGAAGGCGGTACGAAAGTCATCGAAGAACGCAGCCTGACCACCGATACGATCCTGTGTTCGAACGACCGTCTGGCCATCGGCTTTCTGGCGGCGGCTTATCAGAAGGGGCTGCGAGTCGGGCTGGGTGCGGGGGCCGCGCTGCGCGTTGCCGGACACGACGACCACCCGTTCTCGCGCTATACCTGCCCGCCGCTGACAACGGTTTCGCAGGACTATACTGCAATCGCAGAACGCAGTGTCGAACGACTTTTCAGCCTGGTCGAAAGCGGGGAACGTGCTGAAAACCGCGATGAAATCTTTTTCGAGGGCAAGCTGGTCATGCGGCAATCCGCATAGGGTATTCTGCGTCGCGGCAAATTTTAATTTTACTCCCGTAAAGTTTTTGATTGACTCGCCGAGGGGCGTTGCGCAGTCTTTGAGTGTGCAACGAGCACTCCAAGGGAGGAAATTGGATGACTTTGAAAGGCGCATTTTTTGCGGCTTCCGCTCTTGTGTCGGTCAGCGCGACTGCGCTTTCCGCCGAGGTCCTGACCATCGCCACGGTGAACAATGGCGACATGATCCGGATGCAGAAGCTGACCGACGACTTTACCGCCAAGACCGGACACGAGGTGAGCTGGGTCACGCTGGAAGAGAACGTGCTGCGGCAGCGCGTGACCACGGACATCACCACCAAGGGCGGTGCCTTCGACATCATGACCATCGGCATGTACGAAACGCCGATCTGGGCCGCCAACGGCTGGCTGGTTCCGCTGGACGACCTGTCGGAAGAGTATGACGCCGATGATATCCTGCCGGCGATGCGCGGGGGCCTCAGCCATGACGGCACGCTCTATGCCGCGCCCTTCTACGGCGAAAGCTCGATGATCATGTACCGGACCGACCTGTTCGAGGCCGCCGGGCTGGAAATGCCCGAGGCGCCGACCTGGAGCTTTGTCGCCGACGCCGCCCGCAAGATCACCGACAGGGACAACGAGATCTACGGCATCTGCCTGCGCGGCAAGGCCGGCTGGGGCGAGAACATGGCCTTCCTGACGGCCACCGCCAACTCCTTTGGCGCGCGCTGGTTCGACGAGGACTGGACCCCGCAGTTCGACAGTGATGCCTGGGAAGAGACACTGACCTTTTACCTGGACCTGATGAACGATGCAGGCCCTCCGGGCGCCTCGACCAACGGGTTCAATGAGAACCTCTCGCTGTTCCAGCAGGGCAAGTGCGGGATGTGGATCGACGCCACCGTCGCCGCCTCTTTCGTGACCAATCCCGACGATTCCGCCGTGGCCGACAAGGTCGGCTTCGCGCTGGCGCCGGACACCGGCAGGGGCAAGCGCGGCAACTGGCTCTGGGCCTGGGCGCTGGGCATCCCGGCGGGCACCCAGAAAGAGGATGCCGCCAAGGAGTTCATCGAGTGGGCGACCTCCAAGGCCTATATCGAGCTGGTCGCGGCGAACGAGGGCTGGGCCAACGTGCCTCCGGGTGCGCGCAGCTCGCTCTATCAGAACGAGGCCTATCTCTCCGCAGCGCCCTTTGCCGAAATGACGCTGAAGTCGATCAATTCGGCTGACCCGCTGAACCCGACCGTGGACCCGGTTCCCTATGTCGGCGTGCAGTTCGTGGCGATCCCTGAATTCGCGGGTTTTGCCACCGACGTGGGCCAGGAATTCTCGGCCGCGCTGGCCGGTCAGCAGACCGCGCAGCAGGCCCTTGCCAAGGCGCAGGCGCTGGTCGCCGACGCAATGGAAGCCGCAGGGTACTGAGGCCTCCTCCCAGGCCGGAGGGCGGGGGCAACCGCCCTCCGGTTCCTGACCTAACAACAGACATCAACACGGCGGCGCGACGCCGCCAAGGGAGGAGATGCGTCATGGCGACCCAGCATTCGCGATCCGCAGCCCGTCTGATGATGGCCCCCGCGGTTTTCCTGCTTCTGGTCTGGATGCTTGTTCCGCTGTCCATGACCCTCTGGTTTTCCTTCCGCAAGTACCTGCCGCTGCGCGGCGGGGACCTGGGGTGGGCCGGCTTTGACAACTACGTCCGTTTCGTGACGTCCAGTTCCTTCTGGCCCAGCGTAATGACGACCCTGATGATCGTCGGTGGTGTGCTGGTGGTGACAGTGGTCCTGGGCGTGCTGCTGGCGATCCTCCTGGATCAGCCGATGTGGGGGCAGGGGGTGGTGCGCATCCTTGTCATCGCGCCCTTCTTCGTGATGCCCACCGTGTCGGCGCTGGTCTGGAAGAACATGTTCATGGACCCGGTGAACGGGCTCTTCGCACACCTGTGGAAGTTCTTCGGTGCCGAGCCGATTGCCTGGCTGTCCGAGGCTTCGATGCAGTCGCTTATCATGATCGTCAGCTGGCAATGGCTGCCCTTTGCGACGCTGATCCTGCTGACCGCGATCCAATCGCTGGACAGCGAACAGCTCGAAGCTGCCGAGATGGACGGCGCCCCGCCATTGGCGCGCTTCTTTCACATCATTCTGCCGCACCTGAGCCGGGCGATCACCGTGGTGATCCTGATCCAGACGATCTTCCTGCTGTCGATTTTCGCCGAGATCTTCGTCACCACGCAGGGCTCGTTCGGGACCAAGACGCTGACCTACCTGATCTTCCAGCGCGTGCTGGAAAGCCAGAACGTCGGACTGGGGTCCGCGGGCGGGGTCTATGCGATCATCCTGGCCAATATCGTCGCGCTGTTCCTGATGCGCATCGTCGGGAAGAACCTCGATGCCTGATCTGGCCACATGCAAAACGGCGGGCGGGGCGCGCGTGCGCCATGCCCGGCCTCGGGAGAGCGGTGACGCGACCACGCTGGCTGCCCTCCAAAGCCCGATAGCCGCCCTGACAACGGCTGTTCCAACAAATGCCCTCCCGGGGGGGAGGTCGGGCTTGGCGCATGCGCGCCGGATGTGCCCGACGATCGGTGCAACGCATCGCCCCGCCGCCACGCAGGAAAGGCTCTGATCATGGCACGCGCCGTCAAGACACAACGCAAGGCGATCAACACCGCGCTGGCCTGGGCCGTCGGTCTGCTGATCTTCTTTCCCATCCTCTGGACCATCCTGACCAGCTTCAAGACAGAGGCGCAGGCCATCAGCGATCCGCCGGTCTTCCTCTTATTCGACTGGACGCTGGAAAACTACGCGGTGGTGCAGGAGCGGTCGAACTACATGCGGTTCCTTTGGAACTCGGTGATCATCGCCGGTGGCTCCACGATCCTGGGCACGATCATCGCGATCCCCGCCGCCTGGTCCATGGCATTCGTGCCCTCGAAGCGGACCAAGGACATTCTGCTGTGGATGCTCTCCACAAAGATGCTGCCCGCGGTCGGCGTGCTCTACCCGATCTACCTGCTTTTCATCAAGCTGGGGTGGCTGGACTCGCGGGTCGGGCTGATCATCGTGCTGATGCTGATCAACCTGCCGATCATCGTCTGGATGCTCTACACCTACTTCCGCGAAATTCCCGGAGAGATCCTGGAAGCGGCGCGGATGGATGGTGCCAGCCTGCGCGAGGAAATCCTTTACGTGCTGACCCCGATGGCGGTGCCGGGCATCGCCTCGACCATCCTGCTCAACATCATCCTGGCGTGGAACGAGGCCTTCTGGACGCTCAACCTGACCGCCGCAAAGGCAGCGCCGCTGACGGCCTTCATCGCCAGCTATTCCAGCCCCGAAGGGCTGTTCTACGCGAAACTTTCGGCGGCCTCGGTCATGGCCATCGCGCCGATCCTGATCATGGGCTGGTTCAGCCAGAAACAACTCGTCCGCGGCCTGACCTTCGGCGCGGTGAAATAAGGGGGAGAGACCCGTGGGACGTATTCAACTCAAGCAGGTCAAGAAGTCTTTTGGCGACGTGACCGTGATCCCGCCCTTGGACCTGACCATCGAGGATGGCGAATTCACCGTCTTTGTCGGTCCGTCCGGCTGCGGCAAATCCACCCTGCTGCGGCTGATCGCCGGGCTGGAGGATACCACCGACGGCGTGATCGAGATCGACGGCAAGGACGCGACCATGTTGCCGCCGGCCAAACGCAGCCTGGCAATGGTGTTCCAGTCTTACGCCCTGTACCCGCACATGTCCGTGCGCAAGAACATCGCTTTCCCGATGAAAATGGCGGGCATGGACAAGGCCGAGCAGGACAGGCGTATCGCCTCGGCGGCCAAGGCGCTGAACCTGACCGACTACCTGGACCGGCGTCCGGGGCAGCTGTCGGGCGGCCAGCGCCAGCGGGTCGCCATCGGGCGGGCCATCGTGCGGGAACCCGCGGCCTTCCTCTTTGACGAACCGCTGTCCAACCTCGATGCCGCCCTGCGTGTCGGCATGCGGATGGAAATCAGCGAACTGCACAAAAAGCTGGACACGACGATGATCTACGTCACCCACGACCAGGTCGAGGCGATGACGATGGCCGACAAGATCGTGGTGCTGCATGCGGGCGTGATCGAACAGGTTGGCAGCCCGCTGGAACTGTATCGCAACCCGCGCAACAAGTTCGTTGCCGGGTTCATCGGCAGCCCGAGGATGAACTTCATCGAAGGGCCGGAGGCCGCGAAACACGATGCGCAAACCATCGGTATCCGCCCCGAACATATCGAGGTTTCGACCACCGAGGGCCTGTGGCAGGGCCGGGTCGGCGTGGCCGAGCACCTGGGGTCGGACACCTTCATCCACGTCCACGGAGTGCCGGGCTGCGACCCGATGACCGTCCGCGTGGGCGGCGAGATCCCGGTGCATCACGGCGACACGGTTTTCCTGAACCCGAACCTCGATCACCTGCACCGTTTCGATGCCAAGGGGTTGCGCATCCAATGACTCGACTGACGGGAAAGGTGGCGCTGGTCACCGGCGGCGCGCGCGGCATCGGCCGCGCGATCTGCCAGGCTTATGCGCGAGAAGGGGCAAGGGTTGCCGTGGCTGATCTGATGGCGGATGAGGCGCGGGACTGTGCGGCCACTCTGGGCGACAATGGCATGGCGCTGGGCATGGACGTGACGAACCCGGCCTCCATCGCCGAGGGCGTCGCCCGGGTCGAGGCGCACTGGGGCCAGATCGACGTGCTGGTGAACAATGCCGGCATCTTCAACATGGCCTCTGTCGACCGGATCACGCCCGAGGACTACCGCCGGCAGTTCGACGTCAACGTCGGCGGCACGATCTTTGCGATCCAGGCCGTTGTGCCGGGGATGAAGGCGCGCGGCGGCGGGGCGATCATCAACTTTTCCTCGCAGGCTGGCCGTCGGGGAGAGCCGAACATCGCGATCTATTGTGCCACCAAGGCGGCGGTGATCTCGGTCACGCAGTCGCTGGCGCTGGAATTGGCCGGGGACGGCATCCGGGTCAATGCCATCGCGCCCGGTGTCATCGACACCCCTATGTGGGAGATCGTCGACGGGCTGTTCGCCGAATACGAGAACAAGCCCAAGGGCCAGAAGAAACGCGAAGTGGGCGAGGCGGTGCCGCTGGGCCATATGGGTACACCCGACGAGGTCGCCGATCCCTGCGTTTTCCTGGCCTCTGACGAGGCCCGCTACATCACCGCGCAATGCCTGAACGTCGATGGCGGGAACTGGATGAGCTGATGACCGGGAGCCTTGTCAAACTGAGCAATGCGACGCTGGCGGAGCTGCCCGAGGCTGTCTCTGCTCCCGTCTATGACCGTGATGCCCTGACGCCCGGGATTGTGCATATCGGCCTTGGCAACTTTCACCGCGCGCACCAGGCCTGGTACCTGCACCGGCTGATGCAACAGGGGCTGGCAAGCGACTGGGCCATCGTCGGCGCCGGTGTGCGCCCCTATGACGAGGCGCAGCGGCTGAAGATGGCCGAACAGGACTACCTGACCACGCTGATCGAGCTGGACCCGAAGGGCAGTTCGGCCGAGGTGGTGGGCTCGATGATCGACTATGTGCCGATTGTCGAGGGCAATGGCCCGCTGATCGACCGTATGGCCGACCCGGCGATCCGGATTGTCGCTTTGACGGTGACAGAGGGCGGATATTACCTGGACCCGGCGACCAAGGCGTTTGATCCTGCGCATCCCGACATGCGCCATGACGCCGCCAACCTGGATGCCCCGCGCACCGCCTTTGGCGCCATGATCGCCGCGCTCAGGCGCCGTCGCGACAGCGGCGCGGGGCCGTTCACCTGCCAGAGCTGCGACAACCTTCCCGGCAACGGGATCAAGCTGGAGGAGGTCATTCTTGGGCTCGCCCGGCTGGCCGATCCGGCGCTGGCCGATTGGATCGCGGCACATTGCAGCTTTCCCAACTCGATGGTGGATTGCATCGTCCCGGCCACCGGCCCGCGCGAACTGGCGCTGGTGCGCGATTTCGGAATCGACGACGGGGTGCCTGTCACCCATGAGAATTTCCGCCAGTGGGTGATCGAGGATCGCTTTTGCGCCGGACGCCCGCCTTGGGAAGAGGTGGGGGCGACCATCTCTGACGATGTGCACGCCTACGAGGCGATGAAGCTGCGCATCCTGAACGGTGGCCACCAGGTCATTGCTGCTCCGGCCGAGATCCTGGGGATCGAAACGATCCATGATACGATGGACCATCCGCTGATCCGGGGCCTGTTCCGCAAGGTGGCGTTGGAGGAAATGGCACCGCATGTCCATCCGGTACCGGGTATGACGCCCCCGGCCTATGTCGACCTGATCGATACGCGGTTTTCCAACCCGAAGATCGCCGACACCGTGCGCCGCGTGGCCTTTGACGGCTCGTCGCGCCATACCGGGGCCGTCCTGCCGGTGATCCGTGACGCGGTGGCGGCGGGGACACCCTTGGCCGGGCTGGCCTTGTCCCAGGCGCTGTGGGCCAGGATGTGTGCCGGCACTCGCGAGGACGGGTCGGAGATCATGCCCAACGACCCGGTCTGGGACGCGCTGGTGCAGGCGGCACGCGCCGCAAAGGACAGGCCACAAGCCTGGCTCGTTCAGCGTCAGTTCTATGGCGGACTGGCGGATGACCCCGGTTTTGCGGCGGCCTTCGCCGAGGCGCTGCAACGGGTCTGGGCCGACGGGACAGAGGCGGCAATAGGCGCCTACCTGGACTGACGGCCCTGTCCGGGGCGGTGAAAGCAGAAAGATATCAGTTGGTTGCTGGCGCGTGTTGGCGTTGGTTTGCCTCTTGTGACCCGGTGCTTCTGCGCCGGGTCTCTTCTTTCCGGACCCATCAGTCAGGCCGTTTCTCCAATAACATTTCCGGTTTCAGACAAATTCTAGGCAAGCAAGAGGAGGGTTTTAGCCTTCTGTTCATTCCAAGCGGTGAGGTTGGCGGCGCACCTGAAGCGGTGGCGCAGACCGATACCAAGGCCTGCATCCGTCAGAACGACGTCAGCAAAGCCGATCGCGGCAAATGAAACCGGCGCCAAAATGCGCTTTCGAACATCAAGGGCAAGAATATGTCTAGCATCCTGACGAACAATGGCGCGATGGTCGCGCTGCAAACCCTCAAATCCATCAACTCGAACCTCGCGGACACCCAGTCGGAAATCTCGACGGGCAAACGTGTTGCAACTTCCAAGGACAACTCCGCCGTCTGGGCCATCTCGAAGGTGATGGAAGCGGACGTAAAGGGCTTCAAGGGGATCTCCGACAGCCTCAACCTTGGCCAGTCCACCGTCGCCGTCGCCCGCCAGGCCGCGGAAACCACGACCGAGCTGCTGACAGAGATCAAGGCCCGCATCGTCGCCGCCCAGGAAGAGAACGTGGATCGCGACAAGATCCAGACCGACATCGACGCCCTGCGCAACCAGATCGTCGGCGTCGTCGGCGCGGCACAGTTCAACGGTCTGAACCTGCTGTCGAACACCGAGACCACCGCCGGCACAGGGGCGGTCAACATCCTTGCCTCGCTGGATCGGTCGGGCACCGGCGTGACCGCATCGGACATCACGGTGCAGAAACAGGACCTCGGGCTTGGCGCAGCCTCGATCGACGTGGCCTCGGCAGCCGCCACCGCCGCGGCCTCGGACGAACTGTCTGGTGCGGCCAACACCGCCGCCGTCGCCCTGGCCGGTAACGCAACACAGGCGACCACCGCT
>Ga0208330_1000893_pt1 | contig 10891 bp, 10 predicted proteins | sample DeeseametaMP1896_FD_184180 | JGI IMG/M metagenome (GOLD analysis project Ga0208330, IMG submission 184180) | Marine microbial communities from the Deep Pacific Ocean - MP1896 (SPAdes) | ecosystem: Environmental > Aquatic > Marine > Oceanic | place: East of Hawaii, North Pacific Ocean | collected...
CCAGATCGCCGTCGACTCCTACGAGATCCCCGACCGCATCTCCACCCGGGTCAAGCTCAAGCGCCCCACCTGCGTCTTCCCCCACTGCACCCGCACCTCGACACGGACCGACCTCGACCACATCGACGAGTACGTCCCACCCGACCAGGGCGGACCACCCGGCCAGACATCAACTCAGAATCTGGCCCCACTGTGCCGGCGACATCACCGAGCCAAGACCCACCCATCCCCGGTCTCGACAAGCTCGACCACCGTGAGGTGGGACTACGTCCAGCTCACCCCCACCACCTGGCTCTGGACCAGCCCCCACAGCCTGCGGTTCCTCGTGCACCCCGACGGCACCACGACTCTCTGACGGCGCGCCCTCACGACGACGAGTGAGTGGAGCTCAGTCCTCGACCAGGCCCAACCTGAGGTACTCCGCGGCGTAGGTGCCCGAGAGCAGCAGCGAGGCATAGCGCGCGACCTCGGTGGGCGCCTCGGTGGTGAGCGTCTCGACGCGGACGCCGCGCTCGGCGGCGGTGGCCTGGAGGCGGCCGCGCTGCTCGCGGACGGTGGCGTCCTCGGAGCCGTCGTCGAGGACGACGAGCACCGGGCGCGGGCCGGCACCGCCCTCGGCGAACGGGTCGTCGAAGACGTCGCGGGGCCGGGCGGCCTCGATGACGGGCAGCAGGTGCTCGGCGTCGCCGGCGATGGCGGTGCGCCCGGAGGCGCGGCGTACCTGCTCGGCGACGCGGCGCGCGGCACGGGCGGCGAGGACGGAGCCTCCCCAGACGATCGGCGTCGCGTCGGCCAGCGCGATGGCCAGCATCTTCGCCTCGTTGACCGCGAGGTCCTTGCGGGGACCGCAGTCGATGGCCACCTGGTCCAGCGCGTCGGCGACGGCGTCGGGGGCGGTCTCGGGGCCCAGCTGGACGCGGTGGAGGTAGGACAGCATCACGACCGCGGCCGCGAGCTGGTCACCGGTGGTCGAGGGCAGGACGGTGGCGTAGCGGCCGACGGTGTGCTCGGCCACCAGCGAGCCCGGCGGGCACGCCACGACCACCTGGCAGCCACGGCGCACGGCCTCGGCGACCGCGGAGGCCGTGCCGCTGTCGCTGCCGTCGGGGGCCAGGACGATCACCAGGTCGAGGCTGCCGGCCCACCCCGGCAGGGCGGGACCGGGCCAGGCGACGAACGGCACCGGGCACCACGGTTCGAGGACCGCGCGCAGCAGCCGGGAGTCCGGTCCGGCGGCCACCACGGCACGCGGCCGGTCGAGCTCACGGGCCCGCTCCACGGCGCTGTCGGCCGCCTCGGCGGCGTCGCCGACCTCCCGGCGCACCCGGGACCCCGACTCCGCCAGGTGGCGCAGCCGCATGTCCATGGTGCCGAGGGCCGACTCGTCGTCGAGGCGGGCCTCGTCGAACCAGGTCACGGAGTGCGGGCCTCGTCGACCAGCAGCACCGGGATGTCGTCGCGCACGGGGTACGCGCGACCGCAGCTGCCCTGGCACACCAGCTCGTCGGAGCCGTCGGGACCGGCGGCGGGCGCCAGGTCACCGTGGCAGTCGGGGCACACGATGATCTCCATCAGGGCCGGGTCGATGTTCACGCCACTCCTCCACGGATCTTCGCCAGCACGTCGTCGCGCACGGCCGCCATCGTCTCCTCGTCGCGCCCCTCGGCGTTGAGCCGCAGCAGCGGCTCGGTGTTGGAGGGACGCACGTTGAACGTCCAGTCTGCGTGCGACACGCTCAGCCCGTCGAGCCGGTCGGTCGTGACGCCGTCGCGGCCGGCGTACTCCGCCTCCAGCGCGTCCATCACCGCCGCCTGGTCGGCGACCTCGGAGTTGATCTCCCCCGACATCGGGTAGCGCTCGTACGCCGCCAGCAGCTCGCTCAACGTCCCCTCGGCGCCCGCGAGGGCAGCCAGTGCGTGCAGCGCCGCGAGCATGCCGGAGTCGGCGCGCCAGAAGTCGCGGAAGTAGAAGTGCCCGGAGTGCTCACCGCCGAAGATCGCGTCGGTCTCGGCCATCGTGGCCTTGATGAAGGAGTGCCCCACCCGGGTGCGGACCGGGGTGCCGCCCAGCTCGGTCACCAGCTCGGGGACCGCCCGGGAAGTGATCAGGTTGTGGATCACCGTGGCCCCCGGCTCCTTGGCCAGCTCGCGCGCGGCGATCAGCGCGGTCAGGGTCGAGGGCGAGACCGCACGGCCCTTCTCGTCGACGAGGAAGCAGCGGTCGGCGTCGCCGTCGAAGGCCAGCCCGATGTCGGCGCCCTCGGCCAGCACCCGCGCCTTCAGGTCGGCCAGCGTGGTCTCGTCGAGCGGGTTGGCCTCGTGGTTCGGGAACGTCCCGTCGAGCTCGAAGTACATCGGCACCAGGTCGACCTGCTCGGCACCGATCCGGTTGAAGACCGCCGGGGCGGTCCACCCCGCCATGCCGTTGCCGGCGTCGGCGACGACCTTGAGCCGGCGGCCGGTGACGGGAGCCAGCGAGAGCAGGTGGGCGGCGTAGGCCTCCAGCACGTCGTGCTCGCTGATGGTGCCGGCCTGCGCGGCGGGGGTGAAGCCGTCGGTGGCCGCGCCGGAGGCGATCAGGTCGCGGATCTCGTGCAACCCGGTGTCGGCGCCGACCGGCACCGCGTGGGCGCGGCACATCTTGATGCCGTTGTACTGGGCGGGGTTGTGGCTCGCGGTGAACATCGCGCCGGGGTGACCGAGGTGTCCGGAGGCGAAGTAGAGCTGGTCGGTGGAGGCCAGGCCGATCATGATCACGTCGGCGCCGGCCTCGGAGGCGCCCTGCGCGAACGCGCCGGCCATCCCCGGGGAGCTGGGACGCATGTCGTGGCCCACCACGACGGTGCTCGCGCCGACGACCTGCACGTAGGCACGTCCGGTGGCGAGGGCCAAGGCCTCGTCGAGCTGGTCGGGGACGGTGCCGCGGACGTCGTACGCCTTGAAGATCGCGTGGACGTTCTCCGCACTCAGGGTGTCGGCCATGCGACGACCTTAGTGGTCCCTCAGTGGTCCGTGGTCAGGACCCGCAGGTGTCCCCGGCGGCCCGTCTCGCGCCCGGTCTCCTGGTCCGGGGCGACCCGCCGCGGCTGCTGCGGGCGGCCCGCCTCGCGCACGGCGTCGGCCAGCGCGAGCAGGTCGTCGTTGCTCGGACCCGGCGGCGCCGGCTGCGCCAGCCGCAGCACCTCCCAGCCCCGCGGCGCCGAGAGCCGCTCGCTGTGCGCCTCGCACAGGTCGTAGGCGTGCGGCTCGGCGTAGGTGGCCAGCGGACCGAGCACGGCGGTCTGGTCGGCGTAGACGTAGGTGAGCGTCATGACCGCCGGACGACCGCACGCGGTGCGGCTGCAGCGACGGGCGGGACTCACGCCGCAGACGCTACCCGGCGCTCCCCCGCTCGGCGACTAGGCTCGCGGACATGACTCGTGACCGTCGGGGACGCGGCATGCGCGGACCCGGCGTGATGCCGGCCGAGCCCGGCCGCCCCGTCCTCCGCACCGGCCGCGAGCGCTTCGACGCGCTGGTCCTCGACGTGGTGACGGCCATCGAGGAGCGCTGGCAGGACCGCCTCGGCCTCGTCGAGTACGCCGTGGAGGACGCACCCCAGGTCCCCGACGACTGGGACAGCCCGGCCGTGCCGCTGTCCTCGCTGGTCCGCGGGGCCGGTGACCGGCCGACCCGGCTCGTGGTCTTCCGTCGTCCGATCGAGCACCGCGCGGAGCGCCGCAGCGACCTCGAGGCGCTGGTGCTCACCGTGGTGGTCGAGCAGGTCGCCGAGCTGCTCGGTGTCGAGCCCTCGGTCGTCGACCCGCGCTACCCAGAGGATTGAGCGCCGACTAGCGCAGGCCGGGGCGCACGTCGGGGACCAGCCCCTCGCGCAGCAGCTCGCGCAGCCCGACGACGGCCGCGCCGTCGGCGTTGCCGAGCACGAGCGACCCGACGACCGGGGTGCCCTGCGGGGCGACGCGCAGCAGCGCCGCGCGACCGGGGACCTTCACCTCGACCGCCGTCCCGGGTCCGACCTCTGCGACCTTGCTGCTCACCTCGCGGCCCTGGCCGTCGTAGGCGACCACGTCGACCGTGCCCAGCGCCTGTGCTCCGCCGAGCACGAGCCGCGAGCCCGGGTAGGCCACCGGGACCAGCGTCGGCTGCGTCACCGCGCCCGCAGGCACGATCGTGAGCAGGTCGCCGCGCACCCGGCCGCGGAAGGAGGAGGTGGCCGGCTGCGAGGAGACGACCTCGATGCCGAGCAGGCCCTCGGCGACCTCCGAGCGCAGCAGCTTGGTGATCGAGAAGCGCCGGACGCTCGACGGGTCGACCAGCACCTCCTCCAGGTCGGCCGGGGTGAACGTCGCCTCGGCCGTGACCAGGCGCAGCGAGACCCGCGAGACGCTGTCGGAGGTGTTGGCGACGACCACCTGGGGGTCGTCGACGCCGTCCGGCACGCCCAGCAGCAGCTGCGAGGTGGCGGGCTCGCGCTGGCCGCTGAGGTACTCCTTGGTGGTCTCGCCCCGTCCGATCGGCACAAACGCGTCGATGACGGTGGCCGCGAGCCGACCCCGCTCGGTGGTGACGTGGAGCGCGAGCTCCTCGCGCTTGGGGATCTCGGCGCCGAGGTCGAGTCGGACGGTCGCGCCGCCCGCCACGGAGACCCCGCGCAGGCGGCCGCCGGCGCCCACCGGTCCGGACTGGCCGAGGACGGTGATGGTCGCGGTCGCGGGCCCGGCGTCGGGGTTGTGCAGCTCCAGCACCGAGGTGTGCTCGGCACCCGCCCCGACACCGGTGAACCACTGGTCGCTGCTCGTGGCGGGGCAGTCGACCGCGCGCAGGCCGGGGGTCGACCACCGCTGGACGACGAGCCCGGGGGCCGTCGCCCCCGCCCCGCTCACCCGGGTCGCGTCCGCGAGCTCGACGCGACGGTCCGGCATGACCTCGACGGTCCGCGGCTCGCTGGCGCGGCCGCCGGCGACGGCCTGCACCTCGCCGGTCTCGCCGGCCTCGACGGCGTCGGAGGCCACGAACACCCCTCCGGCCTCGTTGCCGGTCGGGCAGACCAGCACGCTGCGGGCCAGCGGCACCTCGCTGGGCGCCCGGTCGACGGAGTCGACCTGCACCTCGGCGTCGGCCAGCAGGGCCGCGCAGATCGCCACGATCGGGACGACCGCCGTCACGACCGCGAGCGGGCCCGGCCGGGAGGACGAGGGCCGGGTGACGGAGGGCCATCTCATCTGCGGCTCCCCTCGGTCCTGCTGGCGCCCCGCGTAGGCGCGCACTGCACCAGTGCGACGGCCAGACCGGCGAGCTGGACCAGCAGCAGGACGGGGCGCAGCCAGGAGCCCGGCCCGTCGAGCGCGTCGGCCGCCGGCTCGCGGGAGACCCGCCAGGCGCGGGTGTCGCGGTCCTCGGCCGAGGCCTGCACCAGCCCCGCCGCCGCGTCGAGCACGGAGGCGACGTCGCCGTCGGCGGGCGCCGGCAGCACGACGTACTCGATGCCGCGCTCGGAGAGGTCGGTGGCCAGCTCGTCGTCGGGCTCGCTGACCGCCCGGCGCACGAGCGCGGTCAGGTCGGTGTCGCGCGGCGAGAGCCCGAGGACCTCGTCCTCGCCGACGGTCACGCCGTCCCCACGGCGCACGACGTAGTCCACGCCGTCGCGCACGGAGCCGGTGAGCACGAGGATGCCGCGCTCGGGGGCCCGCGCCGCGCTCTGCACCATGTACGCCGGGATCCCGGCGGCGTCCTCGGCGGCCAGTCGGTGCTCACCGCTCGCGAACCACCCCAGCCCCACGAGCGGGACCAGCGACGCGACGACCGCGAGGGCGACGACGCCGGCCCGCCACGGCGCGGGCAGAGGTGCGGAGGCGCCCCGGCGCAGCTCGACGGCCCCGAGGGCGCCGAGCACGACCGCGGTGACCAGGGCGCCCTGCAGCACCACGACCAGCACGGCCACCGAGGCCGGGGTCGAGCCGCCGGCGACGTCGAGGGTCACCCAGGACAGCACCAGCGTCAGCAGGGCCGTCACGGCCGCCAGCAGCCAGCAGATCAGCACGGGGATGCGGGTCGGACGCGGCCACAGCGCCACCAGGGCGAGGACGACGACCAGGAGACCGACCCACGTCGGCGCGCCCAGCCCGCCGAGCCGGCCGGCCAGGACGTCGAGGCCGTCGGGCATCGGGGCCGGCAGCCGCCCGGCGCCCAGGAGCAGGCCCTCGGCGGCCCGGTGCTGGACCGCCGGCAGCCACCACGGCAGCAGCAGGACCACGGGCAGCCCGAGGGCCAGGGCCGGCGGGCCCCACGCGGAGCGCTCGCGGGCCGCGTCCGGCACGAGGCGGGCGGCCGCGGCGACGCCCAGCGCCGCCAGCACCAGCGCGAGCAGCCAGGCGACGGGGGCGAAGGCCACCAGGAGGGCGAGCAGCACGCCGCTGCGCCAGGCCGCGCGCCAGCGCCGGTCGGGCGCGGGGTCGGCGAACCCGACGGCGGCGTGGGCCAGCCAGGGCAGGACGACGACCGCGGCCACCACGCCGAGGCGTCCCTGCCCCCAGGCCCCGCTGGTCGCGGGCACGAGCGCGTAGACGACCGCGCCCCACAGCAGCAGCCAGCGCGGCAGGCCGCGCGGGGACACGAGGCGACCGATCAGCCGCAGCAGCCGCCATGCCCCCCACAGGGACACCGGCACCGCCAGGAGCAGCAGCGCGGAGACCGCGGCGGTCGCGCTGCCGCCGAGGAGCGTGCCGAGCAGGGCCATCGGCAGGAGGTACGGCGGTGCGGGCACGGCGGTGCCCGCCCCGAGGGGGTGCCACGACTCCAGGTGCAGGCGCCACCAGTCGCCCACGCCCTCCGGGGCCGGGGACAGCGCGCCACCGGTGACGGGGCCGAACGCCGCGCGGGCACCCACCACGCTGACCAGCACCACGAGCGCCAGGACGACGGCGACGGGGTTGGACAGGAACCGGGCGACCCAGCCGGAGTCGGCCTCGAGGACGTCGTCCTCCTCCACGGTCCGGCGGGCCGCGAAGGACTCGGGGTCGCGCTCGGCGGCGGCGATGCGCCGCCGCTCGGCGACGTCGGCGGCCTGGTTGCCGGCGGCGGCCACCACCCCGCCCACGACGTCGAGCCCGTGGCGGTAGGGCAGCCACCACGGCGCCAGCAGCGGCCGGACGTCGGCGCCGGCGGTGCGCGAGCGTCGCGCCCCCAGGATCGTGCGGGGGCGCAGGGAGACAAGCGCGGCCAGCTCGTCGAGGGCCTCCCCGGGCGAGCGCACCAGCAGGAAGCCCAGCGTCCGCAGCACGGTGCCGAGGGTCAGCCGCACGGCCTGGAGGGGCAGTGTCCACCCGGGGCTGTTGGCCAGCAGCGTGAACAGCGCGGCCCGACGCTCCTGGAAGTGCGTGTGCCTGCCGGTCAGCGGGGTCCGCCGCACCCCGCGGTGCGCAGCCTCGGCGTGGAAGACCACGGCCTGCGGCACGACCAGCGTGGTGTGGCCGGCGGCCGCGGCGCGCCAACCCAGGTCGAGGTCGTTTCCGAAGACCGGCAGGTGGTCGTCGAAGCCGCCGAGGGCCTCGAAGACCTCGCGACGCACGAGCATCCCGGCGCTGTTGACGGCCAGGACGCGGCGTACGTCGTCGTGCTGGCCCTGGTCGTACTCACCGCGCTCGAGACCGGTCTCCCGGCGGCCGGTGCCGGAGATCGTGACGCCCACCTCGAGCAGGCGCCGCAGCGAGGGCCACTCACGCAGCTTGGGGCCGAGCAGGTCGGCCTCGGGGTGTGCCTCGGCGGCGGAGAGCAGCTGCTCGAGGGCGTCGGGGGACGGGGTGGAGTCGTCGTGGAGGAGCCAGAGCCACTCCGCGTCGCCCGCCTCCGCCAGGCCCAGGCGCACCGCCTCGGGGTAGCTGGTGCCGGCCGGCGCGGACCGCACGGCGCCGAAGGCCGCCTCGAGGAGGTCGGGCCCCTCGTCGCGGCTGCCGGTGTCGACGCAGACGACGTGGTCGGGGGCCCGGGTCTGGGCGCGCAGGCCGTCGATCACGACGGGCAGCCAGCGGGCGCCGTCGTGGCTCACCACGAGGGCGGCGACCGCCCCCTGACCTGCCCCGGACACGATCGGAGACAGTAGCGCGAGCCCCTCCGGGGCCTCCTAAACGCGAGCGGCCCAAATGCGAGCGGCCCCGGTCACCAGGACCGGGGCCACGCTCACCTCAGACTGCGCGCTTCTTGAGCTTGCGCCTCTCCCTCTCCGAGAGCCCGCCCCAGATCCCGAAGCGCTCGTCGTTGCTCAGTGCGGACTCCAGGCAGTCCTGGCGCACCTCGCAGGTGAGGCAGACCTTCTTGGCCTCGCGGGTGGATCCACCCTTCTCGGGGAAGAACGCCTCCGGGTCGGTCTGAGCGCACAGTGCGCGCTCCTGCCACGACCCTTCCTCGGTCTCCGCCTCGAGCAGAAACAGCTCTCTCATGGCTCAACGCCCTTTCGACCCTGGTGTGCTCCTCGTCCGGCACCGAAGAACACTGTTGGAATTACATGCCTGTCGTAGCACTGTCGTCAAGCGGAAGTCTGGTATTGGTCCCTGTCACCACCCGCCCGGCACCCTCGTGCGCTGCTGCGGCAGAGTGAGGGCATGCAGATCAGTCGCATCACCGTCCTGTCCGGCGGCATGGGCGGTGCCCGGTTCCTGCAAGGCCTGCTGCACGGTGTCCGCGGCGGGACGCTGCCCGGGGTCTCCCCCGACGCGCACGTCACCGTGGTGGCCAACACCGCCGACGACATCTGGGTCCACGGACTCAAGGTGTGCCCCGACCTCGACACCGTGATGTACACCCTCGGCGACGGCATCGACCCCGAGCGCGGGTGGGGTCGCCGCGAGGAGACCTGGAGCGTCCGCACCGAGCTGGCCGAGTACGGCGTCGAGCCGACGTGGTTCGGGCTCGGCGACCGCGACGTGGCGACCCACCTGGTCCGCACCCAGATGCTCGAGGCCGGCTACCCGCTCTCCGCGGTGACCGAGGCGCTGTGCCGCCGCTGGCTGACGCCGACGTACGGCGAGGGGCTGCGGCTGCTGCCGATGACCGACGACCGGGTCGAGACCCACGTGGCGGTCGCCGACGAGGCCGAGCCCAGTGGTCGACGCGTCATGCACTTCCAGGAGTACTGGATCCGCCTGCGCGCGTCCGTGCCGGCCGAGACCGTCGTCATGGTCGGTCTGGACCAGTCGACCCCGGCGCCGGGCGTCCTCGACGCGATCCGCGACGCCGACCTGGTCGTGCTGCCGCCGTCGAACCCCGTCGTCTCCGTCGGCACGATCCTCGGCGTGCCGGGCCTGCGTGCCGCGGTCCGGGACACCTCGGCCCGCGTGGTCGGCCTGTCCCCCATCGTCGGCGGAACGCACGTGCGCGGCATGGCCGAGCAGATGCTGAACAGCATCGGCGTCGAGGTCAGCGCCGCCGGCGTCGGCCGGCACTACGGCGCCCGCTCGCGCGGTGGGGTCCTGGACGGGTGGCTGGTGGACTCCCGGGACGAGGCCGCCGTGCCGGTCCTGCACGAGGCCGGCCTCCAGGCGGCAGCGGTGCCGCTGATGATGACCGACCCCGACGCGACCGCCGCGATGGCGGCCGCCGCCGTCTCGCTGGTGACCCCCGGGGAGCCGGCGTGAGCGGTCGGCTCGAGGTGCTGGCGCCGGACGGCGTCGGCGAGGTCACCGAGGGCACGGACCTGGCGGCGCTGCTCCTCGACGCGCTGGCCGCCTCGCCGCACGGCCCCCTCCGCGACGGCGACGTGGTGCTGGTGACCAGCAAGGTCGTCAGCAAGGCCGAGGGCCGTAGCCGCCGCGGCGACCGCGACACCGCGCTGGCCGAGGAGCTGGCCGCACCCGGGGCCCGGGTCGTGGCTCGGCGCGGTCCCACCACGATCGCGCGCACCCGCCACGGCCTGACCATGGCCGCCGCCGGCATCGACGCCTCCAACGTCGAGCGCGGCACGGTGCTGCTCCTCCCGCTGGACCCCGACGCCTCCGCGCGCGCCCTGCGCCGCCGCCTTCACGAGCTCACCGGCGCCCGGGTGGGCGTCGTCGTCACCGACACCGCCGGCCGCGCCTGGCGCGAAGGGCAGACCGACATCGCCATCGGTGCCGCCGGCCTGCTGGTCGCCGAGGACTTCGCCGGACGCGTCGACGGCCACGGCAACGAGCTGGCCGTCACCGCGCCCGCGGTCGCCGACGAGCTGGCCGGGGCGGCAGAGCTCGCCCAGGGCAAGCTCGGCGGGCGGCCCTTCGCCGTGGTGCGCGGCCGAGCCGACCTGGTGCTCCCCCTCGACGAGCACGGCCCCGGGGCCCGCGCGCTGGTCCGCCCCGAGGGCGGCGACCTGTTCGGGTACGGCGCTCGCGAGGCCGTCGTCCGCGCGCTGACCGGGCACCCGGCCGACCGGGCGCCGTTCGGCGCCCCGGCCGCGGCCGCCGAGGTGCGCTCGGCGGTCGAGGCGGTGACCGGGCGCGCCTGCCGCGAGATGGGGCCCGAGCCGGGTGGCGCGCTGGTCGTGCACGTCGCGCCCGGCGACGTACGCCTGCTGGAGGTGCTGGCCTTCGCTCATGGCTGGCTCGTCGAGGCCGATGACACAGGCGGTGTCGCGGGAGATGCCGACGTCGGGGCACGCCTGCGACCGCTGACTCCGTAGACTCCCCCGCGACATCCGCGCAACACCCCATCGCACCACCGCACACCCGAGGACTGCCGAACCGTGGCCAAGACCGTCAAGTCCGAACGACAGGCGAAGCTCGACAAGATCCGCAAGCAGCAGCGCGGAGCCGAGAGCCGCCGCAGCTTCGCCATCATCGGCACCTGCGCGCTCATCGCCGTGGTCATCGTGGCCGCCGCCGCCTACCAGCCGATCAAGAGCTGGTGGGACCAGCGCGGCTTCTCCG
>Ga0208330_1000894_pt1 | contig 10890 bp, 11 predicted proteins | sample DeeseametaMP1896_FD_184180 | JGI IMG/M metagenome (GOLD analysis project Ga0208330, IMG submission 184180) | Marine microbial communities from the Deep Pacific Ocean - MP1896 (SPAdes) | ecosystem: Environmental > Aquatic > Marine > Oceanic | place: East of Hawaii, North Pacific Ocean | collected...
AGCGTGGCCGCCGGTGTTTTGGGTTCTGACAAGGTGCCGGTGCTGCTTTGTCCTTGCCTCCGACGCCGTCCCGCGCTCCACTGGTGCGACCTTGCCGGAGCCCGCCATGCACATCCTTCCCGTCACCACATCCGTTTCCCCCGAACACGATGCCCCCGCGCCTGACCGGGTGATCTCGGGCGATCCCCGGTTCACCACCTGGAACCTCGAAGAGCGGGACGGGCTCTATTGCGGGATCTGGGAAGCGACTCCGGGAAAATGGCGCATCCAGTACGATGAATGGGAATACTGCCGCATCCTGTCGGGCGTCTCGATCCTGACCGAAGACGGCGGCGATCCGCAGCGCTTTGAGGCGGGCGACAGCTTCATCCTGCGCCCCGGGTTCACGGGCACCTGGGAAGTGGTCGAAACCACGCGCAAGGACTATGTGATCCGGCTGTGACAGGCCGGGTATTCCTTGCTTGCCCGTGCACGGGACGCGGCTAGACTGCGTCATATTTCACCCGTGACGGAGCCATTATGAAACACCTTCTTCTTTCCGCGGCTCTCCTGCTGCCCGGTCTTGCCGCAGCCGACGAGATTTCCGATGCCCTGACCGCCGCGCAGGAGGCCTATGCGGACGGAGACATCCAGTACGCGCTGGACGAACTCGATTTCGCCCGCAACAAGCTCTTGGAGGCCAAGACCAATCAGCTGGGGTCGTTCCTGCCCGAAGCACCTGACGGCTGGACCCGCGAGGTCAGCAGCGAGATGAACCAGGGCCTTGCGATGATGGGCGGCGGCGTCGGGGCCGAGGCGACCTATACCTCCGGGTCCGGTGATGAAAGCTACAAGATCACGCTCATGGCCGACAACCCGATGGTGGCCAGCATGGCGGCGATGGTCACCAATGCCGCCGCCATGGGGTTTCAGGTCGAACGGGTGGGGCGGCAACGCTTCATGGTTCAGGACAACGAGATGACCGGCCTCGTCGCCAACCGGTTCCTTGTGCAGATCAGCGGCGCCGATCCCGAGACCATGACCGCCGCGCTCGAATCTATGGACTTCGCGGCGCTCGCCGGGTTCGGCCAGTAGACGCGCCGTGATGCGCGGCCCCGGCGGGTTCCGGGGCCGCGCAGAGATCAGACGATGTTGAACCCCGGACCGTAGGGATAGCCGGTGATGTTCTCGGCGCCCTCTTCGGTGATCACCAGGATGTCGTGTTCGCGATACCCGCCCGCGCCCGGCTGGCCCGCGGGGATGGTCAGCATCGGCTCCATCGAGATCACCATGCCCGGCTCCAGCACCGCGTCGATATCCTCGCGCAGTTCCAGCCCGGCTTCGCGCCCGTAGTAATGCGACAGCACGCCGAAGGAATGGCCGTAGCCGAAGGTGCGGTACTGCAGAAGGTCGCGTTCGGCGAGGAAGATGTTGATCCTGTGAGTCACCTCGGCGCAGGTGACCCCCGGTTTCAGCAGCGACATGCCGTATTCGTGGGTGGCCACGTTCGCCTCCCAGATCGCCAGCGAGGCGTCGTCCGCCTCTGAAACGAAGAGCGTCCGTTCGAGGGCGGTATAGTAGCCCGAGATCATCGGGAAGGTGTTGAGCGACAGGATGTCGCCGCGTTCCAGCCTGCGCGCCGTGACCGGGTTGTGGGCGCCGTCGGTGTTCAACCCCGACTGGAACCAGACCCAGGTGTCGCGATACTCGGCCTCCGGGAAGGCGCGGGCGATCTCGGCCTCCATCGCATCGCGGCCGGCCATGGCCACGTCGATCTCGCGTGTGCCTTCGCGGATCGCGTCGCGGATCGCGTAGCCGCCCACATCCGCCACCCGCGCGCCTTCGCGGATGAGCGCGATCTCGGCGGCGGACTTGTGCATGCGTTGGCGCATCGCGGCGTCGTTGACCGCGACCTTGGCGCGCGGCTGCAGGAAGTGGTCGAGCTTGCCCATGCCCTGCATGGTCAGGTGATCCGCCTCGTACCCGATGGCGCGGCCCGGGCCGGTGACCGACAGGATCGCGCGCCAGAAGTTGTCGCGCTGCCAGTCGGTGTAGGTGATGTTGTCGCCGTGACAGCGCCGCCACGGCTGGCCCGCGTCGATCCCGGCGCTGATGGTGACGCTGTCGGTATTCGTCACGACAAGGCCATAGGGCCGTCCGAACGAACAGTAGAGAAAGCCGGAGTAGTAGGCGATCGCGTGCATCGAGGTCAGCACGCAGGCGTCGACGCCCAGCTCGGCCATGCTGCGGCGCAGACCGGCGAGGCGCGCGTCGTATTCGGCGGGCGCGAAGGGCAGGGGCGCCTTGGTGCCGTTGTGAAAGCGGTAGAATTCGGGACGTTCCGTCATGTGACCCTCCGTCTGGTTGCCGCCTGGTCGGAGGGTGTGCCGTTGCCCCGCTCCGCCGCTTTGCGACAAAGAAAGGTCCCGGCGTTCAGGACTGAAAAGAGGTGTGGAAGACCACGGGGGCCGACGCCATCGGCCCGCCTCTGGCGCAAGCGATACGATGGAATTTGACGCTGGGCAAGAGGGCCGGTGCGTCTTCCCGCGCGGATGCAGCGACGATGTTCTTAAAGCGTCAGCAGCCGCCGGACCATGGCGCTGTCGGGGTCCAGCAGACCGTCGATCACGTCGAAATGGTGCTTGCCCTCGTCGATGATGTGCCCTGCCCGCCAGGCCTCGGCCAGCCAGCGCGACTGGTCGAGGAAGACCGGTCGTTCCTCGGCCCCAACCCAGACGGTGACGGGCACCTCGGGACGGGGCTGGAAGATCGGGCTTTCGGCATGGGCCTCGGCGGCATCCAGACGGAAATCGGCGTTCATCGCCAGGTCGCAGAGCGGGCGCAGGTCGGACACGGCCGAAATCGCCATCGCGTGTTCGATCCGACCGGCCACATCGGCGGGCAGCATCTCGGGCGCCAGCATCCGCGCCACTAGGTGGCCGCCCGCGGAATGCCCGACCAGCCGGATCGGGCCCGTGACCTCTTGCGCGATGACGCCGATGGCCTGGGCCACCTGCTGCGTGATGTGCGAGATGCGCACCCGTGGCACGAGGTCGTAAGAGGGCATCGCGACCGCCCATTCGTGTCCCAGCGCGCCGGTCGCGAAATGCGACCAGAGCGAGCGGTCGAAGCGTCGCCAGTAGCCGCCGTGCACGAAGATCAGAAGCCCCTTGGGCGTCAGGTCCGGCAGGAACAAATCGAAGGCAGCCCGCGTTCCGTGACCGTACATCAGCCCCAGCCGCGCCCGGCCGATCACCCCCATCTGCTGCCGGAACGCCTCGGCCTCTGCGGCCCAGCGCGGGGGATAGTCATCGGATCCCGCGATATGTCCGGCATTGTCATAGGCGTCGTCCAGGTCCATGGCTTTCCCTCCTTTGGGCGCTGGACTATACGCATAGCAGATCCCCTGCCGCGCGCAGTACCGAAACCGGAGAGACTCATGCTCGACCAGACCACAAACCTCGCCAGCCTTCTCAACGACCCGTCACTGCTGGAAACCCGCGCCTATATCGGCGGTCAGTGGGTGGACGGCGACAACGGCACCTTCGACGTGACCAACCCGGCCCGCGGCGACGTGGTCGCGCAGGTCGCTGACCTGAGCCGCGAACAGGTGGCTGATGCCATCGCCAAGGCCGAAAAGGCCCAGAAGGACTGGGCCAAGTGGACCGGCAAGGAACGCGCCGCCGTGATGCGCAAGTGGTTCGACCTGATGATGGAGAACCAGCACGACCTGGGCCTGATCCTGACTGCCGAACAGGGCAAGCCGCTGGCCGAAGCCAAGGGCGAGATCGGCTATGGCGCGTCCTTCATCGAATTCTTTGGCGAGGAGGCCAAGCGCGTCTACGGCGAGATGATACCCGGCCACCAGCGCGACAAGCGCATCATGGTGATGAAGCAGCCGATCGGCGTCGCCGCGTCGATCACGCCCTGGAACTTTCCGAACGCCATGATCACCCGCAAGGCCGGCCCGGCGCTGGCCGCCGGCTGCGCCTTTGTCGCGCGTCCCGCCAAGGAAACGCCGCTCTCGGCCATCGTTCTGGGTGTTCTGGCGGAACGCGCGGGTATCCCGGCGGGCGTTTTCAACGTTGTGACCTCGTCCTCGGCCTCTGCCGTCGGCAAGGAGTTTTGCGAGAACCCCGCCGTGCGCAAGCTGACCTTCACCGGTTCGACCGAGGTGGGACGCATCCTGCTCAAGCAGGCCGCCGACCAGGTGATGAAATGCTCCATGGAGTTGGGCGGCAATGCGCCCTTTATCGTCTTCGACGACGCCGACCTCGATGCCGCGGTCGAAGGCGCCATCATGTGCAAGTTCCGCAACAACGGCCAGACCTGCGTCTGCGCCAACCGGCTTTACGTTCAGGCGGGCGTCTATGACGCCTTTGCCGAGAAGCTGAAAGCGCGGGTCGAGAAGATGAAGGTCGGCGACGGTCTCGAAGAGGGCACCGACCTTGGTCCGCTCATCAACCACGACGCCATCGACAAGGTGCAGGAGCATATCGCCGACGCCAAGGCCAAGGGCGCCAAGGTGATCCTGGGCGGCGAAGCGCACGAGATGTCCGGCAACTTCTTCGGCCCGACCATCGTCACGGGCGCGACCAAGGACATGGCCTTCTCGACCGAAGAAACCTTTGGCCCCCTCGCCCCGCTCTTCAAGTTCGAGGACGAGGACGAGGTGATCGAACTGGCCAACGACACGATCTTCGGCCTGGCGTCGTATTTCTACGCCAAGGATCTGAGCCGGGTCTACAAGGTGGCCGAGGCGCTGGAATACGGCATCGTCGGCGTGAACACCGGCATCATCTCGACCGAGGTCGCACCCTTCGGCGGCGTCAAGCAGTCCGGCCTTGGCCGCGAAGGCAGCCACCACGGCATCGAGGACTACCTCGAGATGAAATACGTCTGCCTGGCGGTCTGATCCGACCGGGACGCGTCAGCAGCCCCCCGACCGTCGAGGCCGGGGGGCTTTTTTGTGTTCTTTTGCCGTGTTGAAGGTAAGGCTTTCCAGCCTTGGCACGCGCTCAATGCCCCGGTAGCGTCGCGGCCCTCATTCGGATCCAGCAAAACCGGAGCGCCCGCCATGCAAGCCGCTGTCTACAAACGCTACGGCCCGCCGTCGGTCGTCGCCGTGACCGATGTTCCGCAACCGGAGCCGGGACCGGGCGAGATTCTCTTGCGGGTCCGGGCCGCCGCCGTGACGACCGCCGACTGGCGTCTGCGCGCCGCGGCCTTTCCGGGCATTCTGGCCTTGCCCGGGCGGCTGATGTTCGGGGTCACCGCGCCGCGCAAGCCGATCCTTGGTGCCGACTTTGCCGGAGAGGTCGCTGTACTGGGAGACGAAGTCGAGGGTTTCACGGTCGGGCAGCGGGTCTTTGGCAGCGCCGGGCTGGGCGCGCATGCGGAATACCTGGCCATCAGGGCGGATGGCGCGGTCGTTCCGACGCCTGACGACCTCACCGATGCAGAGGCCGCGGCGCTGCCCTTCGGCGGGCTGGCGGCGCTGGTGTTCCTGCGCGACGTCGCGCAACTGAAGGGGGGGCAGCGCGTACTGATCGTCGGTGCGACCGGCGGGGTCGGGGCCTATGCCACGCAGATCGCCCGCGCGATGAAGGCCAAGGTCACCGGCGTCGCCAGCGCGGCGCGGGCCGGGCTGGGGCACGATCTGGGTGCGGTGCGGATGATCGACCGCCATGTGCAGCCGGTGCGCGACTGGGGGCAATACGATGTGGTGCTCGACACGGTGGGTGCGGTGCGGCCACGACATCTGATGCACCTGCTGGCGCGCGACGGAGTGTTCGTGCCATTGAATTTCGAGATCGCCGAGATTCTGGCCAGCCTGCGCGCGCGGCTTTTCGGCGGCCCGCAGGTGCGGATCGCGGTCAGCGACGACACTGCCGCCGATCTCGCGCGTCTCGTCGAGATGTTGAACGACGGCAAGTTGCGCCCGGTCATCGATTCCACCTTTCCGCTCGAGCATATCCGTGATGCCTATGCTCGTGTCGAAACGCGCAGCCGCGCGGGAGCGACGGTGCTGACCATGCCCGACGGATGAGACGAAAAAGCCCCGGCGGATGCCGGGGCTTCGGGTGCGTCATACGGTGTCGCCGATCAGTTTACGGTGTTCGCGTCCACGACGTCCTTGGACACGCTGTCGGCCTTGGCAATCTCGATCCGGCGCGGTTTCAGCGCCTCCGGAATCTCGCGCTCCAGGTCGATGTGCAGCATGCCGTCGGCATGGCTGGCGCCCACGACGCGCACGTGATCGGCCAGCTGGAACCGGCGCTCGAAAGCGCGGGTCGCGATGCCGCGATGCAGGTAGGTGCGCTCTTGCGCGTCCTCGGCCTTGCGGGCCGAGACGACAAGCGCGTGATCCTTCACCTCGACATTCAGGTCGGCATCGGAAAAGCCGGCCACGGCGATCGAGATGCGGTAGGCATCGTCGGCGGTCTTTTCGATGTTGTAGGGCGGATAGGTCGGCTGGGCCACGTCGTTGGCCAGCACCCGGTCCATCATGTCGGCGATCTGGTCGAACCCGACGGTTGCACGGTAGAGCGGTGCAAGATCAAAGCTTCGCATGGGAATCCTCCATTGAGCGATACCATTGTCATATGCGCCTTCCCGTCGCGGGACAGGCGTCTGTCATTCCCGGAACCCTGCCTAGGCGTTCCGATACCGGATATTTGGGAAGTGGATTTTGCCGTTTCAAGACCCCTCAGGGGCGAACGAACCGCGCGCCGCCGGGGGCCGTCATGCGCTGGCCCACCTGCACCCGCCGGGCCCCGGTGGTGACCTTGGGCAGCGCGTCGTCGCGGCGCATCAGCGCCTTGAGCTCGGCCACCCGTTCCGGCAGCGCCATGCCGTAGGATTCGCCCTGGCGGCCCACGTCCTGTTCCTCGGCGATGGCCGACACCAGCGCCAGGATGCGAATGCGGCCCTGGGTGCGGGCAAAGACCGGCGCGCCCGAAGACCCGTAGGTGACGTTGCAGTCAAAGACGATCTGGCCCGCGGCGTAGCGTCGCAGGACCGCGCATTCCGACTGCCGCGACAGGTACTCCGACCGCCCGTTACCGTAAGAGACGACCGTGACCGGAAGATCGTCCAACGTGCCATCGAAGATCCCGAAGGGTTCGGCCTCGGACGAGGAAATCGGCGCCGCGAGCCGAAGGAGCGCCACATCGAAGACCATCGACGCGCCGGAAACCCGGCCGCTGATGTCGTCGACATAGTTCGGATGCGCATAGACCGCCGCGACGCGCCTATCGGCCATCGACTGGCCGCGATAGTACCCGGCCCGGAACAGGATGCCCCGCGCGGGGATCAGATCACCGCGCGCGTCATAGACGCAATGCGCCGCGGTCAGCGCCACGTCCGGGGCGATCAGCACACCGGTGCACATGCCGCCAGGCAGATCGACGCGCCCAACCGCTTCCCAGCCCAGGATCTCTCCGCGCCGCTGCATCGGGATCAAGCCGTTCATGTCCTGCGCCAGCGCGATGCCAGGCAGCGTGACGCCCAGGCACAGCGCCAGGGCGGCGAGGAGGCGCACCACGCTCACGGCCGCACGAACTTTGCACCGGTGGCGTCGTTCCGCACGCCCGGACGCTGCAGGCTGGTGCCGGTCAGCTGCCGCGTGTCCATCTCGATCAGGGCCCGCAGTTCTGACAGCGGGCCGGCGAGCGACGTGCCGAGCGACACGGCTTCGCCATCGGCCTCGGCCTTGGCCGACACCACCGACACGATCTGCGGTGCGTCGCCGTCGAAGGAAAAGACCGGAGAGCCGGAGCTTCCGAAATCCACCGTGCAGGACATCACCAGCACGCCCTGCTGGCGCGAGATCACGTCGCAGAGATCCTGCAGGCTGGGCGCATCTGCGCGGTCATGCGCATAGGAGACGACGCCGACCTCGGCACCGGTATCGGGACGGCTGCCGGTCTCGAACGGCTTGATCGTGCCGTTGCGGATCGGGTGCTGCAATTCCAGCAGCGCGATGTCCACCCGGACCCGGCCGGCGTCGGAGGCGGCGCGAAAGTCGTATTCGGGATGCGGTTCGGCACGGCGCACGCGGCGGTAGGCGGCGGCGCGCCCGTTGCGCCAGCCGGCGAGGAACTGGATCTCGTCGGTGGCGACGCGTTCCCCGGTTTCGGGGTCGAACACGCAATGTGCGGCGGTCAGCACAAGATCGGGCGCGATGAGCGCGCCGGTGCAGAACGCCTCCCCGGCGATCTCGAGACGGCCGACCGCGTCCCACTCGCGGCCGTAAAGCGTGGAATTCAGCGAAAACAGCCCGTCGGCCTGGGAAGCGACGGGCAGAAACATCAAGACACAGGTGGCAATGCCCATAATCAGGCGCACGGGACATCTCCTTCAGCAGCAGTCCCGGTGATAGGCACGAGATGCGGCAAAATTGGGGCGCTTCTGCCTTATTTTCCCGAAATTATCTCCTGTCACCGGCGCGCATGGCCGCCGGTTTGGGACCGCCCGCCGCCCAGTCCAGAAGCTCGACCGTGTGAACCACCGGCACCTCGGCTCCGCCCGCCAGCTGCATCATGCAGCCGATGTTGCCGGCGGCGATCACATCGGGCTTTTTCGCTGCAAGGGTGCGCAGTTTACGGGCCTTCAGCTGCCTGGAAATCTCGGGCTGCATCAGGTTGTAGGTGCCGGCAGAGCCGCAGCACAGGTGGCTGTCCGCCGGTTCGACCACGGTAAAGCCCGCGCGTTTGAGCAGGTCCTTGGGATAGGTCTTGATCTGCTGGCCGTGCTGCAGGGAACAGGCGGCGTGATAGGCCACGACCAGGCCTTCGGGACAGGGGTCGGAGCCATGCGGCGCGTCGATCCCGGCGATCCCGTCGCGGGCGGGGCGCGGCGCCTCGTCCTCCGGCGCGTCCTTGGCAAGGTCGATCAGCACTTCGGACACGTCCTTGGCGATGGCCGAAACCCGCGCGGCCTCCTCGGCCAGTTTGTCATTGCGGAACATGTGACCGTAGTCCTTGACGGTTGTGCCGCAGCCGCTGGTGTTGACGACGATGGCATCCAGCCCGTCGCCATCCATCTCGCGCACCCAGGCGCGGATGTTGGCCGCCGCCGATGCATGGCTTTCGTCCACCTTGCCCATGTGATGGGTGAGCGCGCCGCAGCAGCCGGCGCCCTTGGCCACGACCACCTCGCAGCCCAGCCGCGTGAGGTGGCGGATGGTGGCATCGTTGATGTCGGTGTTGAGCGCCTTCTGCGCGCAGCCGGTCATCAGTGCGACACGCTTCCGGCGCGGGGCGGTGGGCGCAAAGCTTTGCGGATCGTCGTTGCGGCTGACCGGCGGGATGGTCCTGGGCGCCATTTCCAGCATCGCCTTGAGCCGCGCGTCCGGCATCAGGAAGGCGAAGGGCCGACCGATCTTTGCCCCCAGCAGCGCCACGCGAAAGCGGGTCGGGTAGGGCAGGATCTTCGACAGGATCCAGCGCAGCGCGCGATCCGACCAGGGCCGGTCGTACTTTTCCTCGATATAGGCGCGGGCGTGGTCCACCAGGTGCATGTAATGCACGCCCGAGGGGCAGGTGGTCATGCAGGCCAGGCAGGACAGGCAGCGGTCGATGTGGCGCACGGTCTTTTCGTCCGGCACCCGCTCATTCTCGAGCATGTCCTTGATCAGGTAGATGCGCCCGCGGGGGCTGTCCAACTCGTCGCCCAGCACCTGGTAGGTCGGGCAGGTCGCGGTGCAGAACCCGCAATGCACGCAGGCGCGCAGGATCTCGTTGCTGCGTTTGAAGTCGGGCTTCTCGAGCTGTTTCTCGGTAAAGGTCGTCTGCATTCAGGATACCATCATTTGTGCCGCAGCGAGGCCGAACCAAGGCAGCGTCGTTGCAAGAAGGCCGATGACGAAGCAGGCCCGCCAGGCGCGAGGCTGCGTCAGCCGTTGTTTCAGCGCCAGCACAAGCAGCGTCACCGTCAGCACCCAGGCCAGCCAGAGCGACCCCAGCGACCAGATCAGCTGCGACTTGCTCAGCGCAAAGGCGGCCCCCGTGCTGCCCAAGGTCGCCAGAGCCAGAGGCAGCAGCACCAGCGGCGTCTGCGTGCGCACCAGCATCAGGTAGATGAACGGCCCGGCCAGGAACGTGACCGCGAAGGCCCAGAGCTGGCTGTCGGTCATGTGCCCATCAACCCGGGGTTCAGGATGCCGCGCGGATCGAAGCGCTGGCGCAGCCCGGCGCTGACCTGTGCCAGCGGGGCGGGTTCGGGATGAAAGACCGGCAGGTCCGTGTCCTTGGCACGGACACGCGTCGCATGACCGCCCACCCCGTGCAGCCGTCCGCGCAGGTCGGTGCCCTCGGGCGCGAGCGCCCAGATCAGCCCGCCGCCCCAGTCAAGCAGCGTCCGCACTTCGCCGCCCATCCGGTCCAGCACTGCCGGCGCGTCCGAGGGTTTGACCGACAGCCGCCAGACGTCGCCCTCGGTCCCGGCAAAGGCGGTGACGTCGCGCAGTCCGCGCCAGACCTCGGTGCTGTCCTCGTCTTCCAGCACCGTGACCTCGCCGCCCAGCCGCTCGGTCAGCTGGTTCAGGCGATAGCGCACCGACGCCTCGAACCCCTCGAGCCGCAGCAGCGTGCGCCCGCCCTCCGCCGGCTCATGGGCGGCACCCGTCACCTCGAAGGGCGATCCCAAAGCCGAAGACAGCGCCGCCACCGACGCGGCCGCATCCAGCCCATGCAGCACCAGAGTCGCCTCGAAGGCGGGCTTCGGCAGGACCTTGAAGCTGACCTCGGTCAGCACCCCGAGCGTGCCGCGGCTGCCGGTCAGCAGCTTCACCAGATCGTAGCCGGTGACGTTCTTCATCACCCGCCCGCCGTTCTTGACCACGGTGCCCGCGCCGTCGACGAACCGCACGCCCAGCATGAAATCCCGGCAGGCGCCGGCCTGGATGCG
>Ga0208330_1000899_pt1 | contig 10849 bp, 10 predicted proteins | sample DeeseametaMP1896_FD_184180 | JGI IMG/M metagenome (GOLD analysis project Ga0208330, IMG submission 184180) | Marine microbial communities from the Deep Pacific Ocean - MP1896 (SPAdes) | ecosystem: Environmental > Aquatic > Marine > Oceanic | place: East of Hawaii, North Pacific Ocean | collected...
TGACCGGTGCCTGCCGCTGGTGATCGAGCTCTGCCCCGGCGGCACCGAGAACCGCAAGTTCGGGCCGCCACGTTCCGGCGACGGTTTCTACTACGCGCCCAACGTCAAGGTCGGATCGCGCTGGCGCAAGGCAACGCTCTACACGATCAGCTGCAGCTAGCCCCCGGCCCTTGCGGCACCGCCCGCCCCGGGCCGCGCCACGTCGCCGCTTTGCCGGGCGGGCCTTGAATCCGGCGGCGTGACAGGCGATGTAGGACGAGGTTTTGCGAGGATCCCGAGATGTCGCTGACGGCGCGCGAGCAGTTCAAGTACTGGGGCTTTGCCCTTGTGGTCTTTGCCGTGCTGCTGTGGTTCCTGGGCGACGTACTGCTGCCGTTCATCCTTGGCGGTGCGGTGGCCTATTTCCTTGATCCCGTGGCCGACCGGCTGGAAAAGCTGGGCGCCAGCCGGGTCATGGCCACGGCGATCATCACCGTCGTTGCGATCCTGATCTTCGTGCTGCTGGCGCTGCTGGTCATCCCGACGCTGATCCAGCAGTCGGTGCAGCTTTTCGAGACCGCGCCGCAGCTTTTCCGCGACCTGCAGGCCTTTCTGACCGAACGCTTTCCGACGCTGATGGAGCAGGACGACGCGCTGCGCGAGACACTGGCGTCGCTGGGCGAGACGATCCGCGACCGCGGCGGAGAGCTTTTGCAGACGGCGCTGACCTCGGCCCGGTCGCTGATCAGCGTGGCGATGCTGTTTGTCATCGTGCCGGTGGTGGCGGTCTATCTGCTGCTCGACTGGGACAACATGGTGGCGCGCGTCGACGAGATGCTGCCGCGCGACCATGCGCCGACCATCCGCAAGCTGGCATCGGACATCGACCGGACGCTCGCCAGCTTCATCCGCGGCATGGGCACGGTCTGCCTCATCCTCGGCACCTACTATGCCGTGGCGCTGATGCTGGTGGGGCTGCAATTCGGACTGGTCGTGGGGTTCGTCGCCGGGCTCATCACCTTCATTCCCTATCTCGGCGCGCTGATCGGCGGGGCGCTGGCCATCGGGCTCGGCCTCTTCCAGTTCTGGGGCGACTGGCTGTCGCTGGGCCTGGTGGCGGGTGTCTTCGTGCTGGGCCAGGTGATCGAAGGCAACGTGCTAACGCCCAAGCTGGTCGGCGACTCCGTGGGTCTGCACCCGGTCTGGCTGCTCTTTGCGCTGTCGGTCTTCGGGTCGCTCTTCGGCTTCGTCGGCATGCTGGTGGCGGTGCCGATCGCCGCCGCCCTTGGCGTCGTGGCGCGCTTTGCCGTGGCGCAGTACAAGCACAGCCGGCTTTACCGCGGCACGTTCGAGGCGGACCAAGACGACGCGGACCAGGTGTGACCATGATACGGCAACTGCGGTTCGACCTGCCCGTGCGGCCAGCGCTGGGGCGCGGCGATTTCATTGTCACCGAAGCCAATGCCATGGCCGTGGCGATGATCGACGACTGGGCGCATTGGCCCGGCGGCAAGCTGGTGCTGACCGGACCGCGAGGAGCCGGAAAGACGCACCTCGCCCATGTCTGGCGCGACCTCTCGGGGGCATCTCTGGTCGCCGCCCGCGACCTCGCCCAGGCTGATATCCCGGCGCTGGCGGCGGGTCCGGTCTGTGTCGAGGATGCGCAGCAGGTGGCGGGCGAGCCGGAGTCCGAAGCGGCGCTCTTTCACCTGCACAACCTCGTGCTGTCGCAGCGCGGGGCGCTTCTGGTCACCGCCGATGCGCCGCCACGGCACTGGGGCCTGGCGCTGCCCGACCTTGCCAGCCGCATGTCCGGGACCACGCTCACGGCGCTGCTGCCGCCCGACGACATGCTGCTGACAGTGGTGCTTGCCAAGCTCTTTGCCGACCGGCAGATCGTGCCGGCGCCGAATGTGCTGCCCTACCTCGTGCGCCGCATGCCGCGCAGCTTCGACATGGCCGGGCAGCTGGTCGAGGCCATCGACGATGCCGCCTTGGGCACACCCAAGGGGGTGAACCTGCCGCTGGCCCGCCGTATCTTGGCAGAGCTTGCGCCCGGCTCGGATGCGCCGCAGGATTGATGTCATACCGCCGTTACAGACCCGCTCCAAAAGGCGCCCATGACCCAAGCCGATTTTCTCACCGCACCGCTGCCTGACCCGGTCACGCTGGACGACATGGACCTCACCGGACCGGGCCGGTTCTACAACCGTGAACTCAGCTGGCTGGGCTTCAACTGGCGCGTGCTGGAAGAGGCCGAGAACGCCCGCGTGCCGCTGCTCGAGCGGCTGCGTTTCCTGTCGATCTCGGCGGCGAACCTCGACGAATTCTACACCGTCCGCGTCGCGGGCCTGCGCGAACTGGCACAGGCGGGCAACACCACGCCCGCCGCCGACGGGCTGACCCCGGCGGAACAGCTGGTGCTGATCAACGACAATGCCCGCAAGCTCATGGCCTCGCAGCAGCGCGTCTGGATCGCCCTGCGCGCCGAGATGGCGGAGCGCGGCATCTCGATCCTCAGCCGCGAGGCGCTGAGCAAGGCCGACAAGTCCTACCTGTCGCAGACCTTTCTCGAACAGGTCTTCCCGGTGCTGTCGCCGCTGGCCATCGACCCGGCGCATCCCTTTCCCTTCATCGCCAACATGGGCTATTGCCTGGCGCTGCAACTGGAGCGCGGGCGCGACAAGCGCACGCTGCAGGCGTTGTTGCCGATCCCGGCGCAGATCGACCGGTTCATCGCCCTGCCCGCGGGTGACGGCGGGCACCGTTTCATCCTGCTCGAAGAGCTGCTGCTGATGCATATCGACAGCCTCTTTCCCGGCTACTCGGTAAAGAACCACTTCGGCTTCCGCGTGCTGCGCGACAGCGATCTCGAGGTCGAGGAAGAGGCCGAGGACCTGGTACGCGGATTCGAGGTGGCGCTGAAGCGCCGCCGCCGCGGCCAGGTGGTGCGTCTGACGATCACCGCAGGCGCCCCCGCCGCCCTGCGCGGCGTGGTGATGCGCGAATTGCACGTCAACGAGGACGAGGTGATCGCGCTTGACGGCATGATCGGCGCGGCCGACCTCAAGGAACTGGTGATCGACGCCCGGCCCGACCTGCTCTGGCCCACCTTCACCCCGCGCGTGCCCGAGCGGGTGCAGGATTTCGAAGGCGACATGTTCGCGGCGATCCGGCAGAAGGACATGCTGCTGCACCATCCCTACGAGACCTTCGAGATGGTGACGCGCTTTCTGATGCAGGCGGCGCGCGATCCGGATGTGGTGGCGATCAAGCAGACGCTCTACCGCACCTCGCGCAATTCCCCCATCGTGGAGGCGCTCTGCGAGGCCGCCGAGGACGGCAAGTCGGTGACCGCGCTGGTGGAGCTCAAGGCCCGCTTCGACGAGGCCGCCAACATCCGCCAGTCGCGGCGGCTGGAACGGGCGGGCGCGCATGTGGTCTACGGTTTCCTTGACTGGAAGACACACGCCAAGATTTCCACGGTGGTGCGCCGCGAGGGGTCGAAGCTGGTCACCTACACCCATTACGGCACCGGCAACTACCACCCGATCACCGCCAAGATCTACACCGACCTGAGCTTCTTCACCTGCGACCCTGCGCTGGGGCGCGACGCCACCAAGGTGTTCAACTACCTCTCGGGCTATGCGCAGCCGTCGGAGCTGGAAAACCTCGCCATCTCGCCGCATACGCTGAAATCGCGGATGCTGGAGCTCATTGCCGACGAGGCCGAGCATGCCCGGAATGGCAAGCCCGCGCAGATCTGGGTCAAGATGAACTCGCTGATCGAACCGGACATGATCGACGCGCTTTACGCCGCAAGCCAGGCGGGCGTGCGCATCGACCTCGTCATCCGGGGCATCTGCGGCATCCGTCCGGGGATCAAGGGCCTGTCCGACAACATCCGGGTGAAATCCATCGTCGGCCGGTTTTTGGAACATTCGCGGATCGTCTGTTTCGGCAACGGCCACGGCCTGCCGCACAAGAAGGCGCGGGTCTTCATGTCCTCCGCCGACTGGATGGGCCGCAACCTGTCGCGCCGGGTCGAGACGCTGGTCGAGGTGCAGAACGCCACGGTGAAGGCGCAGATCGTGAGCCAGATCATGGCCGCGAACCTCGCCGACACGGCGCAAAGCTGGGTGATGTCGCCGGACGGGTCGTTCCACCGCGATCCGGTGCCCGAAGGGACCTTTGCCTTCAACTGCCACCGGTTCTTCATGGAGAACCCGTCGCTGTCGGGCCGCGGCTCCGCCGGGGCCGCGGACGTGCCGGACCTCACCCATGCGGATGATGCCTGAGGACAGGTTTCGGCGCGTTCCAGAAAGACCACCCCTTGGCACCGAGGCGCGGACTCAAGGCGGGCTTGCCCGCCGCCGCGCCCCTCACCCGAGATAAATCTGCCCCTCCGGGTACCGCACCCGCGGCGCGCTGCGGGTGGCGAGGAAGAACCCCAGCGCCAGCGGGCCGACCCGGCCCACGAACATCACCAGCATGACGAAGGCGAGCCCCGTCCCGTCCAGCTCGCCCGTCGCCCCGCGCGACAGCCCGACCGTGCCAAAGGCCGAGGTCACCTCGAAGGCCAGGTCGAGGAAGTCTCCGTCATGGCTGATCGACACCACGAAGATGCCCGTCAGCACCAACAGCAGGGAGATCGTTGTCAGGGCCATGACCTTCAGCACTTCCTCGAGCCCAAGCGACCGGCCGAAGGCATGCAGCGCCTTCTGGCGCCGGAAGAAGGCCACCGTCGCCAAGAGCAGCACTGCCAGCGTCGTTACCTTGATCCCGCCAGCGGTCGAGGTGCTGCCGCCGCCCACCAGCATCAGCGTCATCATCAAAAGCGCCGTGCTGTCGTGCATGCCGCCGATATCGACGGTGTTGAACCCGGCGGTGCGCGGCGTCACCCCCTGGAACCACGCGGCCCAGAGCTTGTCGCCGGCGGTCAGCCCGCCCAGCGTCGCCGGGTTGGTCCATTCCAGCACCGCGAAAGCCCCGCAGCCCCAGACGATCAGCACCGCCGTCCCCGCCAGCATCAGCTTCGAATGCAGCGTCAGTTTGTGCCAGCGGCGCTTCTGGTAGATGTCGCCCACCACGATGAACCCCAGCCCGCCCAGGATGAAGAGCGCCGGCACCACGAGGTTCACCAGCGGATGCCCGACCCATTGCGACAGGCTGTCGGGATAGAGCGCGAAACCGGCGTTGTTGAAGGCCGACACCGAGTGGAACACCGCTTGCCACAGCCCCTGCCCCCAGCCGTGTTCCGGCACGAAGACGAAAGCCAGCATCAGCGCCCCCACAGCCTCGCAGGACAGGGCAACCACGAAGATCACCCGCACCAGCACGTTGAGATTGGACAGCGAGGTCTGGTTCAGGTCCTCGCGCAGGATCATCCGCTGCGGCATGCCCACGGGAATGCCGAGCGCGCTCAGCACCAGCACGGCAAAGGTCATCAGCCCCAGCCCGCCCAACTGGATCAGCACCGCGATCACCGCCTGCCCGAAGCCGGTGAAGGTGGCGCCGGTGTCCGACAGCACCAACCCGGTCACGGTCACGGCGGAGGTCGACGTGAACAGCGCCTCGACCGGGCCGATATCGCCGTTATGCGCGATGGGCAGCCACAGGAGCGCCCCGCCCAGCACGATCGACACAAGATAGAGGATCGCCAGCGTTGCGGGCGGCGGGATGCGCAGCCGCCGCTGCCCGCCGATCCTGCGGCCGGTCAGAAGCCGCGCCATGGCTCAGAGGCTCGCAGCAAAGGCGCGCAGATGCTTGCGCTGACCCAGCAGGAGCAGCAGGTCGTCGCGCTCCAGCGTGCAGCCCGACCGGTCGTCGCCGACATATTCGGTGCCGCGCATCACGCCGATGCAGCGCAGGTTGTAGGTCTCGTTATGCGGCAAGTCCGCGAGTTTCTTGCCCTCTAGGCTTTCGGGAATGCGGAAGTTGACCACGTGGAAGCCGTTGCCCAGGCTCACATAGTCGCGCACCAGCGGGTTGTGCATCACCTGCGCGATGTGCTGGCCCACCTCGACCTCGGGATGTACCACGCGGTCGACGCCAAGGCGGCTCAGGATGCGGTGATGGGTCTTGGTCTTGGCCTTGGCCCAGATCACCGGAACGCCCAGGAGCTTGAGGTTCATCGCCGACAGGATGCTGGCCTCGAGATCCGAGCCCATGGCAATGAGCCCGACATTGCACTCGCCCAGCCCCGCCTCGCGCAGGGCCGCGTCGTCGCGGGCGTCGACGATCATCGCCTGGCTCAACGCCTCGGCGTGGTTGGCGACCCGCTGGTCGTCGATGTCGATCCCGATGACGCTGTTGCCGAAGCGCTGCAACTCGGTCGCCACGGTACTGCCGAAATTCCCCAGCCCGATCACGCCGAACACCCGGCCGTTCTTCTGTGCCATGCTGGCCGCCCCCGTTCCGTCTGCGGCAGACGGTGTACCAGGCCGCGCGATCCGCGCGGTCTTTCCGGTGATATATCTCAGCACCGGGCGGTGAAAAACCCCCGCCGTGCGCACCGCAAAAGCGCCGCGTCATGTCGGGGCTTTCTTGACCCTTCCGCGCCGGTCCGGCATGGTCTGCCCAGCCACGGGGGAGCGGATCATGGACGGCACATCCGACACCACTCAGACCGATTGGGGCCCGTTCGGCCGCCCGCTCTTCGAAGATGCTCAGGCGCGCGGCCTGTCCCGCGTGGGCGTGATCGACGTCGGATCGAACTCGGTCCGGCTGGTGGTCTTCGACGGCGCGGCGCGCTCTCCGGCCTATTTCTACAATGAAAAGATCATGTGCGGCCTCGGCGCCGGGATGGCCGAATCCGGCCGGCTGAACCCCGAGGGCCGCAAACGCGCGCTGGCCGCGATCCGGCGTTTCCAGATGCTGGCGCAGGGCATGGACCTGCCGCCGCTCACCGCCGTGGCCACCGCCGCGGTGCGCGAAGCCAGCGACGGGCCGGAGTTCCGCGCCGAGATCGAGCGCGAGACCGGCATCAAGCTCTGGGTCATCGACGGGCGCGAAGAGGCGCGGCTGTCGGCGCAGGGCGTGCTGCTGGGCTGGCCCGGCAGCTATGGCCTTGTCTGCGACATCGGCGGCTCGTCGATGGAACTGGCGGCGATTTCCGGAGGCAAGGTCGGCACGCGCGTCACCTCGGACCTGGGCCCGCTCAAGCTGCGCGACCTCAAGGGCGGCAAGAAGGCCCGCGCGGCGGTGATCAAGTCGACCATCGACACGCTGGCCGAAACCATGGGTGCACAGCGCGACAGGCTGTTCCTCGTGGGCGGGTCCTGGCGGGCCATCGCGCGGATCGACATGCACCGTTTGGGCTATCCGCTGCACGTTCTGCACGAATACCGGATGACGGCGAAGACCGTGCAAGCCACGGTGAAATATATCGAAAAGGCCGATCTTGAGGCGCTGCGCAGCCAATGCGGCCTGTCCTCTGCGCGTATGGCTCTGGTGCCTTACGCAGCGGAAGTGCTGAGCCGCCTCGTCCGGGTCTTCAAACCCAAGGACATCGCCATTTCCAGCTACGGCATCCGCGAGGGTCTGCTGTACGAACAGATGCCGCAGGCCCTGCGCGACCGCGATCCGCTGATCGAATCCTGCCGCTTTGCCGAATACAAGGACGCCCGCCTGCCAGGTTTCGGCAAGAAGCTCTTCCGCTTCATCGAACCGCTCTACAAGAACGTCCCCGACGCCCGGCTGCGGCTGGTGAAGGCCGCCTGCCTGCTGCATGACGTGAGCTGGCGCGCGCATCCGGACTACCGCGCCGAGACCTGTTTCGACAACGCCACCCGCGCCAACCTGGGCGGTCTGAAACACGGGGAACGGATTTTCCTGGGCTTGGCCTTGCTGCACCGCTACCGCAACAAGCGCGAAGGCACGCGGTTCGAGGATCTCTACCAGCTCATCGACGACAACGAGAAACTGAACGCCGAAATCCTCGGCAAGGCGCTACGATTCGGCGCGATGCTGTGGATGTCCGACACCTCTCAGGGCGGCGCCAGCCTGTCCTGGCAGCCCAAGAAGAAGCATCTGGTGCTGACGCTGAGACGCGAGACCGAACCGCTTTTCGGCGAGGTCGCGCAATCGCGATTCCAGTCGCTCGCCTCGTCCCTGTCGGCCACCACAGAAGTGGCGGTGATCAACTGATATTTTCCCGGTGAAACAGTCAGTTACGCAGGCAGGCTAAAGTTCTACCTCACCTTCTGGCGCCGCCGGGTCTTTGCCCATTTCCTCGGGCGTCTTGCGCCGCAGTATGATGTCGCCGTTGGGCATCATCTCGGGCGGGTGATAGACCGACCAGTCCTCGACCTCGGCCAGCAGGTCACGCATTGCCGGCCCCATTTCGGCGGCGAAGTCGCGCAAGGCGGGGCGCATCTCGTCCGCGAGACCCTGAAGCTCTTCCAAAGCCGGTTCCATTTCCTGCATCATGCCGCGAAAGAACATTTTCGCGCCTTCTTCGATCAGGTCGAACCCCTCTTCCTCTTCGGTTTCCGGAAGCGGCTCGGGCGTCTCCTGCGCCGCCAGCGGGCTGAGAGGCAGGGCAAGGGCAAGAATGAGGGCTGCGCGTGTCATGCCCCTAATATAGGCACAGCACGCGCGTCTGAGAAGGGTCAGAGCGCGATGTCCAGCGTGACCGGGAAATGATCCGAGGCGGTCAGCAGCGCGTGGCGCAATTCCGGCACCTCCCAGCAGCGCGGATCGTCGAAGGGATGCCAGATGCGCCAGACGGGATCGCGTGCGCGCAGGTCGGGCGACACCATGATGTAGTCCAGAAGCGCCTGCAGGTAGCGTTTCTGGTGCCCGAGGTAAAAGCGCGCCGTGGTCGGCTGCAATCCCAGCCGCCGCTGCAAAGCCTGCGCGGCATTGGGGTCGTAAAGCCGTGGCTCGGCGTCCCCCAGCACGATCTCGACAGACGACCGGCCGAAAAGGTTCTCATATTCATCAAGCCCCGGCCCGTCGTTGAGGTCGCCCAGCACGATCAGGCTTTCGCCCGCGCTCAGATGGTCTTCGATCCGGGCGCGCAGCCAGATCGCCTGCGCCAGCTGCTTGCGGCGGTTGGCGATGGACAGGCGCATCACCGCATCGCGCCCCTGTGCACCGTGCGGCGCCTTGGATTTCAGATGGGCGCCGATCATCCGGAACGCGGTTCCGCCTGCCGAGACCGCCGCCAGCTCCAGCGGCGGCTTGGAAAAGCGCACCACATCGCGGGTGCGGTCGACATCGAGGTCCATGTGAAACGTCCCGTCGAAGCGCGGCGCGGCGTCGTTCTGCCCCGGATCGTGCCGCACCTCCAGCCGCTCCGGGTCGTACATCAGGGCGATTTCCTGTTGGGTGTCGTTCACGAACCCCATGACCGCCGCCCGTGCCCGCAGATCGAAGGCGCGCGCAAAGCTTTCCAGCGCCGGGATCGTGCTGCGGCGGCGGTGGGTGTCGGGCGCCTCGATCACCATGACCGCGTCCGCATCGAGCGCCGCAAAAACAACCCCCAGGGCCTCGGTCTGCTGCGCGCGGGTCACGTTGTGCCGCGCCGACCAGCCGTCGTTCATCAGAAGCTGCCCGCCGTCGTCGAACAGCGCGTCGAACCATTCGACGTTGTAGGTGGCGATGCGCATCTCAGGCGGCGGTGCGCGCCTGGATCTCTTCCCAGGCCCGGTTGATCGCCACCAGGCGCTTTTCGCTCATCTTCACCGCCTCTTGCGGAAGGCCGCGCGCGACCATGCGGTCGGGGTGGCTTTCGCGGACCAGCCCGCGCCAGACCTTGCGGATCTGCGGCAGCGGCATGTCCGGGCTGACGCCAAGCACAGTGTAGGGATCGGGCGCCGCATCTGGCACAAATCGCGCCCGCAGCTTGCGGAACTCGGCTTCGGGCAGGTCGAAAATCTCGGCCACCCGCGCGAGGAAGGCATCCTCTTTCGGATGGTAGGTGCCGTCGGCGATGGCGATGTGAAACAGCCCCTCGAGCAGATCGCAGAGCGTGCCGCTGGTCTCGCGGAACATGGCGCGGATGCGCTGCGCGTATTCCTCGAATCCCGCAACATCCTGCCGCGCGAGGTTGAAGACCCGCGCCGCCCCCGCCTCGTCCTCGGGCGCGATGTGGAACACCTCGCGGAAGGCCATGACCTCGGCGCGCGTCACCAACCCATCGGCCTTGGCCATCTTGGCCGAGAGCGCGATCACAGCGATGGTGAAGGCGACCGAGCGTTCCGGCGGCGTGCGCAGCCGTTCGAAGACAGCCGACAGCCCCTCGCCCTTGGCAAGGGCGGAGACGGCCTGGGTGATGCGGGACCAAATTGACATTGTGTCACTCTAAAGCGCCGCCGGGCCGTTGTCAGTGCGACAATCAGAGAATTTTCTGCATCAGCACAAGGTCGATCCAGCGCCCGAACTTGTGGCCCACTTCCGGAAGCCTCGCGATCTCCTTGAACCCCAGCGCGGCGTGGAATTTCACGCCTGCCGGGTTCTCCGCGCTGACCCCGGCCCAGAGCGAATGCACCTCTTCGGCCCGCGCCGCATCCATCAGCGCGCCCATCAGCGCACGGCCCGCGCCCTGCCCCCAGGCCGCTGGCGCGAGCACGATGGAATGCTCCTTTGTGCGTGCATAACCCGGCCCGCCGCGAAACGGGAAATAGGTGGCGAAGCCCGCCACCGCGCCGTCCATCTCCACCACCTGGAAGGCGGGGCCGCGCGCGACGACGTCCTCGGCGATGCCTTCGGGCGTCTTCAGCAGCGTGGTGAAGGTGATGGCGGTGGATTCGATCACCGGGTTCTGGATCGCGGCGATGGCGGCGGCATCGCCTGCCGCGGCGGGCCGGACGATCATGTCAGCACCTTTTCGCCCTCGGGCGTGGCGAATCGTGCCCGCAGGCCC
>Ga0208330_1000900_pt1 | contig 10846 bp, 6 predicted proteins | sample DeeseametaMP1896_FD_184180 | JGI IMG/M metagenome (GOLD analysis project Ga0208330, IMG submission 184180) | Marine microbial communities from the Deep Pacific Ocean - MP1896 (SPAdes) | ecosystem: Environmental > Aquatic > Marine > Oceanic | place: East of Hawaii, North Pacific Ocean | collected...
GTCCGGGTTGAGCACGACGGTCCAGCCCATCGATTGGGCGTCCGGCAGCTGCTCCAGCGCCATCAAGGCCTGTCGCATCACCACCAAGCCGCCTTTGAGGTCTGCCACGCCGGGTCCGTGCAGGCGATCTGATCGCTGGTCCACTGCCTGAAAGGTCGAAGACTGCGGGAAAACCGTGTCCAGATGGCCGGCCAGCAGCACTCGCCGCGATGCGCCGGACCGTTTCCGCATCACCAATGTCGGTCCCATCGGGCGGTCGACAAACGTGCCGTCGTCTGCCAGTTGGCGCAGCGGCGGCGTGGCCATGGTTTCGACCGTGTCGGCCAGCGGACGAAACCAGGCGGCCAGTTGCTCGGCGACCTGAGCGACGCCTTGGGCGTTGAAGCTGCCGCTATTGATGCCGGCAAGCTGACGGGTTTTCGCGAGCATGTCATCCGTCTGGCCGGCGAGGGAGTCGAGGGCCTTACGGTGTTCGGTTCGGACGTTTTGCATGCAGGAAGTCTATCCGGAAACCGTCGTTCAGGACGGGCCGTCGCGGGTCGCAGGCACAAAAAAGCCCGGCACGAGGCCGGGCTTCTGGTGACTTCGTGCCTCGCGTTACTTGGAGGTCACGCTGAACTCGACGCGACGGTTGGCTTCGCGGCCATCCTCGGTGCCGTTGTCGGCGATCGGCTGCGATTCGCCATAGCCGATGGCCGTCAGGCGACCCGCATCAATGCCGTTCTCGACCAGGAACTCCTTGACCGACACCGCGCGCTCCTCTGAGAGGCGCACGTTATAGGCAGCCAGGCCCTTGCTGTCGGTGTGACCGGCAACCTGGACCGTCATCGACGGCTGACCAGCCAGCGTGTCGATCACATCCTGCAGCACGATCTCAGCATTCGGCGTCAGCGTGGCCGCGTTGAAGTCGAACTTCACGCCTTCCAGCGAGAAGGTCTGCTTGATCGCGCAGCCTTCGGAATCGACCACGATGTCGGCACCGGTGCCGGGGCAACGGTCAACCGAATCCGACACGCCATCTTCGTCGGCATCATCGGCACCGGCACAGCCTCGTGCGTTGACCTGTGCGCCTTCTTCGCTGTCCGGGCACTCGTCATACGCATCGAGAACACCGTCCAGATCGGAGTCCGCACTGCAGCCGGTGGCGTCCACAGGCACACCGTTCGGGGTGCGCGGGCATTGATCGATGGAGTTCACCACGCCGTCAAAGTCGTCATCGGCCTCGCAGCCCTCCAGCGTTACCGCCACGCCAGCCGGCGTGTTCGGGCAGCGATCCAGCGTGTCGTTCACGCCATCACGGTCAGCATCCCCGGCACCCTTGGAACTCAGCGGAACTTCAACGCCAAGATTGAAGCGAACGTCCAGATAGCTGTCGTCAAAGACTTCCAGCAAGCGCACGTCGCCGCGTACCGCCGCGCCGTGGTCGTTGAGGAAATGACGTACACCAGCACCGATTTCAGCAGCGAAAAAACCTTCGCTGTCGTCTTCAATGTCTTCCTGAACCGCGCCGATACCGGCCAGCACATACGGGGTGACGCCGAACAAATCGATCATGTTCTCCCGACTAAAGCGGTAGATAACATCGACCATCAACGCCTTCTGGAAGTCGCGGTCATCCGCCGTCTCGGTCTTCAGCGAGTTGTAGAAGCCCGAAAATTCGAGATCGAGCTTGTTGCCCAGGTAGGGGAGGTCGGTGTTAATCAACGGGATCCCGTAGCCGAACATTCCACCAAAGCTTTCGTCGCTTTCTTCGGTGCGATCATCCGGCAGCACCATGATCCCACCGGCGTAGATGTACGGACGACCATCGGAATTCTGCGCGACTGCGGCTGACGCCGCGCCCAGAACCGCTAGCGCCAACAGCGCCTTGAAGCATTTCATCGATTAGTTCCCCTGAATACGTATTCGTGACCGGCACGCTGCAATCACAAGCCGTGCCAACCGCGCGAGGATACCGAATTCACCAGTTGACAGAAAGTTCACCTCGGCATCGCGGTGCAGGGGATTTCAGGCGTTGCCACAGCTGGGCCGCCTCAGTACAATGCGCGCCCTCGCAAACGCGATATTCCCCTGTAGCTCAGTTGGTAGAGCGGGTGACTGTTAATCACTAGGTCGGCGGTTCGAGCCCGTCCGGGGGAGCCATATAAAACAACGATTTAGCCTCGCTTCTTGCGGGGCTTTTTCGTTTCTGGTGGGTCGGAATTCGGTCATCGGCCAGGCGCCGGACCTCGCCGAATTGGGTTCGGGCCAGCTTGGCAGCGCCGACGGTTGCTTGCCGCGGTAAGCCTTGACGCTGATGGTCGGGGGGCGGGACCGCTTGAAGAAGTGGCGTCCCGAGCAGGAGTCGAACCTGCGACCTAGCGCTTAGGAGGCGCTTGCTCTATCCAACTGAGCTACCGGGACAGTGTCTGCTTGGTGGGGCGCTATTGTAGGCAAGCTGTCGGTTTATCGCAGGACCTGGCCCAGGAAGGTGTCGAGCCGCGAGCCGTTGGCCGGTTCGAAGAACGCCTCCGGCTGGGCGATTTGCTCGATGCGGCCGGACTCCATGAAGACAACGCGGTCTGCCACGGCGCGCGCAAACCCCATTTCATGGGTCACGACGAGCATGGTCATGCCGTCGCTGGCGAGCGCTTTCATCACGTCCAGCACGCCGCCGACCATTTCGGGATCGAGCGCGGAGGTGGGTTCGTCGAATAGCATCACTTCGGGTTGCATGGCGAGTGCGCGCGCGATGGCCACCCGCTGCTGCTGTCCGCCGGAAAGCTGCGCCGGGTAGCTGTCGCCACGATCGCCCAGCCCAACGCGGTCCAGCAGTTGCTGCGCTCGCTGGCGCACCGTTTCGACCGGTTCCGCGCAGACCTTCAGAGGGGCGAGGGTGATGTTGTCGATCACGCTCAAGTGCGGGAACAGATTGAACTGCTGAAACACCATGCCGGCTTTCTGCCGCAACGCATTGAGCTGCTTGCTGGCGGTATGGATGGATTCTCCGTCGATCAGGACATCGCCGTCGGTGACCGTTTCCAGCCGATTGACGGTGCGCAGCAAGGTTGATTTGCCCGAGCCACTGGGGCCGACGATGCAGACGACTTCGCCTGCAGCGACGGTTAGCGAAACCTTATCAAGCGCGCGAACACCATTCCCGAACAGCTTGGAAACATTGCATATTTCTACGCTGGCGCTCATCCGTCAGCCCTCGCAAGCCGCAATTCGAAGCGCCGGATGACCAGCGACAGGCTGGCGGTGAGCACCAGGTACATTCCAGCAACCGTGAACCAGATTTCAAAGGGGCTGAACGTGGAGTTCACGACCTCGCGACCCGCCTTGGTCAGATCGGTAATCGCAATCACCGAGACCAGTGAGGAATCCTTGATGAGGTTGATCAGCTGGCCGGCCATGGGGGGCAGGGTGCGGCGCATGGCCTGCGGCAGGATGACGTGGCGCATGGCCTGGCCATAGCTCATGCCCAGGCTGCGTGCGGCCTCCATCTGACCTTTGGGGATGGACTCGATGCCGGCACGGACGATCTCGGCGATGTAGGCGCCGGTGAACACGGCCAGCGCGGCAACGCCGGCGGTCATGCGCGACAGACTGAGTACCGTGCCGACAAAGAAGTAGAAGATGAAGATCTGCACCAGCAGCGGCGTGCCACGGATGATCTCGACATAGGTGGCTGCGAGATTTCTCGCGGCCGGGTTGGTGGACACGCGCCCAAGCCCGGCCAGCAGGCCGATCGGTACCGAGAACAGCAAGGCGAGGATCGATAGTTGCAGGGTAACCACCAGGCCCCAGGCCAGCGGCCCGATCCGCCAACCGCTGCGGCTACCGATGACATCCCCGTCGAACACGTAGTCGCCGTCCTCGACGAGGATTTCGTCCAGGTCGGCGAAGGATTCGGAGGCAGCCGCGTCCTGCGTGCCGATGATCTGCACTCGCCCATCAGTGATCTCGACGATGCCGGTTAGCGTCGTGCGCAGGTCGGCATCTTCATAGGCGACGATGTAGTCCGGCACACGATCCCAGCGCCAGGTGTAATCCACCGTGCGGCTGGCCGCGTAGATCGATACGGCCAGGGCGAGGAGGATGAATCCGTAGACCCCGTGCCAGAACCAGCGTGACTTCATCAGTTGACGTCTTTCATCCAGCGAGTGGACTCGAACCATCGCTTGTAGAGCGCGTCGTAGGTGCCATCCCCTCGGATCTGGTTCAGGAAGTTGTTGAGCCAGTTGATGAAGTCCGGATCGCCCTTACGTACGGCCCAGCCCAGCGGTTCGTAGGTGAACGGCTCGTCCAGATGCGCGATGCCGTCGGGGTTCTGGCCGACAAAGATCGCGTTGTAGGGGAAATCGTATACAAAGGCGTCTGCGCGGTTGTTGCGAACCTCCAGCGCCGCTTCGGATTCGGACTCGAAGGTGAGGATCTTCGCCCGTGACAGGTAGCGTCGGGCCGCGATCTCACCAGTGGTGCCGAGCTTGGTGACGATGGTGTAGTCATCGCTATTCAGGTCGCGGTATGACTTGATCGTGCCCTCCAGCGCCGAGCGGATCAGCACCGATTGGCCGATCACCAGGTAGGGGTCGGTAAAGTTCACCTGCAAGTTGCGTTCCGGCGTGATGGTCATGCCGGACATCAGAATGTCGAACTTGTTGGTCAGCAGGGCGGGGATGATCCCGTCCCAGGCGGTGTTGACGATGGTCAGCTCCACGCCCATGGCTCGGGCCATCTGCTTGGCGATGTCGACGTCAAAGCCGATGACATCACCAGACTTGGTCCGCATTTCGAACGGCATGTAGCCGGTTTCCAGCCCGACCCGCAGTTCTCCGCGTTTCAGAATGGCGTTGAGTGTGGAGTCGTCCCACACGGCATTGGCATGGGAAACCGGGACAAGCAGCAGCAAGCCGAGGGCGAGCAGTAGTCGGCGCATGAAAGATCGTCAGGAAAATGGACGACTAGATGGTGGCCGCCCCGTCCGATTTGCGCAAACACGGCGCGTGCCAGGTGGCCGGACATCGCCGTGGCGGGGCTTATGGCCGATCGACTTGGCGGGCCACCACGAGTGGCTATGATGGCGGGATCGATCGCCGACACACGCTGGTCCCCCGTGTCTGACTCCTCAGGTTTTGTTCATCTAAGCGTCCACACCGAGTACTCGCTCGTGGACAGTGTCGTCCGTGTCAAGCCGCTGGTGAAGGCGGCTGCCGAGCGCGGCATGCCCGCCGTGGCGATGACGGACCACATGAACCTGTTCGCCGCAGTGAAGTTTGTCTCAGCGGCGGAATCGGTCGGCGTCAAGCCGATCCTCGGCTGCGATCTGGTGGTGCATGATCCGGTCTCCGATACCGATAACGCATTGCGGCTGCTGTGTGCGAACAACCAGGGCTACCGCAACCTGATGCAACTGGTCTCGCGCGGCTACGTGCAGGGCCAGGACCGCGGTTCGCCGGTTATCCGTCCGGAGTGGCTGGCGGATCATGCCGACGGGCTGATCGCGCTGTCCGGCGGGCATCGTGGCCTGATCAGCCGCGAAATTGCCGCGGGTCATGGCGAGCTGGCGCTGCAAGCCGCACGCGGGCTGCGCGAGGTGTTCGGCGACCGGCTGTTTCTGGAGTTGGAGCGCATCCAGGCGCCGGACGAGACTGCGATTAACGACAATCTCGTTGATCTGGCGGGGATGCTGGACCTCGGCATTGTGGCCGGCAATGCAGTGCGGTTTCACGATGCCGACGATTTTCATACCCACGAGGTGCGCCTTTGCATTCGCCAGGGGCGGGTGATCAACGATCCGCGCCGGGTCAAGGATGTCACCGGCGAGCAATGGCTCAAGTCGGCCGAGGACATGCGTGACCTGTTCGCGGATCTGCCTGAGGCCTGCGACAACGCGGTGGAAATCGCCCGCCGCTGCAACGTGACGTTGTCGCTCGGTAAGTCCTATCTGCCTGACTTTCCAGTGCCTGAAGAGCACAACGTGGAGTCGTTCCTGCGCAAGGAGGCCAGCGACGGCCTGGCCCGGCGCCTCGCGGCGATCGAGGCCGATGGCGGCCAGCCGGACCACGCCGTTTACCAGGCCCGGCTCGATCACGAACTCGACGTGATCATCTCGATGGGCTTTCCGGGCTACTTCCTGATCGTTGCGGACTTCATTCGCTGGGCGAAGCGCAACGACGTGCCGGTGGGGCCAGGGCGCGGCTCCGGCGCCGGATCGCTGGTCGCCTACGTGCTGGACATTACCAACGTTGATCCAATCCCTTACAACCTGTTGTTCGAGCGATTCCTGAACCCCGAACGCGTGTCCATGCCGGATTTCGATATCGATTTCTGCATGGAAGGCCGCGACCGGGTCATTGACTACGTTGCCGAGCGCTATGGGCGCGAGAAGGTCTCGCAGATCATCACCTTCGGTCGCATGGCGGCCAAAGCCGTGGTGCGCGATGTCGGCCGGGTGCTTGGGCATCCCTACGGCTTTGTCGACGGCATCGCCAAGCTCATTCCGGCGGCAGTCGACATGACGCTGACCAAGGCGCTCGACGAATCCGAAGAGCTCAAGAAGCGGCGTGATGATGAGGACGAGGTCCGCTACCTGCTCGACACCGCCCTACGGCTGGAAGGGCTGGCGCGCAATGTCGGCAAGCACGCCGGGGGTGTGGTGATCGCGCCCAGCCGGATTGACGACTTCACCCCGCTGTTCATGGAGCCGGGTGGTGGCGGCGCGGTGACCCAGTTCGACTGGAAGGATGTGGAAGCCGCGGGGCTGGTCAAGTTCGACTTCCTTGGCCTGCGCACGCTGACGATTCTGGATCGCGCGGTGAAGGTACTGGCGACGATGGATACGCCCATCGACCTGGATACCCTGCCGCTGGACGACGGCAAGACCTTCGAATTGCTGCGCGCCGCGGACACGGCGGCCGTGTTCCAGCTGGAATCCACCGGCATGCGGCGCCTGATGAAGGAGCTCAAGCCCGACCGTTTCGAAGACATCGTCGCCCTGGTGGCGCTGTTCCGGCCGGGGCCGCTGGAAACCGGCATGGCCGCCGACTATGTCGCGCGCAAGAACGATCCGGCGCAGGTGCGTTACATGCACCCGCTGATGGAAAACGCGCTCAAGGACACCTACGGCGTCATTGTCTATCAGGAGCAGGTCATGGCCGTGGCCCGCGAACTGGCGGGCTATAGCCTCGGGGCTGCCGACCAGCTGCGCCGCGCCATGGGCAAGAAGGACATGAAGAAGATGGCCGATCACCGGCCGATCTTCGTTGCCGGCGCCGTCGAGCGTGGCGTCGATGAGGATCTGGCGGGCCGCATCTTTGATCTCATCGCCGAATTCGCGAAGTACGGCTTCAACAAGTCGCACTCGGTGGCCTACGCGCTGCTCGCCTATCAAACGGCCTATCTGAAAGCGCATTACCCGGCCGCCTTCATGTGCGCCGTGCTCACGGCCGACATGGATCACACCGAAAAGGTGGTCCCGCTGATCGAGGAATGCCGCCGGCTGGAGCTGGAGGTCGTGCCGCCAGATGTGAACGCATCCGCCTACGAGTTCACCGCCAGCGCAGACGGTGAGTCAATCCGCTACGGGCTTGGCGCGGTGAAGGGCGTCGGCCAGGGCGCCATCGAAGGCATTCTCGAAGCCCGCAAAGTCGGTGGGCGGTTCTCCGATCTGGTTGATTTCTGCGTGCGCATCGATGTCAAGCGGGCGAACCGACGGACATTGGAGGCGCTGGTTCGGGCGGGCGCGCTGGATGCCCTGGGCGTTAATCGGCCCAGTCTGCTGGCCGCGCTGCCGAATGCGCTGGCCGCAGCCGATCAGCACCACACGGCACGGGCGGCAGGGCAGAACGATTTGTTCGGTGGCGGCGGAAATACCGCCAGTCATGTGCCGGCCATCGACATGCCGGAACTGCGCGACTGGGACGACGGCGAGCGCCTCCAGGGCGAAAAGGAGACCCTGGGCCTGTACCTCACCGGGCATCCCATCGAGGGGTACCGCACCCTGTTGAGCGGCCTCATCAACGGCACCATCGCCCAGGCGAAGGAGCGTGCCGACCCGCAGGCCAGGCGCCGTGGCGGCGAGCAGCTACGCATCGCCGGGCTGGTCGTGGATGTGATTCAGCGGGCAGGACGCGCCATCGTGCGCCTGGATGACGGCACCGGGCAGCTGGAATGCACGCTGTTCTCGGAAAAGGCGGAACAGTTTCGGCATCTGCTGCATGAGGATCGGCTGCTCATCGCTGTTGGCAACCTCAGCTTCGACAGCTACAGCGAGGATTTCCGGATGAATCCCAAGGAGCTGATGGACCTTGACGAGGCGATGAGCCGTTTCGGCCGAGGGCTACGGCTCACCTGGAAAACCAGTCCACAGGAGCAATTCGATCAGCTGGAAGCTTGTCTGGCGGCGAACCGCGTGGAAGAGGGCGCGCGCATCCGCGTCGACTATCTCAATGGTCGCGCGCAGGCAGAGCTGAGCTTCGGCCCGGACTGGCAGGTTGCGGTCTCAGAACAACTCGTCCGTCAGCTGACAGAACTATGCGGTGAAAACGGCGTCCAGGTCCGGTATCGTCAAGCGCTTACACCGTCAGCCCAGGGAGTCGGCGCGGACGGATAGGGGGGAATCTGTGTACGGCGGTCAACACTGCCAGGCACTGTCCTAAACAACACTGATCCCGCGGTACACGGGCGCATGAATCTCAAATACCTGGATTTCGAACAACCCATTGCGGAGCTTGCCGAGAAAATCGAAGAGCTACGCAATGTCGCCGATGGCTCGACGGTTAATCTCACGGAAGAGATCGGCCGGCTCGAGTCCAAAAGCCAGACGCTGACCAAGCAGATCTTTTCCAATCTGACGGCTTGGCAGGTCGCCCAATTGGCCCGGCATCCGCAGCGGCCCTATACGCTCGATTACGTCGAGGCCTTGTTCACCGACTTCGAAGAGCTGCACGGAGATCGCAGTTTCTCGGATGATCCGGCCATTGTGGCCGGCATTGCGCGGTTTGAAGACCGTCCGGTGATGTTGATCGGCCACCAAAAAGGCCGAGATACCAAGGAAAAACTGCATCGCAATTTTGGGATGCCCCGGCCCGAGGGTTATCGCAAGGCATTGCGTCTACTGCAGACGGCCGAGCGATTCAAACTACCGGTGATCACGTTGATCGACACGCCCGGCGCCTATCCCGGCATCGGCGCGGAAGAGCGGAATCAGAGCGAGGCCATCGCCCGGAATCTGTTTGTACTGTCGCGACTGCGGGTGCCTGTGGTATCCCTCGTGATTGGCGAAGGAGGCTCCGGTGGTGCGTTGGCCATCGGCGTTGGCGACCATCTCGCCATGCTCCAGCACAGCATTTATTCGGTGATTAGCCCCGAGGGCTGCGCGTCCATCCTGTGGAAGAGCGCCGAGCGCGCCAAGGACGCGGCGGATGCGATGGGCGTGACCGCCGAGCGCCTGCTGGAGTTGAAGCTGATCGACGCGGTGGTGCGCGAGCCTCTGGGCGGGGCACACCGCGATACCGAGGCCCTAATGGGCGTGGTGCGCGATCACCTCCGGACTGTGCTGAGCCTGCTCGGTCAGAAGCCGATTCATGAGCTGATCGAGGCGCGTTATGCGCGTTTGATGGGCTATGGACAGTTCCGGGATTCCGCCTGAGGCGAGCTTCGCCGAGGCGCCGAGCCGTCGCTGGCTGGTCGCGTTTTCCGGCGGCCTGGATTCCACGGTGTTGTTGCATTGGGCGGCGCAGTTTGCGGCGACCGATGCGGCGATTAGCCTGCGCGCGCTGCACGTCCACCACGGGCTGAATGCCGCCGCCGACGACTGGGCGGCCCACTGCGCCCGGATCGCTGATTCGCTGGCAGTGCCGCTCACGGTCCGCCGCGTACAGGTCGACCTTAATGGCGGAAGCGGCTTGGAGGCGGCGGCCCGCACCGCTCGTTTTGCGGCCATTCGCGAGGTGATGCAACCGGCGGAGACCGTGTTGTTCGCGCACCACCAAGACGATCAGGCCGAAACCTTGTTGCTGAATCTGGCGCGCGGATCCGGGCCGGACGGCTTGTCAGCCATGCCCAGGCAGCGTGACCTCGGCGCCGGCTGGCTCTACCGGCCTTTACTGGGCCTGAGCCGGGCGAGGCTGGAAGCCGAAGCGCATGCGATGCGCTTGAGCTGGATCGATGATCCCAGCAACCGCGACGAATCGCTGGACCGCAATTTTCTCCGGCATCGCGTCATCCCTCTGCTGCGTGAACGGTGGCCGGGTTTTTCGGACAAGGCCGCAGACGCCACGCGGCGGATCGCGGAGGTCACGACGCAGATTCGTGAGGACGACGGCCCCCTGCTGGATTCACTGACACACGAAGGCGGATTGTCCGTCTCTGCGCTATCGCAGTTGGAGCCGGCGGTGACCGCACGCGTGCTGCGAATGGCCATGCGACGAGCGGGCCTGCCATTGCCCGGTCAGGCCGTGCTCGGACAGGTGCTGCGTGTGATCCAGTCGGGCCGCAATGATGCCGAGCACTGCGTGCAGTGGGGTCGCGCCGAGGTTCGTCGGTATCGCGACCGCTTGTTCATTCAGCACCGGCTGCCCGAGGTCGCCAGTGACTGGACGACGCAATGGAGCGGCGAACCAGCCCTGCAGTTGCCGTCGGGTTCCGGGGAGCTGGTGTCCGGTGCATCGGGTTCGTGGACCGTGCGATTGGCTCAACCGACGGATGTGATTCGTCAGCCCGGTCGGCCGGGCAAGCGCCTGGCCAAATGGTGTCAGGAGCAGGGAATTCCGCCCTGGCTGCGGCTCCGTCTGCCGGTCGTCTTGCGCGACGAGTGGATTTGCAGCATCGGAGCGACCTGTATTGATGAGCAGATTGCACC
>Ga0208330_1000903_pt1 | contig 10833 bp, 9 predicted proteins | sample DeeseametaMP1896_FD_184180 | JGI IMG/M metagenome (GOLD analysis project Ga0208330, IMG submission 184180) | Marine microbial communities from the Deep Pacific Ocean - MP1896 (SPAdes) | ecosystem: Environmental > Aquatic > Marine > Oceanic | place: East of Hawaii, North Pacific Ocean | collected...
CCCCACCGAGCAGGAGGCCGCCATCCTCAAGGCCGCTGCCGAGGAGGTGGCGCTGGTCGGCGTCGGCCGCCTCAGCATGGACGTCGTCGCCCGCCAGGCCGGGGTGAGCCGCAGCACGCTGTACCGGCGCTTCCCCAGCCGGGATGCGCTGATCACCGCGCTGGGCCGGATGACGTTCGACTTCGCGATGGCCCGGCTGCAGACCGTCGGCATCGACGACGGTCCGCAGGCCGCGGCGGTAGCCGCGTTCCGGGAAGGTGTCCGGCTGCTCACCGGTGAGCCGGTGGTGCGACGCTTTCTACAACTCGACGGCGAGTTCACCGCGACCACCGAGATGCTCGGTGAAGCGCGGTTGTTTCTCGTCAGCGCCGCGACGGCGATGGCCAGGGCGCTGCGGGCCGCCGGCGCCTCGATGCCCGACGACGACCTGATGGCCGTGGCCGAGGTGCACATCCGGTTGGCCGCATCGTTGGTGCAGGTGGCCACTCCGGCGCTGGATGTGACCGATGACGACGCGGTCACCCGCTATGCGTGGACGTTCCTGGCGCCGATGGTCATATAACTCTGAATGAACATTCACATGTACCGTGATAAACGATCGATGAAATGCACGTAGTGCAAGGGAGCAATTGAACCTGTGAATCACTTCAACGGGATTTGGCGAAACCTGTCAGTGGCGTCCGACCGCGTGGCACGCTTCTGACATGAACCTGCCCGAACCTCGTTTTCTGGATGAACGCGTCGCGCAGTGGGCCGAGATCAAGCCCGACGCCGAGGCGATGGACTATCTCGACCGGTCCTGGACCTGGTCGCAGTGGAACGACCGCATCCGGCGCCTGGCCGGGGCACTCACCGAGCGTGGCATCGGCCGCGGCGACGTGGTGGCGTTCCTCGACAAGAATCACCCGGCCTGCGTCGAGCTGACCTATGCCGCTGCGTCTCTCGGTGCGGCGAACGCGGTCATCAACTTCCGGCTGGCCGCTGACGAACTCGACTTCGTCCTCAACGACTCCGACGCAAAGCTTCTCGTCGTCGGGGCGGAGTTCGCGCCGGCGATCGACAAGATCCGCGATCGGCTCAGCCACATCGAGCACGTCATCACCGTCACCCCGGACGGCGGCGACGGTGACGACTACGAAGCCATGCTGGCCGCCGCGTCGCCGGTCGACCGCAGCGCCGACGTCGATCCCGGCGACGTGTGCATCATCATGTATTCGTCGGGCACCACCGGCCGGCCCAAGGGGGTGGAGCTCACCCAGGCCAACCTCATCGCCCACACCGTCAACGCCCATCAGGGTTTCGAGTTCGACGAGGGCGACAAGAACATGGTGTCGATGCCGCTGTTCCACGTCGGCGGCATGTCCTACGTCCAATTCGGCGTCTACGACGGCATTCCCAGCGTGATGACCCGCGACGTCGACGGCGCAGCGCTGGCCGGTGCCATTCTCAAGGGCGCCAACCGCACGTTCCTCGTGCCGGCCGTGCTGGCCAAGGTCCTCGAGACGGGAGAGGACGCGGTCAAGCTCTTCGGCGCGCTCAAGACCTACGGCTACGGCGCCTCACCGATGCCGCTGCCGTTGCTGCGGCAGGCACTGGACGCGTGGCCCGACACCGACTTCGTCCAGGCCTACGGTCTGACCGAGGTGTGCGGGGTGATCAGCCAGCTGTTGCCCGACGCGCATCGCGCCGAGGACCACCCCGAGCGGTTGACCAGCGCCGGGACCCTGGTGCCCAATGCCGAGGTGCGGGTCGTCGACCCGGACACCCTGGAGGACGTGCCGACCGGGGAGCAGGGTGAGTTGTGGTTCCGCACACCGCAGTTGATGAAGGGATACCACAACCGGCCGGAGGCCACCGCGGAAGCAATCACACCGGACGGCTGGTTCCGCACCGGCGACATCGGCCGCGTCGACGACGGCGGCTACATCTTCGTCGAGGACCGGCTCAAGGACATGATCATCTCCGGCGGCGAGAACATCTATTCGCTCGAGGTCGAGCGGGTGCTGGCCGAGCACGACGCCGTGGTCGACGTCGCGGTCATCGGCGTTCCCGACGACAAATGGGGCGAGGTCGTCAAGGCCGTGGTCGTGGTCGAGGGCGAGGCGTCCGAGGCCGAACTGATCGCCCACGCCAGGGAACGGCTGGCAGGCTACAAGTGCCCCAAGACGGTCGACATCGTCGACGAACTGCCGCGCAACCCCACGGGCAAAGTGCTGAAGAAGGAGCTGCGCAAGCCGCACTGGGAGGGCCGCGACCGCGCCACGGTCTGACGCTCAGATCGCGACGGTGACCTCGTTACGCCGAAGGAACGGCAGCGTCCACGGCGGATCGTAGAACCACGACGTCGGCTCGCCGGTGGGTTCTATGCCCTTGTCGCGCAACGTGTTCATCAGCTCCTCGGTCCGCGCGGCCACGGCCTGTGCGCTGCGGTCGCCGGTGAACCGCAGCACGGCGACCGTCTCGGCGGGGACGTGTACGAGTCGCACGGTGTCGTCATCGGGGGTGGGCAGCGTCTCCATCGACCACTTCGACGGCATGAAGAACCGCACGGTCCAGCCCTGCTCGGCGCTGCCGGTCTGGGCCACCGGAGCCGTCATCGCGATGTCGTCACCGCCGGACCGGGCCTGCCCGACCGGCGCGGTCATCGCGATCTCCGCCTCGCGGTGGTTGCCGCCGAAGATGTAGCCGGCGAGCCGGCGAAAGCCGGTGTTCAGCGCGCCCTGCTTCTCCCCGCTGACGGTGGTCTCCGCAGCGATGCGCGGGCCGTACTCGCGGATCTCCACCGCCTCGGTCAGGCTGCGCTTGATGTAGTGCGGCTCCTCCACGGTGCGGATGCCGGCGATGGACAGCGCGGACTCGGCGACCTGCCCGACGACCTTGGTGACTTTCTGGAACACAGGACCTCCTCTTCGCAGGGGCTACCCACGCCCGGACACGATGTCACCCGTGATTCGGGGCCGGCGCACCACCGGATGGGGATCGGCCCGTCACGAGTTGGTCACCGCCGCGCGGCTGTCATAGTGGAGCCGACGGGTAACCATGAGCTGCGATGAGTGTTGACGACATGGATGTGCTGGTGATCGGTGCCGGGCTGGCCGGCCTGCGGTGCGCGGGTGTGCTCGCCGCAGCCGGCCGCGACGTGCACGTCTGGGAAGCCTCCGACGGCATCGGCGGCCGGGTCCGCACGGACGTCGTCGACGGGTTCCGCTGCGACCGTGGCTTCCAGGTGCTCAACCCCGCCTACCCCGAGCTGGGGCGCGCCGTGGACGTCGACGCGCTGCGGCTGCAGCCCTTCGGCGCCGGGGTGGCGGTGCGCCGCGAGCGCGGTTCGACCGTGTGGGTGCATCCGCTGCGGCTGCCGCAGAAGGTGCCGGCGATGCTGGCCCGCGGCGGGCTCGGGCCCCGAGATGTGCTGGCGGCGGCACGGTGGGTGGCGCCCGCGCTGCGTCCCGGCGCGCTGAAGTCGGGCGACACCGACACCACCCTGCGCGAGGCACTCGACGCCGCCGGCGTGCGCGGTGAACTCCGCCGCGTGATCGACCGGTTCCTCGCCGGGGTGCTTCTCGACGACACCGGTGCCACGTCGAATGCGTTCGCGCTGCTGCTGGCCCGCATGTTCGTCCTCGGGGTGCCGTCTCTGTCTGCCGGTGGCATGGCCGCGCTGCCCGCCGAACTCGCCCGCCTGCTGCATGACCGGATCACGCTGCACCGCAAGGCCGTCGGGATCCGCGCGGACAGCGGTCGGCTCGTCGTCTCCGATGGCACCGACACAGTGCGTGCCGCACAGGTGGTCATCGCCGCCGATCCCGTGACCGCGGCGGGGCTGGCCGGCCTGCCCGCACCGGACATGCACGGCGTGGTGACCGACTGGTGGGCCACCGACCAGCCGCAGACCGGGCCGGCGATGCTGTGGGTCGACGGCCGGCCCGCGAATCCCGGACCAGTGCTCAACACCGCCGTCATCAGCGCCGCCGCACCGACCTACGCGCCGCCCGGGCGCCACCTCATCGCCGCGTCGGCCCTGAAGGCGGCCGACGGCTCCGCCCCCGACGAAGCCGTGACCCGCCGGCACGCGGCGGCGATCCTCGGCGCCGACGCGTCGGGCTGGGAACTGCTCATCCGCCACGACATCCCGCACGCGCTGCCGGCTCAGCCGTCTCCGCTGTCGGTGCGGCGCCCGGTCCGCATCCAGGACGGGCTGTGGGTGTGCGGCGATCACCGCGACACCGCCTCGATCCAGGGAGCCCTGGTCAGCGGCCGCCGCGCAGCCGAGGCCGTGCTGGCGGGCGCCGGGTGACCCGTCCCGAGCTGTCGGATGTGCTGGACCGGCTGCACGTCGTCGCGCTGCCCATGCGGGTGCGGTTCCGGGGGATCACCACCCGTGAGATCGCGCTGATCGACGGCCCGGCGGGGTGGGGCGAGTTCGGGGCATTCCCTGAGTACGGCCCGCCCGAGGCGGCGCATTGGCTGGCCGCCGGCCTCGACGCCGCCTATCGGCCGCTGCCGCCGGTGCGCCACACCAGCATCCCGATCAATGCCACGGTGCCGGCCGTGCCCGCCGCCGCGGTGGCCGACGTGCTCGCCCGGTTCCCCGGTGCGCGCACCGCGAAGGTGAAGGTCGCTGAACCCGGCCAGTCGCTGGCCGACGACGTTGCCCGGGTCACCGCGGTGCGGGCGCTGGTGCCGACCGTGCGGGTGGACGCCAACGGTGGTTGGAGCGTCGACGAGGCGGTGACCGCCGCGCGGGCGCTGACCGCCGACGGCCCGCTGGAGTACCTCGAACAGCCGTGTGCGACGGTGCCCGAACTCGCCGAGGTCCGTCGCCGCGTGCAGGTGCCGGTGGCCGCCGACGAGAGCATCCGCAAGGCCGATGATCCGCTGCACGTGGTGCGCAGCCGAGCCGCCGACATCGCGGTGCTCAAAGTGGCTCCGCTGGGTGGGGTGCGGGCCATGCTGGCCGTCGCCGAGCAGATCGACATCCCGATCGTGGTGTCCAGCGCCCTGGACTCGGCGGTGGGCATCGGGATCGGTCTGGTCGCGGCGGGGTGTCTGCCGTCGTTACCGCACGCGTGCGGGCTCGGCACCGGAGGGCTGTTCGTCGACGACGTCGTCGAGACGGTCGCGCCGGTCGACGGTGAGCTGCCCGCGGCGGCCGTGGTCCCCGACCCGGCGCGGGTGGCCGCCCTCGCTGCGGCTCCCGAGCGCGCCCGGTGGTGGATCGACCGGATCCGGGACTGCTGGCCGCTGCTGTCCTGATCTGTGGGGTGCATGGCCTGGACGCCACGACGGCGGTGGCCAACACTGGGTTCATGGCGCGCACGGTGCTTCTCGTCGGATTCCCCGGCGTACAGGCGCTGGATCTGGTGGGCCCGTTCGAGGTGTTCACCGGGGCTTCGCTGTACGCCGACGCCCGCACCGCGGGCACGGGTTATGACGTGCGCATCGTGGCCGTCGGCGGCGCACCGGTGGCCACCGGAACCGGCCTGACGCTGGTGGCAGACCCGCTACCCGACCCGGGCGAGCCGGTCGACACCGTCGTGCTGCCGGGCGGCGCGGGCACCGGGTCGGCCCGCCGCGACGCCGAGCTGATCGACTGGATCGCAGCGGTGTCCGCGCGGGCCCGCCGGGTGGTCAGCGTTTGCACCGGGGCCGTGCTGGCCGCCGAGGCCGGTTTGCTCGACGGCTGCGTGGCGACCACGCACTGGGCGTTCGCAGCGCAGCTGGCGGCCGAATTCCCGGCCGTCACCGTCGATCCCGATCCGATCTTCGTCCGCAGCTCGTCGAAGGTGTGGACCGCCGCGGGCGTCACCGCGGGCATCGACCTGGCGTTGTCGCTCGTCGAGGACGACCACGGCACCGAGGCCGCGCAGACGGTGGCCCGCTACCTGGTGCTGCCCCTGCGTCGCCCCGGCGGGCAGACCCAGTTCGCGGCGCCGGTGTGGATGCCGCGGGCCCGGCGCCGGCCCATCCGCGACGTCCAGGACGCCATCGAGGCCGAACCCGGTGGCACGCACAGTGTCTCCGAGCTCGCCCGGCGGGCAGCCATGAGTCCCCGTCATTTCACCCGCGTCTTCACCGACGAGGTCGGTGAGGCGCCCGGCGCCTACGTCGAGCGGGTCCGCACCGAGGCGGCGCGCCGGCAACTCTGCGAGACCGACGACCCGGTGACCGTCATCGCCGCCCGGTGCGGCTTCGGCTCGGCGGAGACGTTGCGGCGCAACTTCGTTCGTCGCCTCGGTGTATCCCCTGACCAGTACCGCAGGACATTCGCCTGACAAGGAGAACCCATGCAGATCGCGATCATGCTCTACCCCGGATTCACCGCCCTGGACTTCATCGGACCCTACGAGAGCCTGCACTACCTTCCCGATGCCGACGTCCGGTTCGTCTGGCACGAACCCGGGCCCGTCACCGCCGATTCCGGCGTGCTGGTGGTCGGGGCCACCCACTCGTTCGACGAAACGCCCGCCCCGGATCTGGTGCTGGTGCCGGGTGGTTTCTCGACGCTGCAGCACGCCCGCGACGACAAGGTCCTCGAGTGGGTGCGCCGGGTGCATCAGGGCACGCAGTGGACGACATCGGTGTGCTCCGGATCGGTGATCCTGGCCGCGGCCGGGCTGCTCGAGGGTAAACGGGCGACGTCGCACTGGGCGGCGCTGCCGGTGCTGCGCACGTTCGGCGTGGACCCGGTCGGGGACGAGCGCATCGTCGACGCCGGCGACCGGATCGTCACCGCGGCCGGGGTGTCGGCGGGCATCGATTTGGGCCTGTGGCTGGCCGGGCGGATCGCCGGTGAGGCGAAGGCCAAGGCCATCCAGCTGTCGATGGAGTACGACCCCCAGCCGCCGTTCGACTCCGGGCACATGTCGAAGGCCTCGGCGGCCACGAAGGCGACCGCCACCGCCATGATGGGCCGTCAGTTGGCGACCCCCGCCTCGCTGGCGGCCTCGACGGGGCTGCTGTGGGATGCGGCGCTGGCCCGCGTGCGCCGGGCCCGTCGCTGATCGTTGCGACCGGGCTGGTCGTCGAGACGGGGCCGAGCGCGTCGCTGGTCGTTCATACTGCGGTGAGCGCGCACTTCTCTCGTATTTTCCCACCCTGGATGCAGTCTCAACGGGGATCGACGTAGCGTCGACGGCGTGAATTTGGCGTATGACGACCGCGGCTCCGGCCCGGCGGTCCTGTTCATCGCAGGCCGTGGCGGGGCCGGGCGAACCTGGCATCTGCATCAGGTTCCGGTGTTCACCCGCGCCGGTTACCGGTGTGTGACGTTCGACAACCGCGGCGTCGGCGCCACCGAGAACGCCGACGGGTTCACCACCGAGACCATGGTCGCCGACACCGTCGCGCTGATCGAGCACCTCGGGCTGGCGCCGGTGCGTCTGGTCGGGGTGTCGATGGGCTCCTACATCGCCCAGGAGCTGATGGTCGCCCGCCCGGAACTGGTCCACTCGGCGGTCCTGATGGCCACCCGGGGCCGCCACGACCGTGCCCGCGAGTTCTTCTGGTCCGGCGAGCTGGCCATGGCCCGCTCCGGTGTGCAGCTGCCTGTCGAGTTCGAGGCGAAACTGCGCCTGCTGGAGAGCTTTTCGCCGAAGACGCTGAACGACGACAATGCGGTTCGGGACTGGATCGACATGTTCACGATGTGGCCGCAGAAGCCCACGCCGGGAATACACACCCAGCTGTCGATCGCGCCGCAGAGCAGCCGGCTGCCCGCCTACCAGAACGTCACCACCCCGGCGCTGGTGATCGGGTTCGCCGACGACATCGTGCTGCCCGCCCACCTGGGCCGCGAGGTCGCCAACGCGCTGCCCAACGGCAGATTCCTGGAGATCTCCGACGCCGGCCACCTCGGGTTCATCGAGAAGCCCCAGGTCGTCAACACCGCGATCCTCGAATTCTTCGCCGATACCCTGTAGTGGTGAACCCCTCGACGACACAGGCCCGCGTAGTCGTCGACGAACTGATCCGCGGTGGCGTCCGCGACGTCGTGTTGTGTCCCGGGTCGCGCAATGCGCCGCTGGCCTTCGCCCTGCACGACGCCGACCGCGCGGGACGCCTGCGGTTGCACGTGCGCATCGACGAACGCACGGCGGGCTTCCTCGCCATCGGCCTGGCCCAGGGCGGCGGGGCGCACCAGGCCCCGGTGTGTGTGGCGATGACCTCGGGCACCGCGGTGGCCAACCTGGGCCCGGCCGTCGTGGAGGCCAACTACGCCCGGGTTCCGCTGGTCGTGCTCAGCGCCAACCGGCCCTACGAACTGCTCGGCACCGGCGCCAACCAGACCTTCGAGCAGCTCGGCTACTTCGGCAACCAGGTGCGCGCCAACATCAGCCTCGGCCTGGCCGAGCACGCCGAGGACATGGAGTCCCTCAACGCGCAGTGGCGTTCGGCGACCTGTCGGGTGCTGGTGGCCGCCACCGGATCCCGCACCGCCAACGCCGGGCCGGTGCAGTTCGACATCCCGCTGCGCGAACCGCTGGTGCCCGACGCCAGCCCGGACGGCCCCTATGCCCCCGACGGCCGCCCGCACGGCCGCCCGTGGACCTACACCCCGCCGGTCAGCTTCGACCAGCCGCTCGACATCGACCTCGGCCCCGACACCGTCGTCATCGCGGGCCACGGCGCAGGCACCCACCCCAACCTGGCCCACCTGCCCACCGTCGCCGAACCCACGGCCCCGCGCGCACAGAACCCACTGCACCCGCTGGCGCTGCGGCTGCTGCGCCCCAAGCAGGTCATCATGGCCGGCCGGCCCACCCTGCACCGGCCGGTGTCGGCGCTGCTGGCCGACCCCTCGGTTCCGGTGTTCGCGCTGACCACGGGCCCCCGGTGGCCGGACGTGTCCGGGAACTCGCAGGCCACCGGCACCCGTGCCGTCGTCTCGGGGGAGCCGTCGCCGGACTGGCTGCGCCGCTGCGCGGAGGTCAACCGGCACGCCGTCGACGCGGTCCGCGGCCAGCTGGCCGAGCATCCGCTGACGACCGGGCTGCATGTCGCGGCGGCGGTGGCCGGCTCGGTGCGTCCCGGTGATCAGCTGGTGCTGGGCGCCTCGAACCCGGTTCGTGACCTCGCGCTGGTCGGGTTGACGACGCCGGAGGTGCGGGTGCGCTCCAATCGCGGGGTGGCCGGCATCGACGGCACCGTCTCCACGGCGATCGGCGCGGCGCTGGCCTACGAGGCGGCCCATGGTGGCCGCACGGTCGCGCTGCTCGGTGACCTGACCTTCGTGCACGACAGTTCGGGCCTGCTGATCGGGCCGACGGAACCCTCGCCGCGCGCCCTGACCATCGTGGTGTCCAACGACAACGGCGGCGGCATCTTCGAGCTGCTGGAACAGGGTGACCCGCGCTTCTCCGACGTCTCGTCGCGGATCTTCGGCACCCCGCACGATGTCGATGTCGGCGCATTGTGCCGCGCCTACCACGTCGACAGCCGCCAGATCGAGATCGGCGAGTTGGCCGGCGCGCTCGACGAGCCGCAGGACGGTATGCGGGTGCTGGAGGTGAAGGCGGACAGGTCCTCGCTGCGCGCCCTGCACGCCGCGATCAAGGCCAGTCTGTGAAGAAGCTGCTCGAGCGGCTGCGGCCGGTGTGGGATGTGGTCCGACCGCACCTGCATGGCGAGCCGGGGGAGACCCGGGCCGGGCGCATGCTGCGCCGCATCCGCATCGGCATCGTGGTGGTGGCGTGCCTGGTGACGCTGCAGTCGGTGCTGCTGGTGCTGGGCGCCTGGCGTAACGACCGCCAGATCGAACGCAACATGGGGGTGGCCGAGGCCACGGTGCTGGACGCCGGGGATCGCCGCTCGACGATCGAGTTCGTCACCCCGGACCGCATCACCTACCGCCCCGAACTGGGCGTGCTGTACCCGTCGAAGCTCGACGACGGGATGCGGATCTACGTCGAGTACGACGTCAACGACCCCGACCTGGTCCGGGTCCGGGACCGCAATGCCGCGCTGGCGATCATTCCCGCCGGCTCGATCGCGGTGGTCGGCTGGCTCGTCGCCGGCGCCGCGCTGGGTGTGACGACGCTGGTGGAACGCCGCATCGACCGGCGCGCGAGCACCGTGTGACTCAGGAGTGCACGAGTTCGGCGAGCCAGTCGTCGGCATGGATGTCGACCTTCTGCCGGCTTTCGAGGTCGTAGACGGTCGGGGTGCCGGTCTGCACCGGGTCGACGTCGACGAGGTAGACGAAGTTGGTGTCGTTCATCTCGGCGATGTCGACCGCGGACCGGTCACGCGCCAGCTGGTCGGCCACGGCCTCGGGCATACCGGCGGATACGGCCATGTCGCGCAGTTCGTCGCCGCTGAAGGGGGCGCCGCCGGGATCCTGATTGAGGTAGAGCTCCTCGACGAAACGCTGGAACTGGGTGCCGTCGGCCGGGGAACGGCCGCTGTCGCCGGTCGGCCCGACGGGACCGGCGGCTGAGAACATCGCGTTGGCGACCGTGGCCGAATAGCCGTTGTCGCCGGCGTCGAGGAACGTCAACGGTCGGTAGGTGACCTGCAGGTCACCGACGGTGATGTGGTAGGCGAGCTGGTCGCCGAAGTCCAGTTGCAGGTCGCGGCAGTGGGTGCACTGCGGTTCGGTGAAGATCTCGATGTGGGCGGGCGCGTCGTCGAATCCGGCCACGATGCCCGTCCCGTCCTCGGTGACCGCCAGCGGTGTCGGGGTGAGGTCGGGCCGCGCGACTCCGGGGAGTTCTCTGCTGCATCCGACGGCACCCAGCAGTCCGACGAGGCTGACCAGCAGCGCTGCGGTGGAAGTGCGCATGGAGTGAGGGTATCCGCCGGCGCCGACCCACGACGTTGCTGCGCGCCGAG
>Ga0208330_1000911_pt1 | contig 10714 bp, 9 predicted proteins | sample DeeseametaMP1896_FD_184180 | JGI IMG/M metagenome (GOLD analysis project Ga0208330, IMG submission 184180) | Marine microbial communities from the Deep Pacific Ocean - MP1896 (SPAdes) | ecosystem: Environmental > Aquatic > Marine > Oceanic | place: East of Hawaii, North Pacific Ocean | collected...
AGCGCGATCCAGAAAGGTCAGGACCGCCTGGTGAATGGCCGGGGTTCCGTGTGGCCGGTCGCCTGGTCGATCCAGGTCACCAGCCGGTCGGTCCGCCCGGTGGCGTCATAGGCATGGCGCAGGTCCAGCGTCGCCTGCACCCCCGCCGTAAAGGGATCTTCGCCGCCCAGGCCCGCGAATTGCGGACGCGGGGCGATCAGGCGCGCCACATGGCCCATGTCCGCGTGTCGCAGCGGGTCCGGCACGACCAGGTACAGCCCGTGACGATCATGCTCGCCCGTTTCTATCAATCCCTCAATGCTGGCCAGCATGCACAATTGCGCCACCGCCGCCACCCGTGGCTCCAGCGCGCCCACCCACATGGCCAGCGCGGCTCCCATCGACATGCCCAGAGTGGCGACGCGTTGTAGCTGGACCAGCTCGTCGTGCGATAGCGGGCGGGCGCTGGCTTGCTCATGCAGCCCTGGTAACCGCATGGATTCGCGAAAATGAATCCTCTATCGTCAGCGATGTGCAACAACGCCGATTGCCTGTGCCCGACGGCCCCGGCCTTGGCGTCACGCTGGACAGCGTCGCCCTGAACCGCCTTCACCAGGTCTACCCGGACGCCGGCATCACCGAGCGCGATGATGCCTTGGAAATCCGCAAGCACTGGCCGAACTGGCAGTTCGGGCGACCGAAGTTCGGAGACAGGACCGGCTGCCGCCTGCATGATGCCCTGTCGCATTGCACCATCGCATTGCCCCGGCCCTTATATCCGGGACGGGAGACCTGGACCCGTCGTGGGATCGCGCCCCGTGCCGCCGTCCGTGCATCGCGAACAGAATTGGCCCCTCCCACGACTTCCACGCCTCGGCATTGATCTGCGTCATTGAGGAACGCAGCAACCGGCGCCACGCTCCCGCCCGGGAGGATCACAATGGCACAGGATAGCGAAGCCGCGACGACGACCGTCTTTGACCCCGTGGCCGCGACGCGCGCCAGCGCGGATCTCTGGCGCGATGCCCGGACCTTGATCGATGGCCTGGACGGCAAATTCAATATCGCTCACGAGGCGCTCGACCGGCATGTGAACCAGGGACACGGCGATCAGATCGCGCTGCGCTGGTCCGGCAAGGACGGATCGCAACAGGACATCACCTACGGCGACTTGCGGGACATGTCGGCGCGTTTTGCCAATGTCCTTGCGGCCCACGGGCTGCACCCCGGCGACAGCCTGTTTTCCCTGGCTGGCCGCGTTCCCGAACTCTACGCCGGAGCGCTGGGGACACTGCGGGCCGGCATGGTGTTCACCCCGCTCTTTTCCGCCTTCGGGCCGGACCCGATCCGCACCCGGATGGAGATCGGGCAAGCCAATGTTCTGCTGACCACCGCCTCGATCTACCGGCGCAAGATCGCGCCTTGGCGAGACCAGATCCCCAGCCTGAAACTGGTCCTGATCCTCGGCGACGACGCGCCCGAGGGCTGCGTGGCGCTTGGCCCCGAACTGGCCGCGGCCTCGCCCGATTTTGCCCCGGTCCCGATGGAGTCCGAGGACCCGGCGCTGATCCATTTCACTTCCGGCACCACCGGCAAACCCAAGGGGGCTGTCCATGTCCAGAACGCGGTTGTCTACCACGCCTTTTCCGGGCGCGAGGCGCTGGGCCTGACACCCGGCGCGGTCTACTGGTGCACCGCCGATCCCGGCTGGGTCACGGGCACGTCATACGGCATCCTCTCGCCCCTGGTGAACCGGGTCACGATGATCGTGGACGAGGCGGAATTCGACCTCGACCGCTGGTATGGAACCGTCGAGCGCGAGAAGGTCCAGATCTGGTATTCCGCGCCCACGGCCATCCGCATGATGATGCGCGCCGGGGCCGAGGCGGCGGCGCCTTATGACTTCTCCTCGCTGACATTCCTCGCCAGCGTGGGGGAGCCCCTCAACCCCGAGGCGGTGGTCTGGTCGGCAAAGGTTTTCGGCCAGCCCTTCCACGACAACTGGTGGCAGACCGAGACGGGTGGCATCATGATCGCCAACCGCCCCGGCATGGAGGTCCGCCCCGGCTCCATGGGCAAACCGCTGCCGGGTGTCGAGGCGGCCATCGTCGAAAAGGGCGAGGACGGGCTTCGCGAATGCGCCCCGCGCGAGATCGGCGAACTGGCCCTGCGGCCCGGCTGGCCGTCGATGATGCGGGCCTACCTGAACGAGGAGGCGCGCTATCAAAAGGCCTTTGCCGATGGCTGGTACCTGTCCGGCGACCTCGCCTTGCGCGACGAGGACGGTTATTTCTGGTTCGTCGGACGGGCCGATGACCTGATCAAGTCCTCGGGGCATCTGATCGGCCCGTTCGAGGTGGAATCGGCCCTGATCGAACATGAAGCCGTGGCCGAGGCCGGGGTGATCGGCGTCCCCGACGAGACCGCCGGGGAAGTGGTGAAGGCCTATGTCACCCTCAACCCCGGCTTCAGGCCTTCCGACGAGCTGGAGCGCGAGTTGCGCGGCCACGCCCGCAAGACGCTGGGCGCCGCCGTGGCCCCGCGCGAGGTCGTCTTTCGCAATACCCTGCCCAAGACCCGCTCGGGCAAGATCATGCGCCGCCTTCTCAAAGCCCGGGAACTGGGCCTGCCAGAGGGGGACATTTCGACCCTGGAGACCGACGAGACATGACTGCCGCAGCCAAGCCCCGCCTCGACCGCGACCATGTTCTGACATTGCTCGGGCACATGATCCGCGTGCGCCGGTTCGAAGAAACCTGCGCCGAGCTATACACCAAGCAGAAGATCCGTGGTTTCCTGCATCTCTACGATGGCGAGGAGGCGATCGCCGCCGGTATCATCCCCTGCCTGGCCGAAGGGGATCGCATCGTGGCGACCTACCGCGAGCACGGCCATGCGCTTGTGCGCGGAGTGCCCATGAACAAGGTCATGGCCGAGATGTACGGCAAGGCCGACGGATGTTCAGGCGGGCGCGGCGGCTCGATGCATCTCTTTGACTCAGCGACGAATTTCTACGGCGGCAATGCCATCGTCGGCGGTGGCCTGCCGCTGGCGGCGGGGCTGGCGCTGGCCGATCGTCTGACCGGTGCGCCCAACGTGTCCGCCTGTTTCTTTGGCGAGGGCGCCGTGGCCGAAGGCGAGTTTCACGAAACGATGAACCTGGCCGAACTCTGGGATCTGCCGGTGCTTTTCGTCTGCGAGAATAACGGCTACGCGATGGGCTCCGCCCTTGCCCGGACCGAGGCGCAGGGCGACATTGCGCGCAAGGCCGAAGGCTTCGGAATGGAGGCGCTGGTCGTCGACGGCATGAACGTGGTCGAGGTCGAGGCCGCCGCGCGGACTGCCCTGGCCAAGATCCGCGAGACGGGTCGTCCCATGCTGCTGGAATGCCGCACCTACAGGTTCCGGGCGCATTCCATGTTCGACGCCCAGCTCTACCGCGACAAGGCCGAGGTCGCCGAATGGCGCGAGAAGGGCCCGATCGTGCGGTTCCAGGGATGGTTGCTGGAGAACGGGCTGATCCATCAGGACGACGTGACCGAGATCGAGAAGACGGTCGATACCGAAATCGCCGAGGCCGTCGCCTTCGCCGAGGCGGCGGAGTGGGAGCCTGTCGAAACCCTGGATACGCATGTCCTGGGGCCGCAGCCCGATCCGCCGACCGCACCGGCCCCGACGGGCCGGATGATCGACACCACCTACCGCGAAGCCATGCGCGAGGCGATGGCACGGGATGAGCGGGTCTTTCTGATGGGCGAGGACGTGGGCGCCTACGGCGGCTGCTACGCGGTCTCCAAGGGCCTGATGGAAGAGATCGGAGAAGAGAGGATCCGCGACACGCCCCTGTCCGAATCCGGGTTCACCGGGGCCGGAATCGGCGCGGCGGCGGCGGGCATGCGCCCCATCGTCGAACTGATGACCGTCAATTTCTCGCTGCTGGCGCTCGACCAGATCCTGAACACCGCTGCCACCATGCGCCACATGTCCGGCGGGCAGTTCGGCGTGCCGCTGGTCATCCGCATGGCGACGGGCGCGGGCAAACAGCTTGCCGCCCAGCATTCGCATTCTCTCGAAGGCTGGTATGCCCATATCCCCGGGCTCAAGGTTCTCGCGCCGGCGACGCTGGAGGACGCGCGGGGGATGCTCTGGACCGCGCTGGAGGATCCGGACCCCGTGCTGATCTTCGAGAATGTCATGCTCTACAACCGGGCGGGCCAGATTGACGAGGCGGCCGGCGCGGTCGACATCTCGCGCGCGGCGGTGCGCCGCGAAGGCACCGACATCAGCCTGATCACTTATGGCGGATCTCTGTTCAAGACGCTGGAGGCCGCCGAAGACCTGGCGGCGCAGGGGATCTCCGCCGAGGTCATCGACCTGCGCGTGCTCCGCCCGCTGGACGACGCCACCATCATGACCTCTGTCGGCAAGACCCGCCGGGCGCTGATCGTCGATGAAGGCTGGCGCACAGGTTCACTGGCGGCAGAGGTCTCGGCGCGGATCATGGAACAGGCTTTCTGGTCGCTGGATGCGCCGGTGGGCCGCGTCTGTTCAGCCGAGGTGCCGATCCCCTACCCGAAACACCTGGAGGCGGCGGCGATCCCGCAGGCCGACCGTATCGTGGCCGCCGTGAAATCGGCACTGGGGCGCTGAGATGGGCGTTTTCACCATGCCGTCATTGGGCTCGGACATGGAGTCGGGCCGCCTCGTGGAATGGCTCGTCGCCCCCGGCGACAGGGTGAACCGGGGCGATGTGATCGCCGTGGTGGAAACCCAGAAGGGCGCCATCGAGATCGAGAGTTTCGACGCGGGCATCGTGCACGAACTGACCGCGCCGATGAATGAGGATCTGCCGGTGGGCACGCCGCTGGCCGTGATCCTGGCCGAGGGCGAGGAACCCCCCGCCGGCCCGACGGCACCCACGGCCACGGCAGAACCAGCCCCGGAGACCGAGCCAGTTGCCGAACCGGAGCGCCCGGCGCCAGTGGCCGAACCGGAACGCCCAGCACCAGCCGTCCCTGTCGCAGCTTCGCCGCCGGCGCAACCGGATGCCATCCGCCCCGCCTCTCCCGCCGCGCGCAAACGGGCCGGGGAACTGGGCGTCGACCTTACCGGCGTGAGCGGTACCGGCCCCGGCGGCGCCATCGTTCTGGCGGATGTGGAGCGGGCGGCGCCCACCGCCCCGCGGCCTGCGCCCAACCCGGTCGAGGAAATGCGCAAGGCCATCGCCGCGGCCATGACGCGCGCCAAGCGCACGATCCCGCATTACTACCTCTCCGAGACGCTCGACGTCGATCCGGCCATGCGCTTTCTCGAAGAGCGCAACGCTGACAAGCCGCCGACCGAACGGGTTCTTCTGGGGGCGCTTTTCGTGCGGGCCACCGTGCTCGCCGCCGCGAAGGTCAAGGAAATGAACGGGCATTACACCGAGGAATCCGGCTTTGCCCCGTCGAAAGAGGTCAACCCCGGCGTGGCCATCGCGCTGCGCGGTGGCGGCCTTGTCGCCCCGGCGCTGGCGGACGCGGTGAACATGACGCTCGAAGAAACCATGAGCGGCATGCGCGACCTGGTCAGCCGGGCCCGCGCGGGCCGGTTGAGAGCCTCGGAAATGACCCGGGGCACGATCACTATTTCCAGCCTCGGCGAAACCGGAGCAGAAGCGATGACCGGCGTCATATTCCCGCCCCAGGTCGCCCTGGTGGGGCTGGGCGCGCCGCACCTGCGCCCCTGGATCGTCGACGGCGCCATCGTGCCGCGCCATGTGGTGACCCTGACGCTTTCGGCGGATCACAGGGTCAGCGATGGCCGCCGCGCCGCGCGCTTCATCAGTGAATTCGAAACCGCCCTGAAGACCCCGGAGGCCCTATGACCCCTGAAGACCTGCGCCGCCTTTTCCTTGAGGAACTCTCGCGGATCGCGCCTGACATCGACCCGGCCACGGTCGCAGACGACGATCACATCCAGGACGATCTGGAACTGGATTCCATGGATGTTCTGAATCTCGTTTCGGCACTGCACGAAAAGCTGGGCGTCGATATTCCCGAGGCAGATTACCCGCAGATCGCCACGCCGCGGCTGGCGGCGGCCTATCTTGCGGCGAGAACCGGAGAGGCGTGACCCGGCGTCAAACCCGGTTTGATCTCGGTCAAAATAGCATAGGCCACGAGATGTTACCGTATTCATCGGGAGGAATATGGAAAGCAGCCCGACAGGGTGGACCGACGGGAGGCCGGTCCCTGCGCCCTTGGGGTTTGTCCATGTGATTTCCCGCATACATCCTGGGAGGAATTTGAACATGCAGACTATTCGCAAGTTTGCCGCAGCCAGCATGCTGGCCGCGCTGTCGGCCGGCAGCACAGCACAGGCCGACGGGACCGTCGAAGTATTGCACTGGTGGACATCCGGCGGCGAAGCCAAGGCCGTCGGCACCCTGAAAGAAGCCTTCGAGGCGCAGGGCGGCACATGGAACGACTCGCCCATCGCCGGCGGCGGCGGCGATGCGGCCATGACCGCGCTGCGCGCGCGTGTCGTGGCAGGCAACCCGCCAACCGCCGTCCAGCTCAAGGGGCCGGGCATCCAGGAATGGGCACAGCAAGGCGCGCTGAACGACGTGCAGGCCGTGGCCGACGCCGAGGACTGGGACGCGGTGCTGCCGCCGGTGCTGGCAGAGATCATGAAGTATGACGGCGATTACGTCGCCGCCCCGGTCAACATCCACCGCGTCGACTGGATGTGGGCGAATCCCGAGGCGCTGGCCAAGGCCGGGATCTCCGAGATGCCGACAACCTGGGACGAGTTCAACGCCGCCGCGGACAAGCTGATGGCGGCGGGCATTACGCCGTTGGCCCACGGCGGCCAGCCCTGGCAGGACGCCACCCTCTTCGAGGACGTTGTGCTGGGCGTGGGCGGCGCGGATTTCTACCGGGCCGCGCTGGTCGACCTCGACCAGGAGGCGCTGACCTCCGACACCATGGTGGCCGCCTTCGACCAGTTGCGCAAGCTGCGCGGCTACGTCGATCCCAACTTCCCCGGTCGCGACTGGAACCTTGCCACCGCGATGGTCATGCGGGGCGAGGCCGCTTTCCAGATCATGGGCGACTGGGCCAAGGGGGAATTCCTGGCCGCCGGCAAGGTGCCGGGTGAGGATTTCCTCTGCGCACCGACACCCGGCGCGGGCTTTGTCCTGAACTCGGACAGCTTCACCTTCTTCAAGGTCTCGGGTGACGACAATCTCAAGGGGCAGCAGGTGCTGGCCAGCCTGATCATGTCGCCGGACTTCCAGAAGACCTTCAACCTTGCCAAGGGCTCGATCCCCGCGCGCACGGATGTGCCGCTGGACGATTTCGACGTCTGTGCCAAGAAATCGCACGCGGATCTTCTGGCCGCGATCGAGAACGACTCGCTGGTTCCCTCGATGGCGCATGAAATGGCCATCCCGCGCTCGGTTCGCGGCGAATTCCTTGACCTCGTGACGGAGTTCTTCAACTCCGAGATGAGTTCCGAGGACGCGGTGCAGCGGCTCTCCGAAGCCGTCGCGCGCGCCATGTAAGATCCTGGGGAACCGGGGCTGCCCCGGTCCCCTGCCCTATCAAATGAGCGACTCCGCCCCCTTCACCCTGCGCGCCGGCCGCTGGCTGGAACGGCGACTGCCACAGATCGTGGTGTCGCCCCTCTTCGCGCTGAGCCTCTTTTTCGTCTACGGGTTCATCCTCTGGACGGCCTATATCTCGATGACCCCCTCGGGGATCATGCCGGTCTATGATTTCATCGGACTGGACCAGTATGCGCGCCTCTGGGCGACGCCGCGCTGGTACGTGGCGATCAAGAACCTCTTCCTGTTTTCCGCCCTCTTCATCGGCATCGCGATGGTGATGGGCATCTTCCTTGCCATCCTGCTGGATCAACGGGTCCGGGCCGAGGGGCTGATCCGGACGATCTACCTCTACCCGATGGCGCTCAGCTTCATCGTGACGGGGACGGTCTGGAAATGGATCCTGAACCCCGGCCTCGGGATCGAACGGTTCATGCGCGAAGCGGGGTGGGAGAATTTCACCTTCGACTGGCTGGTGAACTCGGATTACGCGATCTACACGCTGGTCATCGCGGCGGTCTGGCAAAGCTCGGGCTACGCGATGGCGCTCTTCCTCGCCGGGCTGCGCTCGGTCGATGACGAGATCCTGAAGGCGGCGGCCGTGGATGGCGCAAGCCCGTGGAAGACCTATACCAGCATCGTCCTGCCGATCCTGCGCCCGGTGTTCCTGTCCACGGTGATCATCCTGGCCCACCTGGCGATCAAGAGTTTCGATCTCGTCATCGCGCTGACCGGAGGCGGGCCGGGTTATGCCACCGACATGCCCGCGACCTTCATGTATTCCTTCGCCTTCCAGCGCAGCGAACTGGGCGTCGCGGCGGCCAGTGCCACGATGATGCTGATGACGATCGTGGCGATCATCGTGCCTTATCTCTATTCCGAACTGAGAAAGACAGGCCAATGAGGCAACGCAACATCAGCAGCATCGTGCGGCCCAAGGGATGGCATACCACGGCGATGCGCGCGCTGCTGTTTCTCGTGCTGGGCCTGTTTTGCCTCTATTACCTGATCCCGCTGATCATCATGGTCTCGACCTCGCTCAAGTCGCTGGCCGAGATCCGCGAGGGCACCCTGTTGAGCCTGCCGCGCCAGATCACCTTCGAGGCCTGGGCCAAGGCCTGGAATTCCGCCTGCGTGGGCGTGCGCTGCAACGGTCTGAAACCCTACATGTGGAACTCGGTGGCGATGGCGGTGCCGGCGGTGCTGCTGTCGACGATGCTGGGCGCCATCAACGGCTATGCGCTCACGAAATGGCGCTTTCCCGGGGCGGACTGGATCTTTGCGCTGATCCTCTTCGGGGCCTTCACTCCCTTCCAGGTGGTCCTGTTGCCGATGGCGCGGACGCTGGGACAGCTCGGGCTGGCCGGGTCGGTTTACGGGCTGATCCTCGTTCACACGGTCTACGGTCTGGCCTTCACGACGCTGTTCTTCCGCAATTTCTTTGTCAGCGTGTCGGACGGCATCATCCAGGCGGCCCAGGTCGACGGGGCCGGGTTCTTTCGCATCTTCTTCCAGATCGTCCTGCCCATGTCGATCCCGGCCATTGTCGTGACCGTGATCTGGCAGTTCACCCAGATCTGGAACGACTTCCTCTTCGGCGTCGCCTTCACGGTGGGCGACAGCAACCCGGTGACGGTTGCCCTGAACAACGTCGTCAACACCTCGACGGGGGTCAAGGAATACAATGTCGACATGGCCGCGGCGATCATCGCGGCGCTGCCCACCATGCTCGTCTACGTCGTGGCGGGCGCCTATTTTGTTCGCGGCCTCTCGGCCGGCGCAGTGAAAGGATAAGCATGGCTTCGGGAATCCAGTTGCGCGATGTCCGCAAGACCTTTGGCGCGACCGAGGTCATCAAGGGCATCGACCTCGACATCGAACCCGGCGAATTCGTCGTCCTGGTCGGCCCCTCCGGTTGTGGCAAATCCACCCTGCTGAACCTGATCGCGGGGCTGGAGACGCTGTCAGGCGGGGACATCCTGATCGGCGACGAGACCGTCGGGAACGTCCCGCCACGCGACCGCAACATCGCCATGGTCTTCCAGTCCTACGCGCTCTACCCGACCAAGACGGTGCGCGACAACATCACCTTCGGGATGCAGACCCGCCGCATCCCGAAAGCCGATCAGGATGCGGCGGTGGAGGAGTTCAGCCACCTGCTGCAGATCGATCACCTCCTGGATCGCAAGCCCGGCCAGCTCAGCGGCGGCCAGCGCCAGCGGGTCGCGATGGGCCGGGCACTGGTGCGCAAGCCAGAGGTCTTTCTCTTCGACGAACCGCTGTCGAACCTCGATGCCAAGCTGCGGATCGAGATGCGGACCGAGATCAAGCGCCTGCATCAGAGGCTCGGCAAGACCGTGGTCTATGTCACCCATGACCAGATCGAAGCCATGACGCTTGCCTCGCGCATCGCGGTGATGGACAATGGCCACATCCGCCAGTTCGGCCCGCCCGGCGAAATCTACGAAGACCCGGTGGACCTTTTCGTGGCCGGGTTCATGGGCTCTCCGCCGATGAACATGTTGCCGGGACAGATCCGGCAGGGATCCGGCGGGCTCTGCGTTGCCGTCGGCTCCGGGGACACGGCTCTGGAATTTCCCCTGCCGAAGACCGGTATCGACGCCACAACGCTGTCAGAGGGCAGGTCCGTCGTTCTTGGCCTGCGGCCCGAAACCATCTTTGCGGCGGGCACGGAACTACCGGGGGCAGAGCGTTTTGTATTCGAACGCCCGGTCGACGTGGTCGAACCCACCGGGCCCGACACGATGATCGTCTTCGAGATCGGCGGCAAGGAACTGATCGCCCGGGTCCGGCCAGAGGATGCCCGCCCGGTCGGCACGCCCTTCAGCTTCGAAGTGGACATGACCAAGGCCAAGCTTTTCGACGCGGAAACCGGCTTCGCCATCTGAACGTTTCGCCAAAGGAGCGCCGGATCGGCGCTTGTCAGCCACCGCAGCCTACCCATCACTGGCGCAATGGAACCACGGCGTAAAACCATGCAATCACCTGTTCAGGAGGTGGCGACCCCGGCAGGATTCGAACCTGCAACCTGCCCCTTAGGGTCAGGACCCATTGATTTGGTTTGGCGTGCATGATTCACCGTTCGAAAACGAGTGGTGACCATGTCTGATCTTTTCTGGTTGAGCG
>Ga0208330_1000912_pt1 | contig 10704 bp, 10 predicted proteins | sample DeeseametaMP1896_FD_184180 | JGI IMG/M metagenome (GOLD analysis project Ga0208330, IMG submission 184180) | Marine microbial communities from the Deep Pacific Ocean - MP1896 (SPAdes) | ecosystem: Environmental > Aquatic > Marine > Oceanic | place: East of Hawaii, North Pacific Ocean | collected...
CACTGGTCGCGGGCGCCGATCCGGTGGGTGCGGTCGAAGACCAGCTCCACGTGCAATCCGTTGTTGCGCAGTACCACCTTCTCCGGCGCACGGGGGTGGCCGGTGTAGCCGACGAATTTCGACGGATCGGCAAGCGGCGTGTCGTCGACCAGCAGCTGGCCCTGGTGGACGTGGTAGCGTCGGGCATCCGCATGGCTGCCGCCGTCGATCGGAAAGGCCTCGTCAAGGAACACCCGTGACCGCGCCACGACGCGTGCGCCGCGGCCCTTGTCGTAGCCGCCTTTTGGCGCCGGGCTGCCCATGGCATCGGTGCCGTAGAACCCGTCATAGAGGCTGCCCCAGCGGGCGTTGGCGGCGTTGAGCGCGTAGCGGGCGTTGGTGATCGGCACCACCAGCTGCGGTCCCGGAACCGTGGCGATCTCGGGGTCGGTGTTGGCGGTGTCGATCTCGAAATCCTCGCCCTCTGGCAAAAGGTAGCCGATTTCTTCGAGGAACGCCTTGTAGGCATTGTGGTCGTGCGGCTGGTTGGCCCGCGCGATGTGCCACTGATCGATCTTGGCCTGCTGGTCGGCGCGGGTCTGCAAGAGCTCCGCGTTCTTCGGGCCGAAGTCGTGCAGCAGGTCCGACAGGCCTTTCCAGAAGGTGTCGGAGTCGACCCCGGTGCCCGGAAGCGAAGAGGTTTCGATGAAATCATGCAGGATCGTGTCGATCTGCAGGTCAAAGCGGGTGATGCGGTCGGTCATGGGGACTCCTTCGCGTCGTCACGGTATGCATTCGTGCACAGTCTTAGGAAACGGGTTTCCGATAGGCAACAGGCTTGGGCGGATTTATCGCCTCGATAAATCGGTGGGACGGGATCGGAGCGGAGAAAGCGGAGACTGTCACCGGCGGACCGGCTCGACGACGCACAGGCCAGGGCTCGGGTCCGCGCCGGCGTATGCCTCCGAAAACTTAGCCGAATGACTCAACATTCTTGACAGAGCGGCTGCAAGGTCTTTACTTAGTCACATGACTAAACATGACCCCAGACTCGACCGCCTGTTCCACGCCCTCTCGGACCCGACCCGGCGCGGGATCGTGGAGCGGCTGGCGCACGGCCCCGCGACCGTCTCGGAACTGGCGGAACCCACCGGCATGGCCCTGCCGACGGTCATGCGCCACATCGCCGTTCTGGCCGAGGGCGGACTGGTCCGGACCGAAAAGGCCGGGCGCGCCCGCCTGTGCCACGCGGTGCCCGACCCGATGGACGCCGCGCGCGACTGGATGGAGGCGCAGCGAGCCATCTGGATCGCGCGGCTCGACCGCATGGAAGCGCACATTCTGAAGAAGGACCTCGAGGATGACTGACACGGACGCAGCGAACCGCACCATGGTCCTGACCCGAGAGATCGCGGCGCCTGTCCGCAAGGTCTGGGCCGCCTGGTCCGATCCGGACGCCCTGCCCCGCTGGTGGGGGCCCGAGGGCTTCAGCTGCCGCACGATGCGGATCGACCTGCGCGACGGCGGCGAATGGGTCTTCGACATGATCGGACCCGATGGCACGGTCTATCCCAACCACCACAAATACGCCCGCTTCAACCTCTCGGCAGGCATCGTCTACACCCTGCACAGGGGCGAAAACGGCCCGAAACACGCCGACGCCACCGCCCGTTTCGAGGAATTGGGCGGCCGCACGCGGGTGACGCTGACCATGATCTTCGCCACGACGCGGGAATACGAGGAGGCCAAGGGCTTCGGCGCGGTAGACCTGGGCCATCAGACCCTGGGCAAGCTGGCACGTCACGTGGGCGCTGACTGAGATTTGCGCGCCGCCCGGCAACGGTCGCTGCAATAGCGCACTTCGTCCCAAACCTTTTCCCACTTCTTGCGCCAGGCGAAGGGCCGCCCGCAGGTGGCACAGATCTTAGACGGCAGGTCGGATTTGCGGCGCTGCTTCGGCATGTCAGAGGTCCAGCTTCAACTGATCGGGCGAGGTCTTGCGCGGCTTGCGCCGGGGCGCGCGGTCGTCGACGAAATGGCCCGAGCCGTCCTTGCGACTGGCGTGTTTCGTCACAACCCGCTGCGATTCCGCGCGGAAGCGGGCATCGCCACGCAGCGACCAGATCCTGCTGCGCGCCTCGCGCGCGGCCTCGGCCACGTCGACGATGGGCGCGGGATAGTCCAGCGTCCCGGCCCGCTCCCAGCGCCACGGCTCTTGCAGGACCTTGTCCGGCACCTCGGCCAGTTCCGGCACCCAGCGGCGGGTGAACACGCCTTCGGGGTCCTGGTCGTGGCCCTGTTTCACCGGGTTGTAGATGCGGGGCGTGTTGATGCCCGTCGTGCCCGACTGCATCTGCACCTGGCTCCAGTGGATGCCCGGCTCGTAATCGGTGAACATCCGGGCAAGGTGCAGCCCCGGCGCGCGCCAGTCGAGCCAGAGGTGATAGGCGGCAAAGCTCATCAGCATCGAGCGCATGCGGAAATTGAGCCAGCCGGTGGCGTTGAGCGAGCGCATGCAGGCGTCGACGAAGGGGACACCGGTGCGCCCTTCGCACCAGGCGGCAAGGTTGTCCGCGTCCGGTTCGGCCGGGCGGAGGCCACGGCACCCGGCGTGCATCTGCTCCCACTCGATGGCCGGTTCGTCCTCGAGCTTCTGCATGAAGTGATCGCGCCAGGCGAGTCGCGACTGGAAGCTCTTGAGACTGCCCAGCCAGCCATCCCGCGTGCCGCGCCGTGCGCGCTGCGCCGCTGCCGTCGCCTGCACCGCCTCGCGCACCGACAGCGTGCCGACCGCCAGATGCGGGCTGAGCCGCGAACAGGCGTCCGCCCCCTCTAGCGGCGATGACATGGCGCGGCGGTAAGTCTGGCCGCGCTCGCGCAGAAAGCTGGCCAGCAAAGTCTCGGCGGCGCGGCGTCCGCCGGTCTGGCGGCCGGGGCAGTCGTCGGGCAGATCGAGCTGCGGAAGCGGGCCCGGATCGACGGGCACCGGCGGCAGAGCCTCGGGCGCGGGCAAGGAGTCCTGCGCCATGAACCGGTTGCGTTGCGCCGCCCAGCGGTCGCGGGTGTCGAGCCGGCGCACCACGCCTGATTGCGGAAGCTCGTCCCAGACAATGCCCGCTTTACGCGCCCAGGCCGCGACCCGCTTGTCGCGGGCGTAGGTCCAACCGTTGCCGGTTTCCTCGTGGCTGACGATGCGGTCGAACCCGGTCTCTGCTTTCAAGGCGGCCAGAACCTCCACCGCGTCGCCCTGCCGGATCACCAGATCGCTGCCACGCGCCTGCAGATCCGTCCGAAGATCGGCAAGGCTTTCGCGCAGGAACATCCATTGCCGCCCCGAGCTATCGTCAAGCCGCCAATACTCCGGCTCGACGATATACAATGCAAAAGGCGCCGCGAAACGCAGCGCCCTGTGCAAGGCCGGGTGATCGGCCAATCGCAAGTCCCGCTTGAACCACAGAAGTGTCGTCATGCGGGACGAAGTAAGGTGTTATTCGGTTCCGACAACTTCGCCGGTGCGGCTATCGACCTGAACATCGGATCCGTCCACGCCGTCGCTTTGAACAAAGGTCCAGACGATCAGGCCCGCAAGCAAGACGCCGGCAAAGACCAAAACGCCCTTGATGCCCAGAAGCGATGGTTTATGAGCTTTTTCCTGCTTTTTCACATTGGTGTCGGGAGCAGACATACCATTTCCTTTTCACAATATCTTGGCGGGGCGCTGTTGAAGCACCCCCTTAGTCAGCCTAACACTTGGCCAGCCGCAAAGTTCCGCCCTTTGCCTTGAAAAACCGGAGTGATTTCAATGAAAGACGCCGCGCCGCAGACCGTCTACCTGGCCGATTACACCCCCTTCGGCTACGTGATCGAAGACGTTCACCTGACCGTCCGGCTCGATCCCGGAAAGACGCGCGTGCAAAGCCGCATCCGCTTTGCCCCGAACCCCGAGGCGCGGGACCGCGACTTCTTTTTGCACGGCGAGGACCTGACGCTGCTCTGGGCAAAGATCGACGGCGCGGCGGTCACGCCGCAACTCAGCGAACAGGGCCTGCGCTGCGCCGTGCCCGACGGTGCCTTCACCTGGGAAGCCGAGGTCGAGATCGCACCCGAAAGCAACACCGCGCTCGAAGGGCTCTACATGTCGAACGGCATGTACTGCACCCAATGCGAGGCGGAAGGGTTCCGCAAGATCACCTACTACCCGGACCGGCCCGACGTCATGGCGGTCTTCACCGTCCGCATCGAAGGCCCGCACCCGGTGCTCTTGTCGAACGGCAACCCGGTGGACAGCGGCGATGGCTGGGCGGAATGGCACGATCCATGGCCCAAGCCCGCGTACCTGTTCGCGCTGGTGGCGGGCGATCTCGTAAACCACCCCGACCGGTTCGCCACCATGTCGGGCAAGGACGTGGAGCTGAACATCTGGGTGCGCCCCGGCGACGAGAGCAAATGCGCCTTCGGCATGGAGGCGCTGAAAGCGTCGATGCGCTGGGACGAAGAGGTCTACGGCCGCGAATACGACCTCGACATCTTCAACGTCGTGGCGGTCGACGATTTCAACATGGGCGCGATGGAGAACAAGGGGCTCAACATCTTCAACTCCGCCGCCGTCCTCGCCAGCCCCGAGACCAGCACCGATGCCAATTTCGAGCGGATCGAGGCGATCATCGCCCATGAATATTTCCACAACTGGACCGGCAACCGCATCACCTGCCGCGACTGGTTTCAGCTGTGCCTCAAGGAGGGGCTGACGGTCTACCGCGACAGCGAATTCACCTCCGATATGCGCTCGGCCCCGGTCAAGCGCATCGGCGACGTGATCGACCTGCGCGCGCGTCAGTTCCCCGAGGACCAAGGGCCGCTGTCGCATCCCGTCCGGCCCGAAAGCTTTCAGGAAATCAACAACTTCTACACCGCAACCGTCTACGAGAAAGGTGCCGAGGTGATCGGGATGCTGAAGCGCCTTGTGGGGGACGAGGTCTATGCCAAGGCGCTCACGCTCTATTTCGACCGGCACGACGGGCAGGCCTGCACCATCGAGGACTGGCTCAAGGTCTTCGAGGACGTGACGGGCCGGGATCTGACCCAGTTCAAACGCTGGTACAGCCAGAGCGGCACGCCCCATCTGCAGGTCGCGGAACGGTTCGAGAACGGCACCTTCACGCTCACCTTTAAACAGCGCACGCCGCCGACGCCGGGTCAGGACGAAAAGCTGCCGCAGGTGCTGCCCATCGCCGTAGGACTGCTTTCGCCGAGTGGTGACGAGGTCGTGCCGACGACGCTGCTCGAGATGACGGAAGCGGAACAAAGCTTTGATTTCGGGGGATTGTCCGAGCGCCCCGTGGCCTCGGTCCTGCGCGGCTTTTCCGCGCCGGTGGTGCTGGAACGCGCAGCGTCGCGGCAGGAACGGCTGTTCCTGCTGGCCCATGACACCGACCCGTTCAACCGCTGGGAAGCCAATCGCGCGCTGGCGCAGGAGTCGCTGATCGCGTCGATCACCGGGGCCGAGGCCGGCCCGGACACCGCATGGCTGTCGGCGCTGCTCGAGGTGGTCAAGAACGCCGCGCAGGACCCTGCCTACCGCGCGCTGCTGCTGGGCCTGCCGTCGCAGTCGGAACTGGCGCAGGCGCTGCACCAGCGCGGTGTCACGCCCGATCCCGACTCCATCCACGCCGCGGCCGAGGCGCACCGGCAGACCCGCGCGGAGCTCTGGCAGGCAGACCTGCCCATGCTGGCTCGCGAAACCGAGGTCACCGCGCCTTTCCGTCCCGATGCGGAACAGGCCGGCAAGCGCGCGCTGGGATCGTCGCTGCTGGCGATGCAAAGCCGGCTCGACGGAGGCGCCGCCGCGCAGGCGCAATTCGACGGCGCCGACAACATGACCGCGCAGCTGTCGGCCCTGACCAGCCTCATCACCATCGGCGCCGCCGACAGCGCCCTGCGCGCCTTCGAAAAGCAATGGCGGCACGACCGGCTGGTGATGGACAAGTGGTTCGGCGTGCAGATCGCCTATGCCCCGCCCGCGATGGCGGTCGAGATGGCGGGCCTGCTGACCGAGCACCCGGCCTTCGACATGAAGAATCCCAACCGGTTCCGCGCCGTCTTTGGCGCGCTGGCGGGCAATCACGCGGGCTTTCACCGGTCGGATGGCGCGGGCTACGACCTGCTGGCCGACTGGCTGATCAAGCTCGATGCCAAGAACCCGCAGACCGCCGCGCGGATGTGCAGCGCCTTCCAGACCTGGCGGCGCTACGACGCCGACCGTCAGGCCAGGATGCGCGCCGCGCTCACCCGCATCGCCGACACGCCCGGCCTGAGCCGCGACAGCACCGAAATGGTGACGCGGATGCTCGGGTGATCCGCGCCGGCCTGCGCCGGGCCCTGACGCACCGGCGATACCATGCGTCTTGATTACGCGTCCCCCGCCCGCAGCCCGCGCGCCGTGCTTGGTCTCGTGTCCGCCTGGGCCATTCTGGCCGGCGGGTGGCTGTGGCTCGATGCCGAAACCTGGATCGTCGCGGGGCTGGGTCTGTTCACCCTGCCCCTGCTCTGGGAGCTGATCACCGGCAAGGTCGCGCGCCTCGTGCTCGACGACACCGGGCTGACCTGGCAGAGCGGCACTTCGACGGGCCACATCGCGCTCACGCGGATCGATCACCTGCGGCTGGACCGGCGCTTTGACGGCAGCCTGCGGCTGTCGGTGCAGCTCGATGACGGCAGCAGGCAACGCCTGCCGCCCGACTGCGTGCCGCCCGGCCCAAAGCTCGAAGAAGCGGCGACCCGGGCTGGGCTGCGGCTCGAACGCCATCCCTTCTCACCTTTCTGAACCGTGAATTTTTTCGGGAACCGGCGGCGGATCGCGCGCGTTAACCAGATCGTAAGCCAGTCTGTGCCGCTGGTGACGGGCCGCGAAAAATGCCTTGATGTCAGGGCCTCCGCGCGTCACCTGTCACGCACGTGTCGCAGAACCCTGATTTGAGACTGCCATGCAAGACCGTATCGACCCGCTGATCCAGGAACGCGCCCCGTGGCTCTTTGCCAGCCGTCCCGGCACTCGGGTCGCGCGGTCCGCGCTCAACCGGGTGTTGGGGTATGACCGGACCGTCGCGCTGGCCGAGACGTTCCGGGACAAGCCGAGTGACGAGATCATGTCGGCCATGGCGCAGCTGTTGGCGCGCGACGTCGAGGTCGCGGGGCTGGGTCACATACCGAAACACGGGGCGGCGCTGATCGTCGCCAACCACCCCACCGGCATCGCCGACGGGATCATGCTGCATCACCTGATCTCTGCGCACCGGCCCGATGCCTATTACTTCGCCAACCACGACATCCTGCGCGTCCTGCCGCAGATGCAGGACATGATCGCGCCGGTGGAATGGCGCACCGAAAAGCGCAGCCATGCCAAGACCCGCGAAACCATGCAATACACCCGCAAGGCGACCGCCGAAGGCCGCCTGGGCGTGATTTTTCCCGCCGGGCGTCTGGCCAAGCGGCGCGGGCTCAGCCTGCACGAACGTCCCTGGATGGCCTCGGCGGCGATGATCGCCCGCAAGTTCGACCTGCCGATCATTCCGATCCACATCCGCGCGCGCAATTCGTTGCTGTTCTATCTCTTCGACCTGATCCACCCGACGCTGCGCGACATCACCCTCTTTCACGAGACGCTCAACAAGCACCGTCAGCCCTATCGCGTGACGGTCGGAGAGCCGATCTCGGCCAGTGCCCTGCCCGCGCGGTCCGAAGACGGGATCGAGATGCTGCGCCGCGCCACCCTGGCGCTCGGCGGTCCCAGCGCCCCGGCGGTGTCGCTGCTGCACAGCACCCGCCGGCCGTTCTGGCTCAAGGCCTGAGCAGGCCGTCCGGTCATCGGTCGGGCCGTCTCTTTTTTACCAAATCGGATGCCGCGGTGCGGTTTAACCTGCCGGACGCGCCCGCGGCCGGACAGACGAGATCGGTTTGCAATAGGTCTGCGCCCGCGTCCAGGCCATCATGTCGCGCCGCTTCGACCGGCTGTGGAACGGGCCCCAGTCGGCGGCGACGCCGCGCATGCCCTGTGACACCACGCCGTCCCGCTGCACCGTGCGCGCCATGATCCGCAGCGCGCAGCTCAGGTTTGCCGGAGCGTTCTGCAGCGCGGGTCCGGTGCGCGCGCGGCAGCCATAGCCCCGCGCCGTGCCGGGCAGGATCTGAAGCAGCCCGTGCCAGCGCCCGCCGCCGCCGACGGCTCTGGGGCGGTAGGTGCTTTCGTGCTTGGCCAGCGCCGAAATCAGCCCGACCCAGAACGCCTCGCGTTCGCGCAAACCGGCGGTGCGGTAGGCCGGGCACCAGTCGTCGATGTCGCGCGGCACGGTGCGCGGCAGGGCGCTGGCGTGGCTGCGCAGCGCCGAGATCGCCGACCGCGTCCAAATCGCCCCGCGCCCCGCGTTGGACCAGCGCGCCCGCGGCAGGAAGGTGCTGCGCGCCTTCGGCCGCACCGACGTGCCGACCGCCTGCGCGGACACAGGCGCCTCCGCCACGGCCTCGGGAAGCGCCGCATTGTCGGGCGTCTCGACCACCATGGCGGCGGGTTCCGGCGCATGGTCGCCCGGCCATCCGGCGGAGGGCAGAAACGACAGTAGAAAGGCAAAGGCAGACAGGCGCATGGCGCACAGGGTGCCCAGATTCCAGCAGTTTGCGCAAGCTTTGTGCACGCTGTGCGCGGGAAGGCTCCGACCGGATCCCGTTTCCGGTTTTTAAACAGATTATCGCCTATCCTGCGACACCCCTCAGGAAAGCCGGGAAGAAAGCCCGACCGCTCCATGTTCGCGCCTTTATTGAGCCAGATTGCACGCGCAATTTCGGCCCCATGACACTGCCTGAAAAGCTGCCCCCGATGCGTTCATTCACCGCCCGCCTGTCCCCGGTCCTGCAGGCCCTGCGCCCCGTCGCGTCGCCGGCCGCACCGACCCGCCGTCCGCGGCCCGAACCCGGCCCCGCCAATATCGAGATCGCGGTGCGCGACCTCACCCGAGACGAGCTTGAAGCGACGCGGGTCTTCGCGCAGGGCCAGCACCTGGCCCGGCAGGAAAACTGGGTCGAACTCGGCCGCCTGGTGCGGACCTTCGACACCCAGCGGCGGCGCACCTCGGGAGGGCGGTCGCTGGCCGATCTTCTGGCCGCCGGCGCCCGCGCCGACGCGGTCGAGGCCGGGCGCGACGCGGTGCGCCGCGGCGACGTACGCGCCGCGAACGACCCGATCGAGGCCCTGGAGGAGGTGCTGCGCGAACTGTGCGAGGATCACGGCGTCGCCACAGTGGTGGCGCGGGCCCATATGGACATCGGCCAGGCCTGGCTGGGCGACAGCCCGCGCGACGCGGTGCCCGCGGCGCGCAAGGCGGCCTTCCTCGGGCATTACCGCGCCGCCGCACGCATCGTCGACCGCTTCGACCCCTTCCTTCTGGATGCGCCCGGCCTCGCTGCGCTGCGCTGCGGGCTGCTCGACGCCGACAGCCGCCCCAGCCTGCGCATGGCCGACGATTACGAGGACCTCATCGACCTCGATCCGCAGAACGACGGCGCGCTGCGGCAGTTCGGCCGCCACCTTCTGCCGCGCTGGTACGGCAGCTACGAGGCGCTGGATGCAGAGGCGCGCCGCACCGCCGCCCGCACCGGCGAAGTCTGGGGCGCCGGGGCCTATACCTGGATCTATTTCGACGCGGTGGCGCTCGATCCCATGGCCTTTCGCCGCCTCGATGCAGAGTTTTTCGTGGAGGGCCTGCACGACATCCTCGACCGCCGCGACGACCAGCACACCGCCAATGTCATGGCCGCCTACACCGGGCTGACGCTGTCGGGCATGGCCGCGCCCGGCAGCGCCCGCGGAAGGATCGCCGACTGCTTCGACTGGATCCTGCGCGACCATCTGCGCGAAATCCACCCGCTGGTCTGGGCCGCGGCCCCCGCCGCCAGCCATGAAAAGCCGGTCAAGGGCACCGAGGACGGGACCCGTCGCGGACGGGTACGGGCCCTGTCGGCCATCGCCGAACACTTCGCCGCCGACATCCTGGCCGGAGGCCGCGTGGTCTTTTCCGACGACGGGCCTCAGGTCACCCCGTAACCGGCCGACGGCCCGGACCGGGCCTGCCCCTTGCCCTGACCGGGGCGCTGTCCTAAAGCGGATGGAACAGCCCGGAAAGGACGACAGCCATGCTTGATCTGAGTTTTGAAGCGCCCAAACCCAAGGTAATCGCCGGGGCGAAACACGACTGGGAACTGGTGATCGGGATGGAAGTTCACGCCCAGATCGCCAGCAAGGCCAAGCTCTTTTCCGGCGCCTCGACCGGCTTTGGCGCCGAACCCAATTCGCATGTCGCCTTCGTCGACGCGGCGATGCCGGGGATGCTGCCGGTGATCAACGAATTCTGCGTCGAACAGGCGGTGCGCACGGGCTTGGGCCTCAAGGCGCAGATCAACCTGAAGTCCGCCTTCGACCGCAAGAACTACTTCTATCCGGATCTGCCGCAAGGCTACCAGATCAGCCAGCTGTACCACCCCATCGTCGGCGAGGGCGAGGTGATCGTGGACATGGAACCGGGCATCGCCCGCCGCGTCCGGATCGAGCGCATCCATATCGAGCAGGACGCCGGCAAGTCGATCCACGACATGGACCCGAACATGAGCTTCGTGGACCTCAACCGCACCGGCGTGGCGCTGATGGAGATTGTGAGCCGCCCCGACCTCCGCGGCCCC
>Ga0208330_1000913_pt1 | contig 10679 bp, 10 predicted proteins | sample DeeseametaMP1896_FD_184180 | JGI IMG/M metagenome (GOLD analysis project Ga0208330, IMG submission 184180) | Marine microbial communities from the Deep Pacific Ocean - MP1896 (SPAdes) | ecosystem: Environmental > Aquatic > Marine > Oceanic | place: East of Hawaii, North Pacific Ocean | collected...
TCGATGACGACGACCACCTTCGGCCGCGGATGCAGATCGGCGAGCAGCGTGGGTAGCGTGACGTCGCGGTCGGTGCCGAACACCAGCAGGTCCGGCCGCAGGCTCTGCAGTCGGCCCACCAGCTCGGCCCCGGGTCGCATGTTGCCGACGAGCAGGACGCTGTCGGTGCGCGACATCATGTGCACCAGGCCGTGCCGGAGTAGTTCGTCGTCGGTCACCACTGCGGCCCGCATTCGGCGCGACGACACCAAACCCCTTCGTGCGCTGGGAATTTGGGTGCTTCGGGCAAGGTCGGCACGCGGCGGGGGCGCGGTGCGCACGGCGTAGTCGCTGGGGGACAAACTCATCGGTGACTCCGTCCGGTCGGTCGGCGGGCCGAATGCTAATGAGGGCTGCGTTGCATCGACGTTGCAATGAGATGACCGGGCCCGATGGCGGCCCTCAGCGTGGGGCGTCGGCGCCGTGCAGCACGCAGTCGCCACACAGGCCCCCGTGCGGTGCCTGATAGAACAGGCAGCAGCTGCGCCTGCGGAACGTGCCATCGGCGGTTTCGGTGGTCCCGCGCAGCCTGCTCGTGCCGGCGAGCGCGGTGACGAGCTGGCGGCCCGCGCTTACCAGCGACGGGTCGGTCATGCCCAGCACGGTCACCGCCCCGTTGGCCGACGAGGCCACGTTGCCCCACATGACCTGCGGAGACAGCGCGACGTCGGCGTGCAAGCGGTCGATCAGCGGCGCCAGGGCGTCGTCGAGCAGCGCGGTGTCGATGGCGTGGGCGGCGGCGGGAGCGTCCCCGGTGTCGCACCACTCGAGCCCGGTGGCGCCGAACGTCACCGAATGCCCCGCGGTGCGCCAGCGCAGCGAGCGCGCGGTCAACATGGGGACGGCGCGCAGCGCGGCGAACGATCCGAGCGCCGGTGACATCAGTCGGGCCGCGATCGCCATCTGCAGCGAGGACGCGGCCACCCGCACCGGGACAGCGGTGGGTGCGCACCCGGAGAAGTCGGCGATCGCCACCCGGGTGGCACCCACCCGATCGGCGAGTGTTGCGGTGTCGAGCAGTTCGGCGAGGGTCCGCCAGCCGGGGCCTGTCGCGGTGTCCAGCGCGAAGTAGCCGCCGAGGCGGGCAACGCGTTCCGGCACGGCCGGGTCGGTGTGGTCGTCCATCGGGCTCACACGCTAGTACCGGCGAAACTGCAACGTCGGTGCAACGTGACCCGAGCCACACTGGTTCGCGGACTTTCCCAAGTCACGACACACCTGGGCGGCCGGTGCCGCCCCGTACCGCTGGAGAAGTGCATGACGGAACCCGACCTCGACCCCGCCGTGGACTACCCGTTGAGCGTGAACCGCAGGGACCTGCTGGTCACGCCCACCGGCAAGCCGCTGGATGCCATCACGATGTCCGCGGTGATGGCCGGCGACGTGGACGCCGCCGATCTGCGGATCACCCCGGAGACGTTGCGGTTGCAGGCCCAGATCTCGGAGAAGTCCGGCCGCCCCGCGCTGGGCGCGAACCTGCGCCGCGCCGCGGAGATGACCGCGCTGTCCGATGAGCGGGTCCTGCAGATCTACAACGCGCTGCGTCCGAACGCGTCGAGCAGGGCCGAGCTGGAGGCGATCGCCGACGAACTGTCCTCGACCTACCACGCGGAACTGCTCTCCGCGTTGGTGCGCGAAGCCGCGGAGGTCTACGAGCGCCGCGACATTCTGGCCACGAGCGAATAGGAGAGACGACCCATGACTGCAGTTGCCCCCCAGGGTTCCCCGCTCGACGGGGTGCGTCACTCGCTGCGCACCGAGGTGCTGGAGAACCGGCCGGTCAACCTCGACGGCTTCGTCGAGGAATGGCCCGAGGTCGGCATGGTCGCGATGGACAGCCCCTTCGATCCCGCGCCCAGCGTGCGGGTGCAGGACGGGGTGATCGTCGAGATGGACGGCGTCGCGCGCGCCGACTTCGACTTCATCGACCAGTTCATCGCCGACCATGCGATCGACATCGAGACCACCGAGGACTCGATGGCGTTGCCGGCCGTCGAGATCGCCCGGATGCTGGTCGACCCGAACACCTCCCGCAGCGAGGTCATCGCCGTGACCAAGGGGCTGACCCCGGCGAAACTGCTCGAGGTCGCCAAGACGATGAACATCGTCGAGATCATGATGGGGATGCAGAAGATGCGGGCCCGTCGGACCCCGGCGAACCAGGCGCACTGCACCAGCGCGCGGGACAACCCGGTGCAGGTGGTGTGTGAGGCGGCCGAAGCCTCGATCCGCGGATTCTCCGAGGTGGAAACGACTTTGGGCGTGGTGCGCTATGCCCCGCTGGTGGCCATGGCGTTACAGATCGGCAGCCAGGTCGGCGAGGGGGTGGCGTTGACCCAGTGTGCTCTCGAAGAGGCCACCGAACTCGAACTCGGCATGCGCGGCATCACCGCCTATGCCGAGACGATCTCGGTGTACGGCACCGAACCGGTGTTCGTCGACGGTGACGACACCCCGTGGTCGAAGGCGTTCCTGGCCGCGGCCTACGCCTCCCGGGGCATCAAGATGAGGTTCACCTCGGGCACCGGCTCGGAGGTGCAGATGGGAAACGCCCAGGGCAAGTCGATGCTGTACCTGGAGATCCGCTGCATTCTGGTCACCAAGGGTGCCGGTGTGCAGGGGCTGCAGAACGGCTCGATCTCCTGCATCGGCGTACCGGGTGCGGTTCCGGCCGGAATCCGCGCGGTGGCTGCCGAGAACATGATCGCCTCGGCCGTCGATCTGGAATGCGCGTCGGGCAACGACCAGTCGTTCTCGCATTCGCCGATGCGCCGCACCGCCCGGCTGATGCCGCAGATGATGCCCGGCACCGACTTCGTCTGCTCCGGATACTCCGCAACACCCAACTACGACAACATGTTCGCCGGCTCCAACGTCGACAGCGACGACTTCGACGACTTCAACACCATTCAGCGCGATCTGCAGATCGACGGCGGCCTGCGCCACGTCAAGGAGGACGACATCCTCGCCGTGCGCACCCGGGCCGCCAAGGCGTTGCAGGCGGTGTTCGACTACCTGGATCTGCCGTCGATCTCCGACGCGGAGATCGACGCGGCGGTGTACGCCAACGGTTCGGCCGACCTGTTGCCCCGCGACGTGTTGGAGGATCTCAAGGGTGCTCAGCAGGTCATGGACCGCGGCATCACCGGCCTGGACCTGGTGAAGGCGCTCGAGTCGACCGGGTTCTCGGATGTCGCCGCCAACCTGCTGGCCGTGCTGCGTCAGCGGGTGTCCGGTGACCTGTTGCAGACCTCGGCGATCATGACCCCGGCCCTGGAACCGCTGTCGGCGGTCAACGACGCCAACGACTACCAGGGGCCGAGTACCGGCTACCGCCCGTCGGGAACGCGGTGGGAAGAGATGAAGAAACTGCGACACGTGACCAGCGCGTCGAACCCCGAGATGGAGGTCGAGTGACCGTGGCGAGCACCACCAGCGACGCGCAGCGGACGATGAGCTTCACCGAGATCGGGCCCGCGCAGCGCGGATCCCGTTCCGACGAGGTGGTTCTCGCCGTCTCGCCGGCGTTCGCGGACTTCTTCACCCAGACCATCGTCAACATCCCGCACGCCGAGGTCATCCGTCAGATCCTGGCGGGCATCGAGGAGCAGGAGGTCGCTGCCCGGGTGATCCGGGTCCGGCACAGCTCCGATCTGGCGGTGGTGGCGCACACGGCGGCCAAGTTGTCCGGGTCAGGCATCGGTATCGGGATCCTGTCCCGCGGCACCTCGATGATCCATCAGCGCGACCTGCCGCGGTTGTCGAGCCTGGAACTGTTCCCGCAGTGCCCGCTGCTCACCCTCGAGACCTACCGCAACATCGGCTCCAACGCCGCCCAGTACGCCAAAGGCGAGTCTCCGCAGCCCGTTCCGACGCTCAACGACCAGATGGCCCGTCCGCGGTGGCAGGCCAAGGCGGCGCTGCTGCACCTGAAGGAGACCGAGCAGATCAGCAAGGGCGCCAAACCGGTCGAGGTGCAGGCCGAGTTCTCCTCGGCGGCCCCGGCGGCGCTGTCCTGACGGTGCACCGGACGGTCGTCGGCGTCGACATCGGCAATTCCACCACGGAAGCCAGTCTCGCCCGCATCGGCCCCGACGGCACGGTCGACTATCTCGGCGGTGCTTTGACCCGCACCACCGGGATCAAGGGCACAGTCAAGAACGTCGACGGTGTCGTCAAGGTCGTCACCCGGGCCGCCGAGCACGCCGGAGTCGGGCTCGGCGCCGTCGACGTGGTGCTGTTGAACGAGGCGACTCCGGTCATCAGCGGGCTGGCGATGGAGACCATCACCGAGACGATCATCACCGAGTCCACCATGATCGGCCACGATCCGCGGACGCCGGGCGGCCGGGGCCTGGGCGTCGGCACCATCGTCGCCGCCGAGACCCTGTCCGATCAGGCGCCGGGCGAGCCGGTGATCGTGCTGGTCGCCGGTGGGGTGGACTTCGACGTCACCGCGGCCACCCTCAATGCCGCGATGGCGCGCGGAATCGACGTCGTCGCAGCGATACTCGGCAACGACGACGCCGTGCTCGTCGCCAACCGGCTCACGGTGCCGATACCGATCATCGACGAGGTGTCGCGGATCGACGCCGTGCCGGTGGGCATGCTGGCCGCCGTCGAGGTGGTCGGGCCCGGGCAGTCGATCCGCACGCTGTCCAATGCCTACGGTCTGGCCACGATCTTCGGCTTGGACGCCGAACAGACCAGGACGGTGTCGCCGGTCGCGCGCGCGTTGACCGGCAACCGGTCGGCGGTGGTGGTGCGCACGCCGTCCGGAGACGTCGAGGACCGCCCCATCCCGGCCGGGTCGCTCGAGCTCATCGGGGCCAACCGGAGTGTGTGTGTCGATGTCGCGCGCGGCGCGGCCGAGATCATGGCCGAGGTCGAACGGGTCTCCCCGCTGGCCGATGTCGCCGGGGAGTCGGGCACGAACACCGGCGGGATGATCTCCACCGTCCGGCAGAGCATGGCGGACCTCTCCCATCACGAGCTGCGCGACGTGAAGATCAGGGATCTGCTCGCGATCGACACGCTGGTCCCGCAGGACGTGCGCGGCGGGGTGGCCGGTGAGGTCGCGCTGGAGAACGCGGTCGCGCTCGCCGCGATGGTGCGGACCCGGGACAGCGGTATGCAGGCGGTCGCGGCCGTCATCGCCGAGCAGCTCAGCGAGGCCGCAGGCCGCGACATCACCGTGCGGGTCGGCGGGGTGGAGGCCGAGATGGCGGTCCGGGGCGCGCTGACCACGCCCGGCACCGATACGCCGCTGGTGGTGCTCGACATGGGCGGCGGCTCCACCGATGCCGCGGTTCTCGGGGCGCGCGGCGATGTGCAGGCCGTGCATCTGGCCGGCGCGGGTGACCTGGTCACCAAACTCATCGACGCCGAACTCGGCCTGGACAACCTGGAACTCGCCGAGGGCATCAAGAAGAACCCGGCGGCCAAGGCGGAGAGCTTCTTCCACGTCAGGATGGAGAACGGCACCGCGCAGTTCTTCGAGAAGGCTCTTCCCGCCACCGCATTCGCTCGGGTGGTGACGTTGTCGCCCGAGGGAATGTCGCCGATCCCGACGCGGCATTCCCTCGAGCGCATCCGGCAGGTGCGCCGCACCGCCAAGGAGCGGGTGTTCGTGGTCAACGCGTTGCGCGCGTTGCGTGCTGTCGCGCCGGGCGGCGATCTGCGCCGGATCGGGTTCGTCGTGCTGCTGGGTGGCTGTGCGCTGGACTTCGAGATCCCCGAGCTCATCGCCGACGCGTTGGCGCCCTACGGAATCGTGTGCGGCACTGGGAATGTCCGCGGCAGTGAGGGGCCGCGCAACGCGGTGGCGACCGGCCTGGTGGCGGCCTATGCGTGAGGGTGGTCAACCCGAACGGCCGGCAGTGCATGTGCTCAGCGTCGCCGCCGGACCTGTCGAGCGGGAGGTCCTGGCGGGTATCGAGGAGGAGGGGGTGCCGTTCGTGCTCAGCCGACCCGCCGCCGACACCGACGCCGACGAGCTCGCGCAGACCGCGGCACGGGGGTCGCCTCTCGATGTCGGGGTGGGCATCGACCGGCACGGTCGGGTGTGCATCCGCCACGAGATGCTCACCGCGCCGATGCCCGACCTCGCGTGTGACGGTGCCGCGTCCGTCGGAGCCGCGCGGGCGGCCGGACACAACGCGGCACGCATCGTCGTGGGGGTGCCGCTGCGGCTCAGTCCGACGGTTGCTCGTAGCGCCGCGACGTGAACACCAGGTCTCCTGCGGTGCGAGCGACGACGCGGGTCGTCGACGACCCGATGATGAGCAGGGTGCGCATGCCGACGGCGTCCGGGTCCAGCCCGGCGACCGTCGTCGAGGTCAGGCGCTGCTGCTCACCGCCTACGTCATGACCGAGGATGACGGGCCGATCTGCCGGAAGCCTCTGCTCGAGCAGCTCTTTCAGGGCTGCCACCTGCCAGCCGCGGCTGCGCGACCCGGGATTGTAGACGGCGATCACCAGGTCGGCATCCAGGGCGCTGTGCAGGCGGCGTTCGATGACATCCCAGCTCTTGAGCCGGTCGGACAGCGAGATCGTCATGTAGTCGTGGCCCAGCGGCGCGCCCACCGCCGCGGCGACGGCGTTGGCCGCCGTCACCCCGGGCACCACTCGCACCGCCACGTCGTGGAACTGCGGTTCGGCGGCCACCTCGGCCACCGCTGCGGCCATCGCGAAGACCCCGGGATCACCGGAGCTGACCACCGCCACCCGGGCCCCGCGGCGCGCGAGATCCAGGGCCATGCAGGCGCGCTCGGATTCGACCTGGTTGTCGCTGGGGTGCATGCGTTGGCCGGGACGCGGACAGATCCGCCCGAGGTAGGTCTTGTAGCCCACCAGATCGGTGGCCCGCGCCAGCTCGGTCCGCACTTCGGGGGTGGTCCACCGGTCGGCGCCGGGGCCGAGTCCGACGACGACGACTTCGCCGGGCTGGGCCGGATCGCCGACCGACGGGTTGTTCAGCGGCCCGGGCACCACCACCATCGAGAAGTACGGCACCGACGCGGGGTCGACGTCGTCGACCGGTGCGACCTTCTGGGCGCCGGTGGATGCGCGCTCGACGTACCACGCGCGATCGGCGACGCCTGCCGCGTCGAGGGCGTCGCGGACTTTCGCGAAGTTGCGCCCCAGCTTCATGATCGCCGCGGCGTCACAGTCCCGCAGCCGGCGCACCAGTTCGGCGGTCGGCAGCGTGCCGGGCAGCACGGTCAGCGTCTCCTCGCCCTCGACCAGCGGAGTTCCCACCGCCATCGCCGATGCGGACACCGAGGTCACGCCGGGAATGATCTCGGTGTCGAACCGCCCGGCGAGCCGCTTGTGCATGTGCATGTACGAGCTGTAGAACAGCGGGTCGCCCTCGGCCAGCAGCGCGACGTCGCGGCCGGCGCTCAGATGGGCTGCCAGCACGTCGCTGGCCGCGGTGTAGAACTCCGCGAGCGCGCCCCGGTAGCCGCCGGGATGGTCGGTGGTCTCAGTGGTGACCGGGTAGACGAGCCGCTCGTGGATCTGCCCGTCGCGCAGGTAGGGCTGAGCTACCGACAGCGCGATGCTGCGGCCGTGCCGGGCGCAGTGGAACGCCACCACGTCGGCCCGCTCGATCGCGCGGGCCGCCTTGAACGTGACCAGCTCGCTGTCGCCGGGACCGAGGCCCACCGCCCAGAGTTTCCCCGGCGCCTGCTCATCACTGCCCATGGGTTGACGTTAACCCGGCCCGCCCGCGCCGGACAGGCTGAGTCCCGCGTTCCCGTCGAACGTCTAGGCCCGCCGCAGGGTGAAGCCCCGAGCCGGGTAAGAGAGATCTGGTTCACAGGAAGTTCGGCTAACGTTTCCTCAGACAGGTCATTAGGACAGATCACGGGAAGGAGGCGGCTGCTCCCCGCCGTCGGCTGGCAGCGTGCCGCATAACCGGATGGCCCACAGGCAGGTGCAGGAGCTGCACGAACTCGTTGTGGCCGGCCAGGTCGACCCGACCGAGCTCGGTGACATGGCGCTCCGTGACGTCGTCGCCGACAGCTGGCGCCGAAGCATCAGCAGAGGGGTCGATCCCGATCGCCAGGGCCCCCAATCGGCGGACGACAACGAACTCGAGCGTCTGCGCCGCGCGCATCCGCTGACCGCGGCGATGCCGCTGATCCGCCGTCTGCTGGTCGACGACGCCGCCGAGGCCGGACACATGGTCGGCGTGGCGGACGCCTCCGGAACGCTGCTTTGGGTGGAGGGCAACCGCCGAGCATGCCGCAAAGGCGAGGCGATGAACTTCCTTCCGGGCGCGGACTGGAGTGAACGCAGCGCAGGCACCAATGCGCCGGGAACGGCGCTCGTGGTGGACCGCGAGGTGCAGATCAGGCGGTGGGAGCATTTCTCCCGCGTCGCCCAGCCGTGGAGTTGCACGGCCGCCCCCGTGCGCGACCCGACCACCGGCGAGCTGCTGGGCGTGATCGACCTGACCGGCCACGCGGACGCGGCCGCACCCCAGACGCTGGCGTTGCTGCGGGCCACCGCGCTCGCCGTCGGCAAGTACGTCGCGTTGCAGCGGCTGACGCAGACCGCCGCCGAGGTGGGGCCCAGCGCCTACAGCGCGCGGTTGACCGTGCTGACGGCGCGTCGCCCCACGTGGACGGTCTGTCGTGGCGCCGGTGCCGGGCAGTCGGTCAACCTGGCCCCGCGCCACGCCGACATCCTGGTGCTGTTGATGCAGCATCCCGAGGGTCTCAGTGCCGATCATCTGGCGGTGTTGCTCGACGACAACGATCTCGACGCCGTCTCGGTGCGCGCCGAGATGTCGCGGCTGCGCCGCGCGATCGGGGCCAGATTCCTGGGCTCGAAGCCCTACCGGCTGCTCGAACCGGTCACCAGCGATCTCGACGGTGTGCTCGATGCGCTGGCGACCGGGGACATCTCCCGGGCGCTGGAACTGTGCTCCGGCCCGCTGCTGCCCAACTCACCGTCACCGGGCATCGCCCGGCTGCGCGTCGAGGTGTGCGCCGCGCTGCGGTTGGCGGTCATCGAGGCCAATGACGGCGCTCTGCTCGAGCGCTGGCGCCGCACCGGCCACGGCAGCTGAGGCCTGTATCAGCGCGTAGACGCCGAAGCCGAGAAGGCAGAGCCCACAGATCGATTCGAGGAACGCGCGGTTGTGCGGACGGCCCAGCCGTCGCCGGGCCAGCCCGGACATCGCCGAGACGCCGGTGAGGAAGACGATCCCGAAGGCCGCGTGGACGAGTCCCAGCAGGGCACCCAGCCAGACGGTGACGGGCCGGCCGATGAACAGCGCAGGCATGACCGAGAGGTAGAAGACACCGATCTTCGGGTTGAGGACGTTGGTGGTCAGGCCGGTCAGGAAATGGGTGACCGTCGTCCCGCCGTGCGGCGCGTCGTCCGGGGCAGTGTCGATGTCGGCGGCGGTACGCCACGAGGTGCGGGCGGCCGCGAAGCTGCGTATCGCGAGGTGACACAGATAGATTCCGCCTGCGGCGGCAATCAGGGCGGAGGCCAGCGGGTTTCGGCCCAGGATCACCGCGGCACCCAGCCCGGCGAGTGCACCCCACAGTACCGGGCCGCACACCACTCCTGTTGCGGTGACGATACCGGCGCGGGTGCCGTCGCGCAGGCTGGCGTTGAGCACGAGCACGGTGTCGGCGCCGGGCATGAGCACCACGACGACGGCGATCCCGGCGAACGCGGCGAGGGCGCGGTCCACCCGTCACTCCGTGTCGGCGGTGTCGATCAGCCGGATGAGGGTCTGTCGTCCGGTCGCCACGTGGGTGCGACTTCCGGCGTTGACGGTGAAGCCCTCGAGTCGGCACACGGTCAGGGTTCGACCGCTCTTGATCACGGTGGCTTCGGCGACCAGGACGTCACCGATCGCCGGGGCCAGCAGGTTCACCGTGAAATCGACGGTCAGCACGGAGTCTCGCGCCGAGTATGTGGACATCCCGGCGTAGCCGCCCGCGGTGTCGACGAGGGCACTGGTGGCACCGGCGTGGAAGTAGCCGTGTTGCTGGGTCAGTTCGGCGCGGTAGGGCAGGTGCAGGGCGCAGAAGCCGCGACGCAGCTCGGCGATGGACGCGCCGAGATGTGTCATGAGCCCCTGGCGGGAGAAGCTGTCGGTGATGTGCCGGGTGAGGTCGGCGTCGAGGTCGCCGGATTTCGCCATGGGCGGATCCTTTCGGTGGTCGAGGTGCTACAGGGTCGGTGGTAGCCGGTGGTGCGCGGCCGCGCCGGCGAGCGGGAGCAGCGAGTCCCACGTGTCGCGCAGGATGCCGACGCCGCGCCGGATGCGGTCGGGGTCACCGGTGAACGGCACTCTGATGAATCGTTCGTGCGTTCCGTCGGTGCCGAACTTGGTGCCCGCGGTGATCCGGACTCCACGGCGTTGCGCGGCCTGGGCCAGCGCCGAACTGATCGGGGCTCGCAGCCCCACCCACAGCGAGAGCCCGCCGCGCACGACGGGGATGTCCCAGTCGGGCAGCTGGGTGCGCAGCAGATCGGTGAGCAGGTCGCGACGATCGCGCAGCAGTGCGCGCCGGTGGGCCAGGAACCCGTCGTAGTTCGAGAGCACGTCGGCGGCCACCGTCTGGTCGAGGACCGAGGTGCCGAGGTCACCGGCGGGACGGGCGCCGACC
>Ga0208330_1000915_pt1 | contig 10659 bp, 11 predicted proteins | sample DeeseametaMP1896_FD_184180 | JGI IMG/M metagenome (GOLD analysis project Ga0208330, IMG submission 184180) | Marine microbial communities from the Deep Pacific Ocean - MP1896 (SPAdes) | ecosystem: Environmental > Aquatic > Marine > Oceanic | place: East of Hawaii, North Pacific Ocean | collected...
GGTTATTGGCAAGATGAAGGGGCAGACCGGTTCCGGCTTCATCTTGCCGATAAACTCCCGCCGGAGGCAAAAAGCTCTTTTGGGGAAACGCCGACCGCTCGTGCGATGCCGGGTCTGGACAAGGCGTCCCGACCAAGGGCATCACGGGGGCCAAGCGAAGGGAGCCGCGGGTCATGGACATCAGCGATTTGGCAGAGCGCCTGAAGGCGGGCGAGAGGCGGGCGCTGGCGCGGGCCATCACCCTTGTGGAAAGCCAGAAGCCCGAGCATCGGACCGGCGCGACCGATTTGCTGGAGGCGGTGAAGGATACCGATCGCGAAGCCCTGCGCATCGGGCTGTCGGGTACTCCGGGCGTCGGCAAGTCGACCTTCATCGAGGCCTTCGGCATGATGCTGACCGGGCAGGGGCTGCGCGTCGCGGTGTTGGCGGTGGACCCAAGCTCGGCCCGGTCCGGCGGGTCGATCCTGGGCGACAAGACGCGCATGGACCGGTTGAGCCGCGAACCGAGGGCCTTCATCCGTCCTTCCCCCAGCCAGACCCATCTTGGCGGCGTGGCGCGGCGCACACGCGAGGCGATCGACCTGTGCGAAGCCGCCGGGTTCGACGTGATCCTGATCGAAACGGTGGGCGTCGGGCAGTCGGAGACCGTGGTGGCCGAGATGTCCGACCTCTTCCTGCTGCTGCTGGCGCCGGCGGGCGGCGACGAGTTGCAGGGGGTGAAGCGCGGGATCATGGAGATCGCCGACCTGATCCTCATCAACAAGGCCGACGGCGATCTCAAGGCCACGGCGCAGCGCACACGCGCCGACTATGGCGGTGCGCTGCGTCTCCTGCGCAAGCGGCCGCAGGATCCCGAGGGCTTTCCCAAGGCGCTGACCGTGTCGGCGGTCGAAGAGACCGGCCTTGCGGCGGCCTGGGACGAGATGCAGGCGCTGGCGGACTGGCGCCGCGAAACCGGGCATTTCGCCGGGCGTCGGGCCGAACAGGCGCGCTACTGGTTCGAAGCCGAGGTGCGCGAGGGCCTGCTGGCCCGGTTGCGGCGCGAACCGGTCCGGGGCGCGATGCGTACGCTTGCGGCGCAGGTCGAGGCGGGCCAACTTACGGCCGCGGCCGCCGCCGAACAGCTCTTGCAGGAGTATCTGCACACCGGCGACAGAGCGGCGGCCATTGGCCCTTGACGCCTCTGGCCCCTTTGCCTATGGACAGCGGACGAGATTCCGGGCGCAGCGCAGGCGGCGCCCTTATCAGTTGGTTGGGCCGCTACCCGGGCCTGCCCGAACAAGACGAGGATGAACCCATGTCGCGTGTGTGCGAACTGACCGGAAAAGGCCCCATGACTGGCAACAACGTCAGCCATGCCAACAACAAGACCCGTCGGCGTTTCCTGCCGAACCTGAACGACGTGACGCTGCAGTCCGAAGCGCTGAACCGCGGCATCAAGCTGCGGATCTCGGCGTCGGCCCTGCGCAGCGTCGACCACCGCGGCGGTCTCGACAAGTTCCTGGCGAAAGCCAAGGACAGCGACCTGTCGGCCACCGCGCTGAAGGTGAAAAAGGAAATCGCCAAGGCGCAGACCGCCGAAGCGTAAGCCTTCCGCGATCCGGATGTGATCCAGCCTCGTTCCGCAAGGTCCGGGGCTGTTTCCTTTTGTCGCTTTGCCTCTGCGGATGTGACGGGTATAGACGCCCCCATGTCTACCCTGCGCCCCTTTCTGAGCCTCTGTCTCGCCCTGCTGATCGCCCTCGCCAGCGTTCAGATGGCGCAGGCGCGCGGCCAAGCCCGGCCGGTAGGCATCATGGTGCTGTGCATCGGAACCGAGACGCGATCGGTCCCCGTCGACGCGAGCGGCCAGCCCGTGGAGGCGCCGCATCTCTGCCCCGATTGCGTGATGGCGCTGATGGCGGCTTTGCCCGATGCGGCTGCCCTGCCGCCCGTGCCGATGGCCCTGCGCGGGGTCTGGTACGACACCGGACGCGCTGCGGTCGCTGACCGTCCGGAGACCCAGGCCACGGCGCGTGGCCCGCCCCTGTCGATCTGATCCTTCCACAAATTTCAGATCAACAAAGGACGACCAGAATGATGTTTCAAAGAACCGCTGCCGGCGCGCTTGCGCTGTGCCTCGCCCTGCCTGCCGCCGCCGAGATCAAGGTGCAGGATGCCTATGCCCGCGCCGCCATGCCGACCGCCCCGACCGGCGCGGCTTTCATGGTGCTGGAAAACACCGGCGCGCAGGACGACCGGCTGATCGGCGTGGCCTCCGATGCCGCCGACCGGGTCGAACTGCACACCCATATCGAAGCCGAGAATGGCGTCATGCAGATGCGCAAGGTCGAGGACGGGTTCGTCATCCCCGCGGGCGGCAGCCACACACTTGCCCGCGGCGGCGATCACGTCATGCTGATGGGTCTCACCCGGCCGCTGGAGCAGGGCGAGACGGTCATGCTGACCCTGACCTTCGAAGGCGCGGGCGAGCAGGTGGTCGAGGTGCCCGTTGACCTGGAACGCGCCGCGGATCACGGCACGATGGATCATGGAACGATGGATCAGTCCGGCCACGACGGGATGAACCACGGCAACTAGCCACTCAACAGGCTGTCCACCCAAGCGGGCACCGTCTGGGTGGCCGGCCCTACGATATGCCGGTCGAAACCGTCCGTGACATCCGAGGCGGCGAGGTTGATTTCGAGCGTCTCGGCGCCATACATCGCCGCCTCGGCCCCGAACCCAGCCGCCGGGTAGACCGCGCCGGAGGTGCCGATGGCGACGAAAAGATCGCAGGCCTGCAGATGGCCCGCGATCCGCTCCATGTGATAGGGCATCTCTCCGAACCAGACGATATCGGGCCGCGTCGCCCGCGCGCCGCAGCCGGGGCAGGTATCGTCCGGAGACATGACCTCGGGCGCGTCCCAGCGATGCCCGCAGGCATGGCAGAGCGCGCCCGATAGCGCGCCGTGCATGTGGATCGGCGACGCTCCCGCGCGCTCGTGCAGATCGTCGACGTTCTGCGTCACCAGTACGGTGTTGGGCCGCGCCTGCTGCAGCCGCGCCAGAGCGTGATGCGCGGCGTTGGGCAGGGCCGCCCGTGCCTTGGCCCGGCGCATGTTGTAGAAGGCGTGGACCTTGGCCGGATCGCGGGCAAAGGCCTGCGGCGTCGCGACCTCGTCGATGTTGACCTGGGTCCAAAGGCCGTCGGTGTCACGGAAGGTGCCCAGCCCGCTTTCGGCCGAGACGCCGGCGCCGGTCAGGATGACGAGTCCGGTCTTTGGTGTCATGCGATCTGCCTCTATGGTGCCTTCATGACCCACCGTATCCTCTTTGTCTGCCTCGGCAACATCTGCCGCTCTCCCTCTGCCGAAGCCGTGGTCCGCGCCAAGGCCGCGGAACGGGGCGTGTCGCTGGAGCTCGACAGCGCCGGGACCGGCGACTGGCACATCGGATCGCCGCCCTATGTGCCGATGCAGGAGGCCCTGCGCGCCCGCGGCTACGACGCCTCGAACCTGCGCGCCCGGCAGGTGACCCGCGCGGATTTCGACCGCTTCGACCTGATCGTGGCGATGGACGACAGCAATCTGTCGGACCTGCGCCGGCTGCGGCGGGACGGGACGGGTGCGGCGCTGCGGCTCTTCACCGATTACGCGCCCGGCGCGGGTATGGACCACGTGCCCGACCCATATTACACGCGCGATTTCGACGGCTGCCTGGATCTGGTGGAGCGCGCGGCGGAGGGGCTGCTGGACGACATTGCAAAGGTGGGTTGAAAACCCACCCTACGCGATCACTCGGCGGGCGTGTCCTCGACCTCGACCACTTGCATGCCGACGTTGCCGATCACCGTGTCGCGCAGGGTCTCGCGGTGCATGAGCATGCCGTCGGAGATGTAAAGGTCCGCCACGTCGAAGATGTAGGGCCCGACGCCCGGCGCGGCGACGCGGATCTTGGCCTCTCCGGCGAGCGCGGGCTTGCCCTTGAGCGTGGTGTATTCGTCGCCCTGCGGGATCAGGGAGAACATGGTCGGGTCGGAATTGGCGGCGAGGTTGCTGACGATGTAGAGGATCTCGTCGGTGTCGGTGATGCGCTCGGCGCGGAAGTAGCAGGCGCCTTCGTAGGTGCCAAGGGCGACCGCGGTGGCGCCTGCGACGGCGATGGTCACCGGGGCCGTGGCGATGGTCGCCGCGGTGCCGAGCGCGCCCGAGGCGCCGGTGGCGATGCTGGTGCCCGCCGCGGTGGCGCTGCTGACGCCGGTGCCGATCATGCTGGCGCCGCTGACGGGGTTTTCCAGCGTATAGGCGCCTAGGGCTTTCGCGCGGTCCGCGGCGACCGAGGCGACGGTGCCGGCGGTCGATTTGGCCACCTGGCCGGCCTTGCCCGCCACCTTGGAGGGGCGGAAGTCGCAGACATCGGCGCTCGCGGCGGAGGCGGCGAGGATGAGAAGGACGGGGAGAATCGGGCGCATCTGGGGGCTCCTGCTCGTTTTGGGCGGAGTTTAGCAGGGGGGCGCGGGGCCGGGCAGGGGGTGCGGGGTCACGTTGGTGTGGGCGGTGGTGTTCGAACCCACCCTACGCGGTGCGGCGGCTGGGTTCGTCTGGGGATGGTGCGAGCCTGTCCCGGCGCGGAGTCAAGGCCGCTTGTGGCCGCCGCGCTTCGCCAGACCGCCCCCCGGTCTGGCGATTTGGCTGGGCTGGGTGCGCTGTTCAGAGGGCGCGCGGATGTGGTTGGGATAAAGTGCGTTGCGGAGAGGTCGGATCGCCAGCCCGCGGTCTGGCTTTGAGGCCGTAACCTCAAGGTGAATGATGGATTTCATAGAATGTAAAACACATCCGGTGTCTAAGACGTGGCTACCGTGTGGGCACGCATGTTTTCCAAGGAAAACACGCTTACGCCCACGCGCCCTGAAAATGGCCGGCTTTCAGCCGTCCATTTTCAGAGCGGAAATAAACGCCTCCTGCGGGATCTCGACCTTCCCGAACTGGCGCATCTTCTTCTTGCCGGCCTTCTGCTTCTCCAGCAGCTTCTTCTTCCGCGACGCGTCCCCGCCGTAGCATTTCGCCGTCACGTCCTTGCGCAGCGCGGCGAGGGTCTCGCGGGCGATGACCTTGCCGCCGATGGCCGCCTGGATCGGGATCTTGAACATGTGGCGCGGGATCAGGTCCTTGAGCTTTTCGCACATCGCGCGGCCGCGCATCTCGGCGCGTTCGCGGTGGACCATCGTGGACAGCGCGTCCACCGGTTCATCGTTCACCAGGATCTGCATCTTCACGAGGTTGTCCTCGCGGTAGCCGATCATCTGGTAGTCGAAGGAGGCATAGCCCTTGGTCACCGATTTCAGCCGGTCGTAGAAGTCGAAGACCACCTCGTTCAGCGGCAGGTCGTAGACCACCATGGCGCGCGACCCGGCATAGGTCAGGTCGAGCTGGATGCCGCGGCGGTCCTGGCAGAGCTTGAGCACGTCTCCGAGGTAGTCGTCGGGCACCAGCACGGTCGCCTTGATCCGCGGCTCCTCGATATGGTCGACCTTGGAGGGGTCGGGCATGTCGGCGGGGTTGTGCAGCTGGATGCGCTCGCCGTCCTTGAGGTAGATGTCGTAGATCACCGACGGCGCGGTGGTGATCAGGTCGATGTTGTATTCCCGCTCCAGCCGGTCGCGGACCACCTCGAGGTGCAAGAGACCCAGGAAGCCGCAGCGGAAGCCGAAGCCGAGGGCGGCCGAGGTCTCCATCTCGTAGGTGAAGCTCGCGTCGTTCAGCGCCAGCTTCTCGATCGCGTCGCGCATGTCCTCGAAATCGTTGGCATCGACCGGGAAGAGGCCGCAGAACACCACCGGGATCGACGGCTTGAAGCCCGGCAACGGCGTGTCGGTGCCCTTCTTCTCGGTGGTGATGGTGTCGCCGACGCGGGTGTCGCGGACCTGCTTGATCTGCGCGGTGATATAGCCGATCTCGCCCGGGCCCAGCTCCTTCACCTCCTGCATCGCCGGGCGGTAGACGCCGATCCGGTCGATGTCGTAGGTGCCGCCGGTTTTCATCATCTTGATGCGCTGGCCCTTCTTCAGCACACCGTCGATGACGCGGACGATGACCACGACGCCGAGGTAGGGGTCGTACTTGCTGTCCACCAGCATCGCCTTGAGCGGAGCCTCTGCATCGCCGCCATGGGGCGGGGGCAGCCGGTTGACGATCGCCTCGAGCACGTCGGGCACGCCGAGGCCGGTCTTGGCGGAGATGAGGCAGGACTCCGATGCGTCGATGCCGATGACATCCTCGATCTGTTCCTTGACGCGGTCGACCTCGGCCGCCGGCAGGTCGATCTTGTTCAGCACGGGGACGATCTCGTGATCGGCGTCGATGGCGGTGTAGACATTGGCCAGCGTTTGCGCCTCGACGCCCTGCGTCGCGTCCACCACCAGCAGCGAGCCCTCGACCGCGCGCATGGAGCGGGAGACCTCGTAGGCGAAGTCGACGTGGCCGGGCGTGTCGATCAGGTTGAGGATGTACTTTTCGCCGTCCTTGGCGATGTATTCGATGCGGACGGTGTTGGCCTTGATGGTGATGCCGCGCTCGCGCTCGATGTCCATGCTGTCGAGCAGCTGCTCCTTCATCTCCCGTTCGGAGACGGTGTTGGTGGACTGGATCAGCCGGTCGGCCAGGGTGGATTTCCCGTGGTCGATATGGGCGACGATGGAGAAGTTGCGGATGCGCGAGATGGGGGTCATGCTGCGAGGATATGATGCGGTTTCGGGGGGCGGTCAAGGTGGGTTGTGGTTCTGTAAATGCCGGATGTATGGGATAAACGTGCGCGAATTTGACGATCTTGATTTCGAGACGTCTCACCTGACGGAGACGGAGCGTCAACAACTCGGAGCGCGCTGCGCCCTGCGGGTTTTGCCGTTTTTCTGGGCGGCAGAGAACGTGCCGCGATTTGAGGCTGTCGCATTGGCGGCCTTGAGGCAGCTTCTGAGTGTCGAGGTATCCTCCACAACCTCTGCATACAGCGTATTCCCGTACGACTTTCCTCATGATTTCCTGGTCCGACATGAGCACACCTTCGACTATGATATCCGACCGGTAGAGCTGTTGGACCGCGACGCGGCGCATCGGGTCGAATGCGTTTGGAACTGCATCGGGGCGATAAATCCGGGCGCGCGTCAGTCCATCGGGATGAGCGCGCAATGGGAAGCGTCGGTGCTGGAGGAAAACGAGCCCACCTCGGCACTTTTAAAGGACATCGCGCTGGTCTCGGAGACCGACCAGCCACTTGGTGAAACGTCGCTGTGGCCGGGCACCGGGCCGCATGAGGACGTCGGACCGCTCTTGGCGCGGTTTCCGGGAGGCGAGGACGGGAAAGACGATGGCTGGGGGTTCTGGCGCAGATGGTATCGTGGTGCGCTTTACGGGTCGCACCTTCATCCTGATTTGCAGCGAGACGTCGCTTCGATCCCGAACCGGGTCTGGGACGCAGGGGTTGTGACGTTGGCACGGGAAATCGCGCGGATCGAATTGATCCACGAGTTGAAACAAGAGATAGTGGCGCTCAAGGCGCAACTGAACTCTGCTCAAGCGACCGAAACAGCCCCGAACCGGCTGCACAACCAACCGCCCGAGGCAGTGGAGGAAGAAGCGCAGGTTGTTCGCCGGGAAATCACTTTGGTATGGCAGCAGGTCGAAGCACTGGAGGACGAGATTGCAAAGCCCGATCCGTCGGCTTCCGTTCTTCTGGGAATTGCAAACGCTCTTTGGTCGGCGTCGCTGAAAATCGCGGGCTATTGTGCAGAGCTTGGCGACACGGCGCTCAGATCGACGGCAAAATGGGCGGGGCCGGTTGGCGCCGCGTACCTCGCGACCCCTGACGGACTCCAGCGGATTTCAAGACTTGCCACGGAGTTGGCCAAGGCAATTGCGGGCGGGTAGTGGTGGGTTGAAAACTCACCCTACACAAAGCCGAACGGCCTGAAATATCTTCCCCCGTAACGCGGGCACGCCCGCGATACCGCGCCTGACCGCCCCCACGGGCGGGCGCGATACGCCCACCCGCGGTCCGGCGCGGTGGGGACGGTCTCCGGCGTCGCACCGCCTCCCCTGAGGTTTTCGTGAATTGATCATCGCGGCGCTTGGTGGCACTCTGCGCGCAGGCAATGAGGGCCGGTGACACGGGGGGCGAACCTCCGGCGGGGTCCAGGGATCGAGGCGGTGATATGAGAGTTTTGGCGATACTGGCATCTTTGGGCCTGCTCACGGCCTGTGGCGGGCAGCGGCAATCGGAACCGGCGCAGGTCATGCGCCTGTCGGGTGGGCCCATCGCGCGGGCCTGCATGGCGAGCGAACGCAAGGCCCGCAACGAGGCGCTTTGCGGCTGCATCCAGACCGTGGCGAACCAGGATCTGAGCGGCGCGGACCAGCGCATGGCCGTCAGCTTCTACGACGACCCGCATCGCGCGCAGGTGATGCGCCAGTCCGACAACCCGCGCGACGAGGCGTTCTGGCTGCGTTACCGCGGCTATGCGGACCGCTCTGAACAGCTTTGCCGCGCCTACAGTTGATCAGCGCGGCAGCCGCGCATCGGCGGTGAGCGCGTGACCCTCCATGCCCTCGGCCCGGCTGATGACGGCGGTGGCGCGGGCGAGGTCGGGCAGGGCGTCTGCGGTGGCGCGCTGCCACGTGACGGTCTTGAGGAACTTGTGCACCGACAGCCCGCCGGTATAGCGCGCCGCACCCGAGGTGGGCAGCACGTGGTTCGGCCCCGCCGCCTTGTCGCCGAAAGCCACGGTCGTCTCGGCCCCGAGGAACAGCGAGCCGTAGGACCCAAGCCGCCCCAGCCACCAATCGAGGTCGGCGGCCTGGACGTGCAGGTGCTCGGGTCCGGTCGCATCGGCGAAGCGCGCCATTTCCTCTCGGGTCTCACACAGGATGATCTCTCCCAGCGCGTCCCAGGCGGCAGAGGCTGCGTCACGGTTGGGCTGCGGCAGGCGGCCTAGGGTCGCGGGCATCGCCGTGGCAACGGCTTCGGCGAGGGCGGGGCAGTCGGTGACCAGCCAGACCGGTGAATTGGCGCCGTGTTCGGCCTGCCCGGCGAGATCCAGCGCCACCAACGCCGGATCGGCAGTGGCATCGGCGATCACCATCGAATCCGTCGGTCCCGCCACCATGTCGATGCCGGTAAGCCCGAAAAGCTGCCGCTTCGCCTCGGCGACGAAGGCGTTTCCGGGGCCGACGAGAATATCCGCCGCGGGGCCGTAATGCCCCTGCGCCAGCGCCGCGACCGCCTGCACGCCACCGAGGTTCAGCACCGTGTCTGCGCCAGCAAGGTGCATGGCGTAAAGGATCGCGGGCGGGATGCCCGGCGCCTCGGCCCGCGGCGGCGAACAGGCGATGACCCGCGGCACCCCCGCCGCCCGTGCTGTGGTGATCGTCATCAGGGCCGAGGCGATATGCGCATAGCGCCCGCCCGGCACGTAGGCCCCGGCGCAGCCCACGGGAAGGAGGCGCTGGCCGCAGGTCAGGCCGGGGCGCAGCTCGGTCTCGAATTCGGTGATCGACGCGCGCTGGGCCTCGGCAAAGGCGCGGATGTTGGCATGGGCATAGCGGATCGCGTCGCGCAGGGCGGGATCGATGCGGTCCTCGGCGGCTTCAAGCTCGGCGGTCGGCACCACGATCTTTCCGGTCCAGCCGTCGAGCCGCGCGGCATAGTCCTCGACCGCCGCGCGGCCTTCTGTGGCGATGCGGGCGAGCATGATCTGCACGGTATCGGCTGTGTCGCGGCTGGTCATCGGCGGCAGGCCGGGGGCGGGTTTCAGATGCGCGATGGGCATGGACGGCTCCGGAACGGTTGACGGGCGAGGCGCACAGTTTCACAAAAGGTGAATGTAGCGGGCCGGGAAGGGGACCGATTGTGTTGAAGGGCGTGACCCTGCGCGGGCTCGAGGTGTTCGAGGCGCTGGCGGCCAGCGGGTCGGTGGCGCAGGCGGCAGAGGCGACGGGGCTCAGCCAGCCCGCGGTCAGCCAGCAGATGCGCAACCTCGAGGCGGCGCTGGGGGCGGACCTGGTCGATCACGGCCGCCGCCCGATGACACTGACGCCCGCCGGCCGCACCTTCCTGGCGCGCAGCCGGGAGGTGCTGGCGCTTCTGCGGCAGGCGCAGTCGGAACTGACGGTGATGGACCTGGCGCATCTCAGCCGGCTCACGCTGGGCATGATCGACGATTTCGAGAACGACCTGACGCCGCGGCTGGTGACGATCCTCGCCGAGAGCATGAGCCGCTGCCACTTCAAGCTGGTGAGTGCGCCGAGCCACGAGATCAGCGCGGCGATGAAGGCCCGAAAGCTCGACATCGCGGTGGCGGCCAGCGGCGGTCAGGCGCTGGACGGGGTGCTGGAGTTTCCGCTGGTGCGCGACCCGTTCATGCTGGTCACACCGCGCGGGGCGCTGGCGCGGGCCGGATCGGCCGAGGCGCTGATGCACGGCCTGCCGTTCCTGCGCCACGACCGCGACCAGTTCATTGGGCGGCAGGTCGAGGCGCATCTGGCGCGGCTCAAACTGACCTTTGCCGACCGGTTCGAGATCGGCACGCATCTGTCGCTGATGACGCTGGTGGCGCGCGGCGTCGGCTGGACCATCACCACGCCGCTGGGCTACATGCGCGCGGGCCGGTTCCACGACGAGATCGAG
>Ga0208330_1000917_pt1 | contig 10636 bp, 9 predicted proteins | sample DeeseametaMP1896_FD_184180 | JGI IMG/M metagenome (GOLD analysis project Ga0208330, IMG submission 184180) | Marine microbial communities from the Deep Pacific Ocean - MP1896 (SPAdes) | ecosystem: Environmental > Aquatic > Marine > Oceanic | place: East of Hawaii, North Pacific Ocean | collected...
CTGGCCGACATACGCCTGCCGATCGAGAGCCACATCCTGCAGGCCTTCGTCACCGAGGGGCTGAAGCCCTGCATCGACCACGTGGTGAGCTTCGGCATGGGGCATTTCTACATCAGCCAGTCCGACAAGGGCGGGCTGGTGTTCGGCGGCGACCTGGATTTCTACGCTTCCTACGCGGCGCGCGGCAACCTGCCGATGACCGAGCACGTCATGGAGGCCGCGATGACGCTGATGCCGATGATCGGCACGGCGCGGGTGCTGCGGTCCTGGGGCGGGATCATGGACATGACGCCGGACGGCTCGCCGATCATCGACAAGACCGGCATCGACGGGCTCTATATCGATTGCGGCTGGTGTTACGGCGGGTTCAAGGCGGTGCCGGGATCGGGCTTCAGCTTTGCGCATCTGATCGCGCAGGACCGGCACCACGCGCCGGCGGCGAAGTTCCGGCTCGACCGGTTCCGCACCGGCGTGGGTCTGATGGATGAAGAAGGCACCGGGGCGCAACATAACCTGCATTGACGCGGGTCGATGGGGCAGGAGCCTCCGGCGGGAGTTTTGGGGCAAGATGAAGACGGATCGATTCGAGATGACCGGTAGGGCGCGCCTATGAGGCTGCCCTGTCCGATCTGTGGAGAACGGGACCTGCGCGAGTTTTCCTATCTCGGCGATGCGGTGCGGCTGCACCGGCCCGCGCCCGATGCCGGCACGGACGCCTGGGACGCCTACCTGCATCTGCGCGACAATCCTGCGGGGCGGACGCGCGACCTCTGGCAGCACGAGGCAGGCTGCGGCGCCTGGATCGTGGTGACCCGCGACACGGTGAGCCACGCCGTCGAGGGCGCCCAACTGGCGGCGGAGATACGCGATGCGGATTGACGGGCGGGGCCGTGTGGACCGGGGCAGGGCGCTGTCCTTCACCTTCGACGGGCGGCGCTATTCCGGGTTCGCCGGGGACACCCTGGCCTCGGCTCTGATGGCCAACGACGTGAAGCTGCTGGGCCGGTCGTTCAAGTATCACCGGCCGCGCGGGTTGCTGACGGCTGGATCGGAAGAGCCGAACGCGCTGGTGACCCTGGGGGCGGGGGCGGCGTCTGAGCCCAATGCCCGCGCGACCATGGTGGAGCTGCGCGACGGGCTGCAGGTCCGGAGCCAGAACCGCTGGCCCTCGCTCGACTGGGATCTGTTGGCGCTCAACGACCTCGCGGCGCCGTTCCTGGGGGCGGGGTTCTATTACAAGACCTTCATGTGGCCGCGCGCCTTCTGGGAAAAGCTCTACGAACCGGCAATCCGCCGCGCGGCGGGGCTGGGGGCCTTGTCGGGCAAGTCGAACCCGGACCGGTACGAGAAGGCCTTTGCTTTCTGCGATCTGCTGGTGATCGGCGGCGGCCCCGCTGGACTGATGGCGGCGCAACGCGCGGCAAAGGCGGGGCTCGACGTGATCCTCTGCGACGAGGGTACAGTGCTGGGCGGGCGGCTCTTGTCCGAGGACGAGACGGTGGATGGTCAGCCCGGTGCCGACTGGACGGCGGCGATGCAGCGCGACCTTGCGGCGCGTCCGAACGTGCGGGTGATGACACGCACGACGGTGACCGGGGCGTATGACCAGGGCACCTTCGGCGCGCTGGAGCGGATCGTTTCGGACGCTGAGGGCGCGCCCCTGGAATGTTTCTGGCGGATTGTTGCGAAGCGGTCGATCCTCGCCGCCGGGGCGCTGGAGCGGCCGGTGGCCTTTGCGGGCAACGACCGGCCCGGCATCCTGCTGGCCGGCGCGATGCGCGCCTACCTGCACCGCTGGGGCGTGGTGCCGGGGCGCAGGGTCGCTGTCTTCGGCAACAACGATGACGCGCACCGCACCGCGCGCGATCTTGCGGCGGCGGGGGTGCATGTGGCGGCGGTGATCGACAGCCGGACGGATGCGAAGGTGCGGGGCGATTTGCCGGTCTATACCGGCGCGCAGGTCTGCCGCGCCGCGGGCGGGCGCGAAGGGGTCGAGGCGATCCGCATCCGCACACCGCGCGGCGAGGAGTCGATTGCCGTCGACGCGCTGGCCGTGTCGGGCGGCTGGAACCCGAGCCTGCACCTGGCCTGTCACTTGAACGGCCGGCCGGACTGGCGCGAGGACATCGCGGCCTTCGTGCCGCGGGACGGCATGGTGCCCGGGATGACGGCGGCAGGCGCCTGCGCCGGAGCCTTCTCGACCCATGGCTGCCTGTCTGCCGGGGCCGCGGCGGCGGCAGCGGTGGCGCGTGACCTCGGGCGGACGCCGTCCGACGCCGCCCTGCCCGAGGCCGAGGATGCGCCTTACCGGATCAAGGCGCTTTGGGCGGTGCCGGGCAGGGGCCGGGCCTGGCTCGATTTCCAGAACGACGTGACGGTCAAGGACGTGGTGCAGGCGGCGCAGGAGAATTTCCGCTCGGTCGAGCATATGAAGCGTTACACCACGCAGGGCATGGCGCCGGACCAGGGCAAGTCGTCGAACGTCGCGGCGCTTGCGGTGCTGGCGGATGCCACCGGGCGCGGCATTCCCGAGACCGGCACGACGACCTTCCGCCCACCCTTCGTCCCGGTCAGCATCGCCGCCATGGGGGCGGGGGCGCAGGGGATGGGCTTCGCGCCGCAACGGCGCACAACCTCGGATGCAGCGGCGCGGGCGCGCGGCGCGCCGATGATCGAGGCCGGGCTCTGGTATCGCCCGAGCTATTTTCCGCAGGCCGGAGAGACGACGTGGCGGCAGTCCTGCGACCGCGAGGTCGCGATGGTGCGCAATCGCGTGGGCATCTGCGACGTCAGCACGCTGGGCAAGATCGACCTGCAGGGGCCGGGGGCGGCGGAATTCCTCGATCTCGTTTACACAAACCGCATGTCGACGCTGAAGCCGGGGCGAGTGCGCTACGGGCTGATGCTGCGCGAGGACGGGCATGTCATGGACGACGGCACCTGCGCGCGGCTGGGAGAGGGGCATTTCGTCCTCACCACCACCACCGCGGCGTCGGGGGCGGTGATGAAACACCTGGAATTCGTGCATCAGTGCCTGATGCCGCATCTCGACCTCGCCATGATCTCGGTCACGGAAAGCTGGGCGCAGTTCGCCGTAGCGGGACCGAAATCGCGCGACCTGCTGAACGGGCTGCTGGAAACGCCGGTCGACGATGCGTCCTTCCCGTTCATGGCCTGCGGGCCGGTGCGGCTGGGCGGCGTCGCGGCACGGCTGTTCCGCATCTCCTTCTCGGGGGAACACGCCTACGAGATCGCCGTGCCGGCGCGCTATGGCGCCAGCCTTTTCGAGGTGCTGGTGGCGCGGGCCGAGGCGATGGGCGGCGGCGCCTACGGGATGGAGGCGCTGAACGTGCTGCGTCTGGAAAAGGGGCACATCACCCATGCCGAGATTCACGGGCGCACCACCGCCTTTGACATTGGCATGGACCGGATGGTGAGCGCCGCCAAGGAGTGCATCGGCAAGACCATGGCGGCGCGGCCCGGCCTGGTCGGCCCGGAGCGCGAACAGCTGGTGGGCCTTGAACCGCAGGATGGCCGGTCGGCGCTGCTGCCGGGGGCGTTCCTCTTTGCGCCCGACGACAAGGCCGAGCGCGCGGCGGCACAGGGCTATGTGACCTCGGCGGGGTATTCGCCGACGCTGGGCGCGCCGCTGGCGCTGGGGTTCCTGCGCGACGGACGGGCGCGGCAGGGCGAAGTGGTGAAGATGGTCGACCACCTGCGCGGGGCGGAGGTGCTGTGCACCGTCACCGACTCGGTGCGCGTCGATCCAGAGGGAGGGCGGTTGCGTGGGTGAGCTTGAAGCCAGATCGCCCTGCGACGGGCTGCTGCCGATCACCCGGGGCGGCTGGACCCTGAGCGAGGTGGATACGGGGCGTATCACCTCGATCGCGCCGTTTGCAGGACAGGAGGCGGCGCTGTCAGGGGCTTTGCAGACGGCGTATGGCCTGGGCTTTCCAGAGCCGGGCCACAGCGCCGAAGAGGATGGCGCGCGCATCCTCTGGTCCGGGCGGCGGCAGGCGTTTCTGCTGGGGCCGGAACCCGATGCGGCACTGGCGCGACATGCGGCGGTGACCGACCAGTCGGACGGCTGGGCGGCGCTGCACCTAAGCGGCGCGGGCTGCGAGGCGGTGCTGGCGCGGCTGGTGCCGCTGGACCTGCGGGCAGAGGTCTTTGCGCCGGGCTGCACCGCACGCAGCCTATTGCAGCATTGCCATGTATCGGTCACGCGGCTGGACGATACAGGGTTCCTCATCCTGGGGTACCGGTCCATGGCCGGGACGCTCGTGCATGATCTGGACACGGCAATGTCATCGCTGGCCGCACGGTCGGGGGCGTGACAGCGCGGCCTTTGGGCGGTAGTGCCGGGACAGATGTTCGCAGACCAGGAGACCCGTGATGTCCCTTCGTGCCCTTTGTCTTTCCCTCGCGGTTGTCGCCGCCGGACCGGTCGCTTCGCCCGTTGCAGCGCAGACCGCCGAGGCAGAATGCGACGTGCAGCGGAACGTCGTGATGGCCGTGGTCGAGGCGCGCACGGGTGGTGCCGACAGGACTGCGGCGATCCAGGATGTCTCCGGATCGCTTTCCGGCGAGGCCGAGAAATACGCCACGGTCGTCCCTGACCTCGCAGCATGGATTTACGAACTGCCGGAGGATCAGCTGGGCAGCGGCGTCGGCCTGGGCTGGATGGAGGCCTGCCTCGCGCAGTAAGCCGCACTTTGCAAACGTGATCCAGCGGTGCGGGCACGCCCGCGCAGTGTGTCGCAGCCGCCACCCTTTGGGTGTCGGCCGCGGCGTGGGCTGCATCCTGACGCGTTCGATCGAACGCCGCGCGTTTGGCTGGCGGCGGAACGCCTCGCCCGCTGGACTCTGCTTCGGGGGCACGGGATAATACCGGCATGAGTCTGCCCCCGGGATTTCTGGACGAATTGCGCACCCGCACGAGCCTGAGCCAGGTCGTGGGGCGCAAGGTGCTGTGGGACAACCGCAAGTCCAACCAGGGTAAAGGCGACATGTGGGCGCCGTGCCCGTTCCACCAGGAAAAGAGCGCGTCCTTCCACGTCGAAGACCGCAAGGGCTATTATTACTGCTTCGGCTGTCACGCCAAGGGCGACGCGATTTCCTTCGTGCGCGAGACCGAGAATGTCGGCTTCATGGAGGCGGTGGAAATCCTCGCGCAAGAGGCCGGGATGACGATGCCCAAGCGCGACCCGCAGGCGCAGCAGAAGGCCGACCGCCGCACCGAGCTTGCCGAGGTGATGGAGGCCGCGGCGGGCTTTTTCCGCCTGCAGCTGCGCACCGGGCAGGGCGGCGCGGCGCGGGACTACCTGGCCCGGCGCGGCATGAGCGAGGCGACGCAGGAGCAGTTCGGCATCGGCTTTGCGCCGGACGGCTGGCAGAACCTGTGGGATCATCTGCAGGGCAAGGGGGTTCCGGCGGAGCTGATCCAGGCGGCGGGGCTTGTGCGGGAGTCCAGCAAGGGCGGCAAGCCCTACGATGTCTTCCGCAACCGCATCATGTTCCCGATCCGCGACGCGCGCGGGCGCTGCATTGCCTTCGGCGGCCGGGCGATGGACCCGAACGACAACGCCAAGTACCTCAATTCGCCCGAGACCGAGCTGTTCGACAAGGGCCGCAACCTCTACAACCATGGCCCCGCGCGCGAGGCCGCCGGGAAGGGGGCGCCGCTGATCGTTGCCGAAGGCTACATGGACGTGATCGCGCTGGTCGAGGCCGGGTTCGGAGCGGCGGTGGCCCCCCTGGGCACCGCGGTGACGGAGTCGCAGCTGCAACTGCTCTGGCGAATCTCGGACGAACCCATCGTGGCGCTCGATGGCGACGCGGCGGGGTTGCGGGCCGCCTACCGGGTGATCGACCTGGCGCTGCCGCTGATGGAGGCAGGCAAGTCGCTGCGCTTTGCCCTGATGCCCGAGGGCAAGGACCCGGACGACCTGATCCGGGCCGAGGGTGCCGGGGGTGTGCAGGCGGTGCTGGACCGCGCTCTGCCGATGGTGCAGCTGCTGTGGAAACGCGAGACGGAAGGCCGCGTCTTCGACAGTCCCGAGCGCAAGGCGGCGCTGGACAAGGCGTTGCGCGAAAAGATCACCCGGATCACCGATCCTTCGATCCGAAGCCATTACGGCCAGGAAATCAAGGAATTGCGCTGGCAGCTGTTCTCGGCTGGCCGACGCAAGCCGGCACCGGGCCAGAAGCGCCCGCCATGGAAGCCCGGCCAGAAACGCTGGGCCCCGCCAGAGCCGCCGCGCGCCGGCACCAAGGCTTCGCTTCTGGCTGCCGCCGACGAGGCCGCCTTTACCGCGATGCGCGAGGCGGTGATCCTTGCTGCCGCGATCCGCACCCCGGCGGTGGTGCAGAAATTCGAACATGCCCTGGAGAACCTCGACTGCGCGACCCCCGAACATGCCCGCCTGCGCGATCTGATCCTGCGCCATGCCGAGCGTGGCGCCGAGGCGCTTTGTGAAGAAATCGAACATGCCCTGGGTCATGATGCCCTTGAAAATCTGCTCGCCATGCGCCATGTGGCAATCATCCCGTGCATCCGCAAACCCGGCGATATCGATCTGGCCCGCATGACATTGGCTGAAGAATTCGCAAAACTCACCGCGCATCACGGATTGCAGGCCGAGATCGAAGAGGCCGCCGAAGACCTGGGTCACGTGTCCGACGAAGCGGTGACATGGCGGTTGGGGCAGGCGGCCGAGGCGCGCAACCGCGCCGCGTCGGGCTCGCAGGAAGACAACACGGAATATGACACCGGACCCAATGGCGCGCGAATCAATCGGGACGAACGCAACAGACTGAACGCCCTTCTCGACCAGATCGCGCATGCCAAACCGCGCAAATGATGCGGTTTGGAGAGGAAATTGTAGATAATTCGGCGTAGAACGCTGCACGAATCGCTCAGATTCGTTAATGATTCGGATAAGCGAATCACCCGCGCCGCAAACAGGAGCCCCCGCATGGCCGCCAAAGACACCGACGATCAGAAGACCGACGCCCCAGAAGACGTGTCCCTCGACATGAGCCAGGCGGCGGTCAAGAAGATGATCGGCGAAGCGCGCGAGCGTGGATATATCACCTACGACCAGCTGAATTCGGTGCTGCCGCCCGATCAGGTCTCGTCCGACCAGATCGAGGACGTGATGTCGATGCTGTCGGAGATGGGCATCCAGGTCACCGAAGAAGACGAAGACGCCGAGGAAGACGACAACAAGGGCGCGACCGATCTGGTCGAGACCAAGAAGCCGGGCGAGGTTGCGCTCTCTTCCGGCGGCACCGAAAAGCTGGACCGGACCGATGACCCGGTGCGCATGTACCTGCGCGAAATGGGTTCGGTCGAACTGCTCTCGCGCGAGGGTGAGATCGCGATTGCCAAGCGCATCGAGGCCGGCCGCAAGACTATGATCGCCGGGCTCTGCGAAAGCCCGCTGACTTTCCAGGCGATCACCATCTGGCGCGACGAACTTCTCTCGGAAGACATTCTGCTGCGCGACGTGATCGATCTCGAAACCACCTTCTCGGGCCAGCTCGACGAAGAGGGCGGGGTCGAGGAGCCGGTGGTCGAGGCCGCCAATGTCGCGACCGCGCCGAAAAAGGACACCGGCCCCGAGCTCGACGCTGACGGCAATCCGATTGCCAAGGACGACGACGAGGACGAGGACGAGCAGGCCAACATGTCGCTGGCCGCGATGGAAACCGCGCTCAAGCCGCAGGTTCTCGAAACGCTCGACCGCATCGCCGAGGATTATGCCCGCCTGTCGGAAATGCAGGACAGCCGGATTTCCGCCACGCTGAACGAAGATGGCACGTTCTCGGCGGATGAAGAGGCGATCTATCAGCAGCTTCGGTCCGAGATCGTCGAACTGGTCAACGAGCTGCACCTGCACAACAACCGAATCGAGGCGCTGATCGACCAGCTCTACGGCATCAACCGCCGGATCATGTCGATCGACAGCTCGATCGTGAAACTGGCCGACCAGGCGCGCATCAACCGGCGCGAATTCGTCGAGGCCTATCGCGGCTACGAGCTCGATCCCTCCTGGCTCGAGCGGATGGCCGAAAAGCCCGGTCGCGGCTGGCAGATGTTCATCGAACGCTCGGCCGACAAGGTCGAGGAATACCGCACCGAAATGGCGCAGGTCGGCCAATATGTCGGTCTCGACATTCCCGAATTCCGCCGCATCGTCGGCCAGGTGCAGAAGGGCGAGAAAGAGGCCCGCCAGGCCAAGAAGGAAATGGTCGAGGCGAACCTGCGTCTGGTGATCTCGATTGCCAAGAAGTACACCAACCGCGGGCTGCAATTCCTTGATCTCATTCAGGAAGGCAACATCGGCCTGATGAAGGCCGTCGACAAGTTCGAATACCGCCGCGGCTACAAGTTCTCGACCTACGCCACCTGGTGGATCCGTCAGGCGATCACCCGGTCGATCGCCGATCAGGCGCGCACCATCCGTATCCCGGTGCACATGATCGAGACGATCAACAAGCTGGTGCGCACCGGCCGCCAGATGCTGCACGAGATCGGCCGCGAACCGACGCCCGAGGAACTGGCCGAGAAGCTGCAAATGCCGCTCGAAAAGGTCCGCAAGGTGATGAAGATCGCCAAGGAGCCGATCTCGCTGGAGACCCCCATCGGCGACGAGGAAGACAGTCAGCTTGGCGACTTCATCGAGGACAAGAACGCCGTCCTGCCGCTCGACAGCGCCATTCAGGAGAACCTGAAGGAAACCACCACCCGCGTGCTGTCGTCGCTGACGCCGCGCGAGGAACGGGTGCTGCGGATGCGCTTTGGCATCGGCATGAACACCGACCACACGCTGGAAGAGGTCGGCCAGCAGTTCTCGGTCACCCGCGAACGGATCCGTCAGATCGAAGCGAAAGCGCTGCGCAAGCTCAAGCACCCGAGCCGGTCGCGCAAGTTGCGTTCGTTCCTCGATCAGTAACCCCCGCGGGCTGCACGGTTCCGCCGTGCGCCCCGTTTCCCCGGTGCAAATCCACCGCGCACCGCAAGCCCCGTAGGGTGCGCAGTTCCTGCGCACCGTCTCGGCCCGCACAAGAGGAGCGCAGCTCATGTCCCTATTCAAGAAACTCTTTGGCGGCGGCAGCGGCGCGGGCGCGGCCAAATCCGACCCCGAGCCCGAAGATTACAACGGCTTTCTGATCTATCCGCAGCCGGACAAGCAATCCGGCGGCTACCGCATCGGTGCCCGGATCGAAAAGGAAATCGGCGGCGAATTGCGCCGTCATGACCTGATCCGCGCCGACATCGTTTCCGACCCGGAAGAGGCCGAGAGGATGTCGCTGCTCAAGGCCCGGCAGGTGATCGACGAACAGGGCGACCGGCTCTTCGGCTGAGCAGGGGCCAATATCGCGTCCTCATGACCATTGACCGGGCGGCAGGTTCCGGGCCAGGCTGAGACCTGCCGTGCCCGGAGGTCGCCTGATGTTCAGATCCCTTGCCCTTGCCGCCATCTGCCTGCCCATGGGCGCCGCGGCCGCCTGTTACGGCGATGCCGGCACGCCGTTGTTTCACTGCACGGTCGAGGGCGGCAAGACCGAGATCCGGGTCTGCCTGCAGGACAGCGCGGCCTATTATGCCTATGGCCCGCCGGGGCGGGCGCCGGATATCGTCTTTTCGCGCCATGTACAGGATATCCACATGACGCCCTGGCCCGGGATCAGCCGGACCTATTGGGAAGAGCTGGCCTTTGCCAACGGCGCTTTCGAATACCGCATTCATCACAGCTTCGACCGCAATGGCGAGTTGCCGCAGGACGGGACGCTCACGGTCACCCGCAACGGTTTGCAGATCGCCGAGCTGACCTGTGCCGCCGGGACGATATCAACCGCCGATTTCTCGCCGCTGTTCGACGCCAAGGAGGAAAGCGGCCAGTGCTGGAGCTTCGACAGCCGAAGCTGGGGCCGCTGCCCCTAATCGGCATGTGTCCGGCCCAGCACCGCGCGGCCGATGATCCGGTCGAGCGAGAGCGCGCCGCCGCCCTTGATCACCAGCACCAGCAAGAGGAACATCCAGAGCGCCCGCTGATCGAGGATCGCCGCATCGGGCACCCGGTCGAACCATGTGCCGAAAGTCTCGGGGTGGTTGATGCCGCCATGGCCATAGAGGTCCGTCAGGCTCTGCACCGCGACAAATCCGATCATGCCGAGCGCCGCCAGCCGGGTGGCCAGCCCCAGCAGGATCATCAGCGGCAGCAGGAATTCGGCCCACATGCCGGCGACCACCACCAGCCAGTGAAAGGCGCCGAGCTGGCTGACGTCATATGTCACCGCCTCCATGGCCTTGGGAAAGATCTGCGCATAGGCGCCGGTCGAGGGTTGGAACAGGCCGAGAAATCCGTCCCCCACCTTGGTCAGTGCCGAGTTCCAGAAATAGACCAGCAGAACCGCGGCAAAGACAAGCCGCGCCAGCAGCGGCAAGAGGCTGTCAAACGCGCGCTCTATGGCGTCGGAGATCATGTCATGGAGGTTTATGAGCGCGGTCATGGCGTGCCTTTCTTCAAGTCTGTCAATGCGTTGCCCGAGAGAAGCAGGCTCAGGACCGCACCCAGATCAAACTCCGGGGTTTGGTCAAGCGCGGCTTCGTAGGCCTGGCCCAGGG
>Ga0208330_1000922_pt1 | contig 10562 bp, 10 predicted proteins | sample DeeseametaMP1896_FD_184180 | JGI IMG/M metagenome (GOLD analysis project Ga0208330, IMG submission 184180) | Marine microbial communities from the Deep Pacific Ocean - MP1896 (SPAdes) | ecosystem: Environmental > Aquatic > Marine > Oceanic | place: East of Hawaii, North Pacific Ocean | collected...
CCATAGGTCGTTCTCCTCACGGCATTTATCCATGAGGCCAGTATACCGGACCTCGTTCGCCCCCGGAGAGCGACCGCCGCAATCACACCATGTCTTGTGGGGGCCGTATGCGGCTGGAGCATCGCGCCACCGCAAGCCGTTACGATTTATGAAGACAATCCCACTCAACACGCGCCGATCATCAACGCGCGGCTTGCCATGGGACTTCGGGAAGTAGGGCTCCAGACGCGCCATCTGCGCATCGCTCAGCCAGAAGAGATCAGACATATCACCGCTCTGTTTTCGTGCGGTGAATCATGCCCTTCGGCTCAAATCAATAGGTCCTGAGCCTAAGGCACCCGATGCTCGATGCGCTAATTATTCAAGCGGACGACAAGGCCCTGCTCCGGGATGCGAAGCTGCTGCTTGCGCGTCATATCGAGCATGCCGGGGACGATAGAGAGGCAGTGCTTCGCCGCGCGGGCGTTTTCACGCCGAAGCACCATTGCAGACCGTCGTCGTCTGGCTCTAACTTCGTAGCGTCGCAGCTCGAGCTCTTACCTGTCGCGCGGCGTTTGGCATTCTCGACGCGCTTGGTCCTGCTCTTTGTGTTCTAAACTACTTGCACGACACAGACATGCCGCCTGCTTCTAAGAGAACCCACCCAAAGCTGGAACGACGGCGTCCTTGGTAGGGCAGTGGATGCTCGTAGGACGATGCATCGATGTAGACGTAGAAAGCGTATGCTCGCGTCTCTCGGCCTTCGGCCTCGTGACGCTGCGCCGGGTGCCTCCCTTCGGTCGGCCCCCAGAAGAGATACGATTCTATTCTTGGTTTAGACAATAAACAGCGACTGCCACCGGCGTTGTCCAGCGGCTGGAAGCTGTGTCAAGGCTGTCGATGGTCACCCACGGAGTCTCCGGCAGGCCCCAGTCAGTCGCCTATTTGTTGTTCTGAAATTCCCGCGAACAGACGAGTGCTTTGAATGCTTCGTCACGCCATAACTCCTTAGAACAATACTCGATAACGCGCTGATCCGCAACGGCCTTCACGTCTACATCGCCAGATTTCACCAGTCCTTCCCAGTTCAGTTTGGCCTCGATCTCGAACCTCTTCTGTCTATCCCTCGCAGTAGCGGATTGAGGCGCAGGGTCGAGTTCGACAAGGAGATGCCAATGCGGGTTTACCGCGGCTTTCTCCAGAAAAGCGAACCACACCAGACGCTCGTCCGGACGGTTGTTCCATTTGGGCCCTACCAGGAACCGGTTCATCCGGGCGTCCCAGATCTTCAGGCGGTCTCTCATCGCTTGCTGGCTCAAAGTGCTGTGGTTGGTAGCGAGCGTGACGAAGTAGTCGAACCGGAACTCGGACAGGCGATTGACGAGTTCACGCTTCATTCGCAGGCGCACCGGCAGCGTTTCATAGCTGGAGTAATGGTTCATTCGTGGTTTCCGTTAATGATGTTTTGGCGCTAGGCCGCGACTGGGGCGACACTTACGGAAGGACTGGGCAGTTCCGTTAATGCCTAGGCTTCGGCAATCGGCGACGATGTCCGGGGCATTGACGGCGATCCAGACGATGGTGTTGCGTCTTGGCCAGGAGGCAGCCCTCGCCGGATGAGATCGCCTTTAGCCGAGTTCTAACCGCATCACAAAACATGCGGCCCGCCCGGCCTCCCATGCTTCGATGTCTGAGAGGCGCCAGCGCGTTGTGCGCCCTGAAAGCTTGACCGCCTTTGGAAACTCGCCATTGCGTTTCCAGCGCCAGACCGAGTCAGTAGAAACGCCGAGGCGATCAGCGACCTGCCGGACGGATAGATAAAGATCGAATCCCTGCTGGGACACTCGTTTGCTCCGAAAGAGAAGTGCTCGTCGAGCGCCGATGCCAACTACGTCGATTTGCAGTCCACTCGGCTTAACTGCGTCTATAGCGTCCATGAGGACGGGATGCAGACGATTTTTCGCGAAAGTTTGGCGACCCGGCGTGTCGAGCAGCTCGCAGTTGCTGAAGATCGGCTCGCGACCGGAGCGTCAGATGCGTGGCATTGCAGGTAGTGGCCAAAAGCGGCAGGCTTTATGGCGGGAAAGATGGAGGGATGGAAATTTAAGGGCAAAAATAACGAACAATTTCGTATGTTTATAACTTATATTGGCGGAGGCTGTGGGATTCGAACCCACGGGACGCTCTCGCGCCCAACGGTTTTCAAGACCGCCGCATTCGACCACTCTGCCAAGCCTCCGTCTTCCTCGGATAGACCCACTCACGCGATTCTGAAAGCCGCGCGGCGGGATTTTCCGCCGAGCCGCGGCAGCGGTCTTTTCTTGTCTCCACATTGCCGTTAAGCTACGCGCGAGCGAGGCGCAGACGGGACGGCGTTCGGCGGTCAAGACCGGTCAAACCGGCACAATACCGCGACACCGAAGGATGCCGCGAAACAGGCTGAGGGGCACGGCATGAGCAGGGATTTCGGAACGGCGCGGCAGCATGGCTGGACGGTGCGTTGTGTGGCATTCTTCATCGGACTTGCGACACTGACCGCCTGCGAGGACGGCAATCTTCCGGGTTTCCTGCAACCGCGCGACAGGGATGCCGCCGGCTCCGAACCCGCCAGCCGTGCCGCCCGCACGGTCGAGCGCGACATCGAGGCGCCGGAGGTGTTCCAGGCCACCGAGGCCGGGCTCTGGGACGGCAGGCCGTCCCTGGGCGGTGTCTGGGCCGCGCATCCCGATGTCCAGGACCCCGAGCGGGTGATCATCCGCAACGAACAGAACGGCCAGTTCGTGATCGGCGCCCTGTTCCGGCGCGAACGCGAAACCCCCGGCCCGCGGCTGCAGATCTCGTCGGACGCCGCCGCCGCGCTCGGCATGCTCGCCGGGCAGCCCACCAACCTCAACGTCGTGGCCCTGCGCCGCGAAGAGGCCACCGAAGACACCCCAGCCGAGGCCCCCGCCCCGGACGGCACCACCGGCACGCTGGCCACGCCCACCGATATCTCGTCGGGCACGCTCGATCCGGCGAGTGTCGGCGCCGCTGCCGCGATCGAGGCAGCGCCCGAAACGCCCTCTGCATCCGCGGCCCCTGCCCCGACCCCGGCCGCCGCCGCGCCGACACCGCCGGCCTCCGCGCCCGCCGCCTCCGCCCTGTCGCGGCCCTACCTGCAGATCGGCATCTTCAGCGTCGAGGCCAATGCCAACAACACCGCGACCGCGATGCGCCAGGCGGGCATGGTGCCCACGGTGAAAAAGCAGTCCTCCAGCGGCAAGACCTTCTGGCGGGTGCTCGTGGGGCCGGCCCAGACGGAATCCGAGCGCGACACGCTGCTGGCCAAGATCAAATCCTCCGGCTTCACGGATGCCTATGCCGTCAGCGACTGACCCGTCGCGGGCGCGCCGACCCGACGCCGCCTGACCAAGGGAGCTGCCCATGTTCGCCCACCTGCGCCAGACACTGGCCCTCTGCGCGGCGCTTGCGCTTTTCGCGATGCCCGCGTCCGCCTTCGACACCCAGGCCCGCGCCGCCTTCGTGCTGGATTTCTCCACCGGGACCGTGCTGCTGGCCAAGAACGCCGACGATCCCCTGCCGCCGGCATCGATGTCGAAGCTGATGACGCTCTACATGGCCTTCGAGGCGGTGCGCGACGGGCGGCTGCAACTGGACGAACGCCTGCCGGTGTCGCAGCACGCGATGTCCTACGGCGGCTCGACGATGTTCCTCGACACCACCGACCGGGTGCGGGTCGATGACCTCTTGCGCGGCATCGTGGTGCTGTCGGGCAACGACGCCTGCGCGGTCCTCGCCGAGGCGCTGAGCCCCGACGGCACCGAACGCGGTTTTGCCGAGCTGATGACCCGCCGCGCGCAGCAGATGGGCATGACCAATTCCACCTTCAAGAACTCCAACGGCTGGCCCGCCGACGGCCACCTGATGTCGATGCGCGACCTGACGCTGCTGGCCAGCCGCCTGATCCGCGACTTTCCCGACTTCTACCCGATGTTCGCCGAGCAGACCTTCCAGTTCGACGGCCGCGCGCCGCAGAACGTCAGCAACCGCAACCCGCTGCTGGGTCTCGGGATCGGTGCCGACGGGCTCAAGACCGGCCACACGCAAGAGGCCGGCTACGGCCTTGTCGGATCGGCCAGGCAGGGCGAGCGTCGGGTGATCTTCGCCATCACCGGGCTCGAGACCACCCGCCAGCGCGCCGAGGAATCCGAGGCGATCGTCAACTGGGCCTTCCGCCAGTTCGCCGAGAAGAAGGTCACCACCGCCGGCCAGCGTGTCGCCGCGGCGGAGGTCTGGATGGGCGCCGAGGACAGCGTCGGGCTGGTCACCACCGAGGACACGACCCTGCTCCTGCCGATCATCCCCGGCGCCTCGCTCGAGGCCGAGGTGGTCTATACCGGCCCGCTCCAGGCGCCGATCAGCAAGGGTCAGCAGCTGGCAGAGCTGATCATCCGCCCCGAAGGTCTGCCCGAGCACCGCATGCCTCTGGTGGCCGAGTCCGACGTCGCCACCGGCGGGTTCATGAGCCGGATGATGACCGTCAGCAATGCGCTGCTGAAGCGGCTGGGCGATGGCACGGCCGAGGGCACGATGTGACGGCGCCAGGCCTTTTCGTCAGTTTCGAAGGCATCGACGGTTCCGGCAAATCCACCCAGGCGCGCCTGCTGGCAGAGACCCTGCGGGCGCGCGACCGCGATGTCGTGCTGACCCGCGAACCCGGCGGCAGCCCCGGTGCCGAGGAAATCCGCGCCCTGGTGCTGCAGGGCGATCCCGACCGCTGGTCGGCGCAGACCGAGCTGCTGCTCTTCACCGCCGCGCGCCGCGACCACCTCGAACGCACCATCCGGCCGGCGCTGGCGGCGGGCCGGATCGTGATCTGCGACCGCTTCGCCGACAGCACGCGCATGTATCAGGGCCTGTCGCGCGGCGACCTGCGGCCCGCGGTGGACCAGCTGCACGACCTGATGATCGGCACCGAACCGGATCTCACCTTTCTCATCGACATGGACCCGGGCCAGGGACTGGCACGGGCGAAGTCGCGCGCCACGGCCGAGGAACGGTTCGAGGATTTCGGCCTCGACCTGCAAACCCGGATGCGCGCCGGTTTCCTCGCCCTCGCCCGCGAATTTCCCGACCGCATCCGCGTGATCGACGGCAACCGTGCCAAGGCCGCGGTGGCGGCGGACGTGCTGGCCGTCCTCGAGGCGGAACTGTCATGAGCGACGAGCCGCACCCCGAACCCGACCGCGTGGAAGGCGCCCCGCATCCGCGCGCGACCCCGCGGCTCATCGGACAAGAGAGCGCCGAGGCGGATTTTCTCGCCGCCTTTTCCGCCGACCGGCTGCACCACGGCTGGCTGATCACCGGACCGCAGGGGCTGGGCAAGGCAACCCTGGCCTGGCGCATCGCGCGCTTCCTGCTGGCCACGCCCGAGGCGGCGGACGACGGCCTCTTCGGCGCGCCGCCGCCGCCCGAGAGCCTCGACATCCCCGTCGATCATCCGGTCGCGCGCCGGGTGCTGGCGCTGTCGGACCCGGGACTGAAACTGGTGCGCCGCGGCTGGGACGAAAAGGCGAAACGCCTCAAGACGGTCATCACCGTCGACGAGATCCGCGACCTCAAGCAGTTCTTCGCCCTCTCCTCCGCCGATGGCGGCCGCCGCGTGGTGATCGTCGATTCCGCCGACGAGATGAACCCCAACGCCGCCAACGCGCTGCTGAAACTGCTCGAGGAACCGCCGGCCCGCACCACGCTGCTGCTGATCAGCCACCAGCCCTCGCGCCTGCTGCCGACGATCCGTTCGCGTTGCCGGGAGTTGCGCCTGGCGCCGCTGGGCGCCGCCGACATGACCGCCGCGCTCGGCCAGGCCGGGGCCGAGGTCGGCGCATCCGAGTCCCAGGCGCTGGCGCAGCTCTCCGCCGGGTCGGTGGGCGATGCGCTGCGGCTGTTGAACCTCGACGGCCTCACGCTCTACGGCCAGCTGGTGACGGTACTGGGCAGCCTGCCCGACCTCGACCGCGCCCGCGCCATCGCGCTCGCCGAAAGCGTCGCCGGGCGCGGTGCCGAAGCGCGGCTCGACCTGCTCCTGACGCTTCTCGACACCGGCCTCGCGCGCCTCGCCCGCACCGGCGTGACCGGCATCCCGCCACAGCCCGAAGCCGCGGCCGGAGAGGCCCGGGTCCTGACCCGCCTCGCCCCCGATGCCCTTTCGGGCCGCCGCTGGGCGCAGCTGGCCCAGACCGCCGGCGACCGCCTGCGCCACGGCCGCGCCGTCAACCTCGACCCGGCCTCGCTGGTGCTCGATACCCTGCTGCAAATGCAACGCACCGCGCGCCCCTGACGCGCCGCATCTGCCACATCGCCCCCTGCTTCATCTTGCCAATAAACCTCCAGAGAGCACGAGAGACAGCGTCTCTCGTATCGCCCCTTGGGCGATCCTGCTGCGCCAATGCGTAAGTGCATCGGACGACGTCTCTCGTATCGCCCGACGGGCGATCCCTCAGGGCAGCAGCGCCAGCCAGACCCAGGTCGTCCCCAGCGACAGCGCCGTCGCCACCAGCACCGATGACGCCGCCACCCGCCGCGCCCGGCCGTACATGTTGGCGAAGACATAGGCGTTGATCCCCGGCGCCATGGCCGCCGTCACCACCGCCGACCGGAAGGTCTGCACCGGCAGGTCGAAGGCGCGCCCCAGCGTCCACGTGATCGCCGGATGCACCACCAGCACCACGACGCAGACAAAGGCGATGACCCGCCCGTCGCCCTCGGGCCGGTAGCGGTAGAGAACCCCCCCCATGCCGAAGAGCGCGGCGGGCAGCGCCGTGCGCACCATCATGTCCAGCGCCTCGACCGCCGGGCCGGGCAGCGAGACGTCGAAGAGGTTGAACGCCGCGCCCAGCAGGATCGCGATCACCAGCGCGTTGCGGAACATCGCCCGCATCACCTTGCCGGGAACCGCCCGCGCCGGCGTGCCGCGGGCGCGCGCGATTTCCATCGCGGTGATGCCGACGCCGTAGCAGAACGGCGAATGCATGGCGACGATGGCGTAGTTGGCCTCCAAAGCGTCCACGCCGTAGGCCCGTTCGGTGATCGCCAGCCCCAGCAGCAGCGAATTGGCGAAGAGGCAGCAGAAGCCGATCGCGACCGCGTCCTCCCAGTCCCGCCCGAAGACATAGCGCCCGCCCAGCAGCCCCAGCGCAAAGCCGGTGGCCGACCCGGTGTAGAAGCTGATCAGCAGTCCCGGCTCGAAACTCTGGCCCAGGTCCAGCGTCCAGATGGCGCGGAACAGCAGGCAGGGCACGGCGAAATTGTGGGTGAAGGCCATCAGCCCGTCGACAGCGCTGTCGGACAGATAGCCCCGCCAGACCGCGAGGTAGCCGAAGCCGATCACCAGAAAGACCGGCAGGATGACGTCAATCAGCGCCTGCATCGCGCCTCCGGCGCACCGAGGCGCAGACGGCCGTCACAACGGGAACCGCAGCACCATCCCGTCATAGGCCGGGGTGATGTGCTCGGGCGTCTCGGCCTCCAGCGTCGCATAGTCGAGGTCGATATGCATGTTCGTCAGCACCGCCCGCCGCGGCGCCATCCGGTCGATCCAGTCGAGAGACTGCGCCAGATGCGCATGGGTCGGATGGGGTTTCCGGCGCAGGGCGTCCAGCACCCAGCAGTCCAGCCCTTCGAGCACCGGCCAGCAGGCCTCGGGGATCTGCGCCACGTCCGGCAGATAGGCCAGCCCGCCGATGCGGAACCCCAGCGCGTCGATGCCGCCGTGGTTCACCCGGAACGGCAGGAAGGGCACGGCGCCGCCCGCGCCGTCGATCTCGAAGGCGCCGTCGATCAGGTTCATGTCGAGGATCGGCGGATAGGAGCTGCCTTCGGGCTGCACGAAGGCATAGCCGAACCGGTCGAGCAGCGCCGCCCGCGTTTCGGCATCGGCCCAGACCGGCAGGCGCGCGCGCATGTTGAAGACGATCATTCGCAGGTCGTCGATCCCGTGCACATGATCCGCATGGGCATGGGTGTAGACCACCGCGTCGAGCCTCCCGACGCCGGCGTCGAGCAGCTGAGCCCGCAGGTCCGGCGAGGTGTCGATCAGCACCCGCGTCACGCCCGCCTCGGTCTCGCGCTCCACCAGCATCGAACAGCGGCGGCGGGTGTTGCGCGGGTTCCCGGGATCGCAGTCGCCCCAGTGGCCGCCCAGCCGCGGCACCCCGCCCGACGATCCGCAGCCCAGGATGGTAAAGCGCATCTCGTGGGTCATGCAGCCGCCCGGAAGGCCGCCGCCTTGGCGAAGAGACGCTCGAAATTGCGTTCGGTCGCTGCGGCGAAATCGGCATAGTCGAGCCCGAAGACCTCGGCCCCGACCTTTGCGGTGTGCACCGAATAGCCCGGCTCGTTGCGCTTGCCGCGATAGGGCGGCGGCGCGAGATACGGGCTGTCGGTCTCCACCAGCACGCGGTCGAGCGGCGCCGCGCCGAAGATCTCGCGCAGTTCCGTGGACTTCGGGAAGGCCGCGATACCCGACATCGACAGGTAGAACCCCATGTCGAGCGCCGCGCGCGCCAGACCCGCGCCCGAGGAAAAGCAGTGCATCACGCAGGCATAGGGCGCGCGGTCATAGCCTTCGCGCAGGATCGCCGCCATGTCGTCATCCGCCGCGCGAGCATGGATGATGAGCGGCAGGCCGGTTTCCTGCGCCGCCGCGATATGCACCTTCAGGGACTGCTGCTGCACCTCGGCGCTGTCTTTCGTATAGTGATAGTCCAACCCGGTCTCGCCGATGCCCACGAATTTCGGATGCTGCGCCAGCGAGACCAGCTCGTCGACAGACGCCATCGGCTCGTCCGCGGCGCTCATCGGATGGGTGCCGGCGGCGTAGAAGACGGGCGCATGGGCCTCGGCGATGGCGCGCACCTGCGGTTCAAGCCGCAGCCGGGTGCAGATGGTGACCATCCGGTGCACACCCGCCGCCACTGCCCGGTCGATCACCTGGGCGCGTTCGGCGTCGAAATCGGGAAAGTCGAGGTGGCAATGGCTGTCGGTGATGACGCTTTCGCTCATGGGCCCCTCTTGGTCGCGTGTTGGCCCTGATATCTAGGATGTGGTCCCGAGGGTCAAGGCGGCCCACGCTCAGGGCGTGACCGTCACCAGGATGTACTTCGCCGCCGCCAGACCGGTGGCCAGCCGCACCCGCCCATGCGGGCGAAACCGCAGGCTGTCGCCCTGGTCGAGCCGGTGCACGACGTCGTCCACCGCCACCGACATCTGCCCGCTCAACATATAGATATGGTGCTCCTGCCCCGGCACCGCAGGCGCGTCCTGGTCGAAGGTGCTTTCGGCGCCCAGCTTACAATCCAGCACCTCGGCGGCCAGCCCGCCGCCGCCCGGCGACACGCTGCGCCGTACCACGCCCTGGTCGCCGTCGCGCCAGACGCTCTGATCGGCGCGCGGCAGATGCGCGGCAAAGCCGTCCTCGGCCTTCGCCATGAGCTGCGCCAGGCTGTAGCCATAGGCAAAGCAGAGCTTGTCCAGCATCTCGGCGGTCGGGCTGGCCTCGGCCTTTTCCAGCCGCGACAGGGTGGCCCGGCTGACGCCGCTGGCCGTGGCCAGTTCGTCCAGCGACAGGCCCCGCGCTGCGCGCGTCCGTGCCAATGTCTCTGCCAGCCGTGTCGTCAGGGACCGTACCATGCCCGTCCGCCTTCGGGAAAAATTCTCTGCCCTCGCACCAAAGCGTGGTCGGCGCCCAAGCGCAACCCAAAGATGCCGCAATGTCCGTGCGCTCCGCTCCAGAGGCGGAATGGCGTCCGCAGGCCTCGCGCAACCGGCGCTCTGGTGTCTGTGGTTGTGCAGACCCTCGCGGCTTCGGGTCGAAACCCGGGAAAAATGGTGCGGGTGGAGGGACTTGAACCCCCACGCCTTGCGGCGCCAGAACCTAAATCTGGTGCGTCTACCAATTTCGCCACACCCGCAGATCGTGCCGGCGCCACACGAAACGGCGGCTCGGCCCGGCGGGGTGTAGCAAAGCTGCGACGGCAATGCGAGGAGAAAAAAGCAGCCAAGAAAACGCACGACATTAACCTATTCTTGCCATAAACTGGTGAAAAAACGAGGCAGGACAATCAGGATGACGCCCATGAAGCCGAAAACGGCCGGGCGCGCGGACAGCCGGACGGCTGTCATCGATCGCGTGCAGGATCAGACCATCACCAATGCGCTTGTGGCGGGCACGTCGTTGCTCACGCTCGATGGGGCGTTGCCCGTGGAAATGCTGTCGCCCGGGGATCGCGTCATCACCCGCGACAGCGGTATGGCCGTGCTGCGCGAGGTGTCGGTGATCAAGCGCACCGTGCGCGCCGTCGGCATCCGCGCCGGCACGCTGGGCAACACCCGTCCCGACCGCGACGCGGTCTTGCCTGCCAGCCAGGAGGTGCTGATCCGCGATTGGCGCGCCAAGGCGCTGTTCGGCCGCAGCCAGGCGCTGGTTGCCGCCGCGCGGCTGATCGACGGCGAATTCGTCCGCGACCTTGGACAGATTACGCTGACGCTGGCGGTGCTGCGCTTCGACGCGCCGCATATTCTTT
>Ga0208330_1000924_pt1 | contig 10550 bp, 7 predicted proteins | sample DeeseametaMP1896_FD_184180 | JGI IMG/M metagenome (GOLD analysis project Ga0208330, IMG submission 184180) | Marine microbial communities from the Deep Pacific Ocean - MP1896 (SPAdes) | ecosystem: Environmental > Aquatic > Marine > Oceanic | place: East of Hawaii, North Pacific Ocean | collected...
CAGCACCCAGTCGGTGCCGATCCTGGGCGACGTCACCTGCAACAACGCGATCTTCCCGCAGCTGCGCGCCGCGCTGGAGGAGATCGTGACCGCCGGCCTCGCCGACGAGATCAAGCGGGACCAGTACGCCGGTTGCTACTACCCCCGCTTCATCGCCGGCTCCACGAGCCTGTCCAACCACTCCTTCGGCACCGCCCTGGACCTCAACGTGCCGGGCAACCTGCGCGGGACGGTCGGCGAGATGGACCGCGTCGTGGTCTCCATCTTCAAGAAGTGGGGCTTCGCCTGGGGCGGTGACTGGAGCTACACCGACCCGATGCACTTCGAGATGGCCCGAATCGTCCGACCGGGCTGACCGTTCACGACGTTCTGCAGGGGAATCGTGCCCTACGCCTGCAGAACGTCGTGAACGAGAGCCGTGGCCGTTCGGAGCCGGGGCGCGGATCGCTTGGGGATAGGTTGGGCCGCATGCGAGCCGTGCAGGTCGTCGAGACCACCGGACCCGAGCACCTGCAGGTGCGTGAGGTCCCCGAGCCCCAGCCCGGTCCCGACCAGGTCCTGGTCGAGGTGCACAGCATCGGGGTGTCCTTCCCCGACCTGCTGCTGACCCGAGGGGAGTACCAGCTCAAGCCGGAGCCGCCGTTCAGCCTCGGGGTCGACGTCGCGGGCGTCGTCGTCTCGGCGCCGGAGTCGTCCGGGCTGGCGGCCGGTGACCGGGTCGCGGCCGTGGCGCCGTACGGCGGGGCGTCGGAGCTCGCGGTGTTCGGCACCGACTCGGTGTTCCGACTCCCCGACGCGCTGACCTTCGACGAGGGCGCCGCGCTGCCGATGAACTACCTCACCGCCGAGTTCGCGCTCAACGCGCGCGCCGGGCTGCGCGAGGGCGAGACGGTCCTGGTCCACGGTGCGGCCGGCGGGGTCGGGACCGCGACCATCCAGGTCGCCAAGGGCATGGGCGCCACGGTCATCGCGGTCTGCTCGACGCAGGAGAAGGGCGACTACGCCAAGGCCGCCGGTGCCGACGAGGCCGTGCTGCTCGACGGCTTCAAGGACTCCGTCATGGCCCTGACCGCGGGCCGCGGCGTCGACGTCGTGGTCGACGTGGTCGGCGGCTCGGTCTTCACCGACTCGCTGCGCTGCCTGGCCACCCTCGGACGGCTCCTCGTGGTCGGCTTCGCCGCCGGCGAGGGCATCCCCGAGGTCAAGGTCAACCGGCTGCTGCTCAACAACATCGACGTGCGCGGCGTGGGCTGGGGCGGCTACGGGATGATGCGCCCGGGCTACCTCCACCAGCAGTGGGAGGCGCTGCTGCCGATGATCGAGGCCGGCGCCGTGAAGCCGCCGATCGGCGCGACGTACTCCTTCGACGAGCTGGGGAAAGCGCTGGTCGACATGGACGAGCGGCGCACCCTCGGCAAGTCCGTGGTGCGGGTGCGATGAACGACCCGCACGCCGAGCACCACGGGCACGACCACGGGCACGACCACGGGCACGACCACGGGCACGACTCCGACCTCCCCGAGGAGGAGAAGGTCCGCCGCGCCGGACACGTGGTCCTCGACGCCGTGGTGGCGGCCGACGTCGGCGGCGACGACCCCGACAGGGCGCAGGCGGCGATGGAGCTGGTCTTCGAGCACCTGCTGGAGATCGACGCGATCGAGCTGCTGCTGGACGAGGAGAGCGAGGAGCTCGAGCTCGACATCAGCCCGCTCATCGGCGGGGTCATGCTCGTCGTACGCCGCCTGGTGGCCGAGCTCGCGGCCCGCGACGGCCTCGACGAGGAGACCGTCGTGATGTCGGTGCGCGCGGCCCTGGACGCTGCCGCGGGGTAGTCCGGGCTAGGGTCGCGGACGTGAGCATCCTCGACGACGCCCGCGAGGGCATGGACCTGTCCGTCCGGCCGCAGGACGACCTCTTCGGCCACGTCAACGGCCGCTGGCTCGCGGAGACCGAGATTCCCTCGGACCGCTCGAGCTGGGGCCCCTTCGTCGCGCTGAGCGACGCCGCCGAGCAGCACGTGCGCGAGATCATCGAGGAGCTGGCCGCCGGCGGGCCCACCGATGCTGCCGATCCCTCGGCCGCCGACGAGGCGCGCAAGATCGGCGACCTCTACACCTCCTTCATGGACACCGAGCGGATCGCGGCCCTGGGTCTGACGCCGGTGCAGCCGCTGGTCGAGGCGATCGGTGGGCTGCGAGACCTGCGCGACCTGGCCGCCTTCCTCGGGGAGTCCGAGCGCATCGGCGGCCACGGCGTCTTCGGCTCCTACGTCGACAACGACGACAAGGACTCCGAGCGCTACCTCGTGAACTTCGTCCAGGGCGGCCTCGGCCTGCCCGACGAGTCCTACTACCGCGAGGACAAGCACGCCGAGACCCGCGAGAAGTACCTCAACTACCTCACCCGGCTGCTCGAGCTCGGCGGCACCGGTGCCGACTGGCTCGGCGACCCCGCCGCGGCCGCGCGGACGGTGCTCGACATCGACACCCGGATCGCGAAGGGGCACTGGGAGCGCGCGGAGACCCGCGACGTCCAGAAGACCTACAACCTGCACACCCTCGAGCAGCTGCGCACGCTGGTGGGTCCCTTCGACCTCGACGTCTACGTCACCAACCTCTCCGGCGGCGCGAAGTCCGCCGAGGAGCTGCTGGCCGAGGTCAACGTCCGCCAGCCGTCGTTCTTCGAGGGACTGGCCGGCGTGCTCGCCGAGGTGCCGCTCGAGCAGTGGCGCCCCTGGCTGCTGGTCCGCGTGCTGCGGTCGGCGGCGCCGTACCTCACCGACGAGCTCGTCGAGACCAACTTCGACTTCTACGGCCGCACCCTCAACGGCACCCCCGAGCTGCGGGCGCGCTGGAAGCGCGGCGTGGCCCTGGTCGAGGGGGCGCTGGGCGAGGCCGTCGGCAAGCAGTACGTCGCCCGCCACTTCCCGCCGCAGTCCAAGGCGATGATGGAGGAGCTGGTCGCCAACCTGCTGGCCGCCTACCGCGAGTCGATCGGCGCCCTGGACTGGATGACCGAGGACACCAAGGCCAAGGCCTACGAGAAGCTCGAGACCTTCAACCCCAAGATCGGCTACCCCGACACCTTCCGCGACTACTCCGGCCTCCAGGTGCGTCCCGACGACCTGATGGGCAACGTCGCGGCGTCGGCGGCGTTCGAGACCGACCGGCAGCTCGGCAAGATCGGCTCGCCGGTCGACCGCGACGAGTGGCACATGCTGCCGCAGACGGTCAACGCCTACTACAACCCCGGCACCAACGAGATCTGCTTCCCCGCCGGCATCCTGCAGCCGCCGTTCTTCTCCCCCGATGCCCACCCGGCCGAGAACTACGGCGGCATCGGCGCGGTCATCGGCCACGAGATCGGTCACGGCTTCGACGACCAGGGTGCGCAGTTCGACCCGCTGGGCAACCTGCGCGACTGGTGGACCCCCGACGACAAGGCCGCCTTCGAGGAGAAGTCGAAGAAGCTCGTCGCACAGTACGACGCCCTCGAGCCGCGCGACCTTCCCGGTGAGCGGGTCAACGGCCAGCTCACCGTCGGCGAGAACATCGGCGACCTCGGCGGCCTGACCATCGCGCACAAGGCGTACGTGATCTCCACCGGTGGGGAGGCGAGCGTCGAGGAGCGGCGTCGGCTCTTCCTCAACTGGGGCCACGTGTGGCGCACCAAGCGCCGGGCGGAGCAGGCGCGTCAGTTCCTCACGATCGACCCGCACAGCCCGGCGGAGTTCCGCGCCAACATCGTGCGCAACCTCGACGAGTTCCACGAGGTCTTCGAGACCTCGCCCGGCGACGGGCTGTGGCTGGACCCCGAGGACCGCGTCCGGATCTGGTGAGGCGACTGCGGCGGGACGTCGTACGGACGGGAGGTCCGCTTCCGCTGGACGTATGACGTCCCGGTGCGGGCGACTCAGCCGGCGAGGCGCTCCTGGCGCGCCGCGACCGTGCGGTCGACGAGGGCTGCGACGGCGGGGAAGCCGCGACGCAGGGAGTCGAATCCGCGCGGGGTCAGCACGCAGGCGGTGACCGGGGTCATCGCGGTGACCGTGGCGGTGCGCGGGAGGCGGCGGTCGATGACGCCGAGCTCGCCGACCAGCTCGCCGGGGCCGAGGACGGCGACGAGGTCCTCGCCGACGGTGACGGCGACCTGACCCTCGACCAGCAGGAAGGCCTGGTTCTCGAACTCGCCCTCGCTGGTCAGCGTCGCACCGGAGCGCAGGGTCACGACGTCCATCAGCGCGGCCATCCGGCGCAGCTCCCGCGGGGAGCAGTCGGCGAGGGCGGGGACGCTGCGCAGGAGGTGCTCGGTGGTGCGTGCCATGGGGACTCCTGGGTCGGACGAGGTGGGGGGGAAGAAAGACATACCGGCGGTACGTCATCCACCGTACTCGGGGTATGTGAAAGATCAACACCTCTGTGGAGGAGATCACCGCAGCGTCGGGGGCGGCTGGTAGACACCGTGGTCATGAGTCCCACCGCCGCGCTGACCGACCGTGCCGCCGCCCGAGAGGCGGCCGAGGCCCACCTGCGCGCGCTCGTGGGGCCCCGCGAGGGCCAGGACGAGGCCCGGCTGCGCGAGGACCAGTGGAGCGCGATCGAGGCGCTGGCCGTCGACCGCCGCCGTGCCCTGGTCGTCCAGCGCACCGGCTGGGGCAAGTCCGCGGTCTACTTCGTGGCGACCCTGCTGCTGCGGGGTGCCGGAGCGGGCCCGACGGTCATCGTCAGTCCGCTGCTGGCCCTCATGCGCAACCAGATCGCCGCCGCCGAGCGCGCCGGCATCCGCGCGGTGACCATCAACTCCACCAACGCCGAGGACTGGGAGCCGATCCACGAGCAGATCGCGGCCGGGGAGGTCGACGTGCTGCTGGTCAGCCCCGAGCGGCTCAACAACCCCGGCTTCCGCGACGAGGTGCTGCCCCGCTTGGCGGCCACCTGCGGCCTGCTGGTGGTCGACGAGGCGCACTGCATCTCCGACTGGGGTCATGACTTCCGCCCCGACTACCGACGCATCCGCACCCTGCTCGACGACCTGCCCGACGGCATCCCCGTCCTGGCCACGACCGCCACCGCCAACGCGCGCGTGACCGACGACGTCGCCCAGCAGCTCGGCTCCATCGAGCGTGGCGACGTGCTCACGCTCCGCGGCACGCTGGACCGCGAGTCGCTGCGCCTGGGCGTGGTCCACCTCAAGACCCCCGACCAGCGGCTGGCCTGGCTGGCCGACCACCTCGCCGAGCAGCCGGGCTCCGGCATCGTCTACTGCCTGACCGTCGCCGCGACCCAGGAGGTCGCCGACTACCTCCGCTCCCGCGGGCACGACGTCGCGGCCTACTCCGGCCAGACCGAGACCACGGAGCGACAGGCGCTGGAGGCCGACCTCGCCGCCGGCCGCATCAAGGCGCTGGTGGCGACGAGCGCGTTGGGCATGGGCTTCGACGCCAGCCTCGGCTTCGTGGTCAACCTCGGCTCCCCTAGCTCGCCCGTGGCCTACTACCAGCAGGTCGGCCGCGCGGGCCGCGGGCTCGACGCGCGCAGCGAGTCGGCCACCGTCGTCCTCCTGCCCGCGCCGGAGGACCGCGACATCTGGGCCTACTTCGCCTCCCTCGGCTTCCCCCGCGAGGAGCAGGTCCGCGAGACGCTCGCGGTGCTGGCCGAGGAGGGCCGCCCGCTGAGCACCGCCGCGCTGGAGACCAGGGTCGAGCTCAGCCGCACCCGGCTCGAGACGATGCTGAAGGTCCTCGACGTCGACGGCGCCGTACGCCGGGTCAAGGGCGGTTGGGAGTCCACCGGTCGCCCGTGGAGCTACGACGCCGAGCGCTACGAGCGGGTCCGCGCGGCCCGCGAGCGCGAGCAGCAGGCGATGCTCGACTACCTGCGCACGGACCGGTGCCGGATGTGGTTCCTGCGCGACCAGCTCGACGACCCCGAGGCGACCGAGTGCGGCCGGTGCGACAACTGCGGTGGGCTCGACCTGCCCACGCACGTGTCCGCCGAGGCCGTGAGCCAGGCCCAGGAGCGACTGGCCCGCCCCGGTGTGCCCCTCCCGCCGCGCAAGATGTGGCCGACCGGGCTCGACCGGATCGGCATCGACCTGCGCGGTCGGGTCTCCGAGCAGGCCCAGGAGGGCCGGGCGGTCGCCCGGCTCACCGACCTCGGCTACGGCCAAGCCCTGCGCGAGCTGTTCCGCGAGGACACCGAGGACGGCCCGGTGCCCGTGCCGCTGGTCCAGGCGGTCATCGAGGTGCTGGGCGACTGGCGCCCCGCGGTCGACGCGATCGTCGAGATGGAGTCGGTCTCGCGGTCCGAGCTCGTGGGCTCGCTGGCCGACGGGCTCTCGCGCTACCTCCAGGTCCCGCTGCTCGGCCGCTGGGCCGTCCTCGACCCCGACGTGCCGCCGGGGCGTGGTGCGGCCAACTCCGCGCAGCGGGTCGCGGCGGTGTCGCGGCGGTGCGGTCTGGAGGCGGAGCCGGGCGCGCTCGAGGGCCGTCGGGTGCTGCTCGTCGACGACCTGGTCGACACCGGTTGGAGCACGACGCTCGCCGCCCGGGCCGTCCTGCGTGCGGGCGCCTCGTCGGTCACCCCGCTCGTGCTGGCCGTCCGCGCCTGAGCAGGCGCCGGGACCGGCGTCGGTCCCCGAGGTCGTCGGTCGGCGTGCGGGGTTTCGAGGCTCGTCGCTGGCGCTCCTCGCACCTCAACCAGCTATCCCGGTGGTCGAGGTGCGAGGCCGGCCACGGCCGAGCCACGAGACCCCCGTCCCTGCCGGCGGAGGGTCAGCGGCGGGCGGGGTCGCGGGGGTCGAGGTGGTCGTAGTAGTCGCGGGGTGAGCCGTCTGGGCGCATGGTGGCCAGCAGGCGCAGGCCCGCGGCCTCGACGGTGCGGGCGCTCACCCAGGCCAGCAGCACCGACGGCACGGCCACGAGCGCGGAGACGACGAGCCACGACCAGCCCGGGCCGGGCTCGGGGTAGAGGCCCAGCGAGCCGAGGAAGCGCAGCACCGGCTCGTGGATGAGGTAGATCCCGTAGCCCAGGCCGCCCAGCCACACCAGCGGCGCCCACGACATCCAGCGCGCCCAGGGGCCGTCGTGCAGGACCACGTGCGCGAGGGCGAGGGTGAGCGCGACGGCGTACATCGGGTGCCACCACTCGGCGATCGGGGTCCCCACGGGGCGGCTGAGCACGAGCCCGACCGTGAGACCGAGACCGGCGACGAGCAGGCCGGCACGGACGGCGGACCCGAGCCGCACCCCGGCGGCGGCCACGACGGCCAGCAGCATGCCGACGCCGAAGTCGGCGGCCTTGGCGAGCGGGGAGAACCACACCGACCAGTTGTCGGCCGCGGCCCCGGAGAGCAGCGTCGCCCAGACGAGGTACGCCGCACCGACGACGACCAGCGCCACCGGCAGCGCCGAGGCGACCGCCAGCCGCTGCCTGCGGGTGGAGGCGCGCGCGGCCACCCGATTGAGCACCGGCACGGACAGGGCGACCAGGACGTAGAAGTGGAACTCGATCGCCAGCGTCCAGGCCGGCCCGTTGGTCCAGAAGATGTAGGTGTCGGAGTAGACGTGGGTGAAGGTCAGGTGGGTGACCAGGTCGACCCAGTGCCCCGGTGCGGTCGGGTTGGTCAGGGACCACACCAGCAGCACGACGGCGAGGTAGAGCGGCAGCAGCCGGGCCATCCGGCGGTAGAGCAGCACCCGGCCGGAGCGGATGCTCACGCCGTCGACGACGGCCTGCGCGATCGGCAGCCAGAGCACGAGACCGGACAGCACGAAGAAGAGGTCGACGAACAGGTCGGCACTCATGAAGAGCTCGTGGACGGTGCCGGTCAGCGGCCACTGGTAGGTGTCGCCGTACCGCTGGTGCTGGTAGCCGTGGAAGACCACCACGACCAGCGCCGCGACGCCGCGCAGCCAGCCGAGCGGGTAGCGCCGGACCGGGGTGCCGGTCGTCGGTGTCGAGACGGGGGGAGCGTCGGTGCGAGCCTGGGTGGTGCTCATGCGTCACCTCCGGCCGTGCGCGGGGTGACCACCCACTGGTGCTCGCCGCGCAGCTGCTTGAGCTGCGCCACGCGGTTCACGAGGTTCTTGGCCTCGGTGTAGAAGACCAGGTTGAGCAGCGCGGCCTGGACGAACCAGCGTCGGTGCCGCCGGACCTCCGGCGTCGCGAGGCGGTACGCCGCCAGCGTCTGCAGCGGGCCCGAGACCGTGACGAGCAGGGTGATGAGCAGGAACAGCGGGGAGCTGAGGTCGAGCCCGCCGTCGCGCCAGGCGAGGAAGCCCAGCAGCGGCCAGGTGAGGATCGACATCCACGGGTAGACCTCGCGCCAGCCCAAGAGGTAGGTCGCGCCGATCTTCTGCCGCAGGGTCAGCTCGGGGGAGCGCAGGATCGGGCCGAGGTGGCGCAGCGAGACCTGGAACCACCCCTGCGCCCACCGCATCCGCTGCTTCCATAGCGCCTCGGGGGTCTCCGGGGCCAGCTCGCGGCTGAGCAGGCCGGGGTCGTTGACGATCCGACCGCCGGCGCCGAGCACGCGCATGGACGCCTCGATGTCCTCGGTGAGGAACGAGCCGCGCAGCCGGATGCGCTCCAGCGCGGACGCGCGCCAGAAGCCGTTGGAGCCGCCGAAGATGCCGAAGCCGGCGAGCGCGGCACGACCCGGGTGGGCCACGGCGTAGATCTGCTCGAACTCCACCGCGACGAGCCGGGCCAGCCAGCCGGTGTCGCCGTTGCGGATGACGCAGTGCCCCTGCACGACGTCCGCGGGGTCCTCGGGGTCGCCGATCCACTCCCACGCGCGGTCGAAGGCGCCGGGCATTGGGTGGTGGTCGGCGTCGAAGATGCCGATCAGCTCGCCGTCAGCGACGTGCAGCGCGGCGTTGACGTTCTGCGCCTTCGACGTCGAGTCGGGGACCTTGAGCACGACGAGGTCGTGGTGCTGCTCGCCGAGCCGGGCCAGGTCCTCCTCTACCGACAGGTGGAAGGGGGTGTTGTAGGCCAGCACGACCTGCAGACCGCCCCGTCCGCCGGGGCCGCGCTCGCGGTCGGGGAGGGAGAGGAAGTGCTCGACCGTCTCGAGGATGGTGTCGGCCTCGTTGGGGAGGTACGCCGCGATGACGGCCGTGGCCCGGGGCCGCTCGCCCGCTCGGCCGGTGGGCCGGGGCGGGTCCAGGGCGTGGGAGGTCTCGGCCCAGATCATCCCCGCGGTCAGCGCGAGGGAGCCGACGATCGCCCAGTAGAGGACACCGGACAGGTCGAGCCCGACCAGCGAGAGGGCGACCAGCGCGAGGTAGGGCACCACGACGGCGCCGACGGTGGCGACCAGCACCTGGTTGCCGGTGGACCACCGGTCGATGCGGGGCCGGCGCACCCGCAGGTGGTGGCCCTCCTGCCGGGGCTGGAGGTCGCGCTGGCGGACCGACTCCGCAGCCGCCGAGGCGGCGTGCTCGAGCGCCTGGTGCGCGTCTTGGCTGCGGGTCACCGGTGCCCACCCGACGCCGAGGTCGAGCACGGCCGGTGCGTCGTCCTCGCGCCGGTCGAGCGACTCGAGGGCCTCGACCGCGTGGTAGGCCATCGCCTGCAGGCGCTCGGGGCGGGCGTCTCGGTCCTCGCGGCGCAGCCGCAGCCGCAACCGGCCGTCGTCGGTGGCGGCGACCAGCTCGCCGGGCTGGAGGAAGGCGGTCAGGCGCTCGGCGGCGGCCTCGACGACCTGCTGGTCCGACCGCTGGTGGTCGCCGGGGTGGTCGCCGGCGACCGGACGGGCGCGCACGGGGTCGAGCACCGCCACGATCTCCCGGCCACGCCGGCGCCGCGGCAGCCGCAGCGTGCTGACGATGCGGGGGGCCGCGCCCACCGCGGGGCGGGTGAGGACGGTGTCGGGGTCGACGACCTCGCCGGCGCGGGTCGCACGGTCCTCGCCCCGGGGGCGGGAAGGCAGCATCGCGGTCACGGTCGGTCTCCTGTCGGTGTTGTCGGCGGCGGGTCGGCGTACGGGTCCGGTGCGGCCGTAGGAGGGTGGGGCGGGTCCGCAGGGGGCCACGGACCCGCCGTCGTGGGACCGTGCCCGTGAGACAGGTCTTGGAACATGCGGGTCGCCGTGGCCCGGGTCACGGGCGTGCGACGTACCGTGCTGCGGTGACCTCTCGGGCCCCGCGCGTCGCCGCGCTGCCGCTGCTGCCGCTCCTGGCGGTGCTGTCCCTGCTCGCCTCGGCCTGCTCGGGCTCCACCGACGGATCCACCACCACCCCGCCGATGCTGGCCGCGGCGGTCGCGGCGCACACCGACGCTCCTGTGCGGGCCGCGGCCGCGATCGGCGTCCGGGAGGAGCCGGAGATGCTGGGTGAGGGTGACGTCGCCGTGGAGGTGGCGCTGGACCGTGACGTCGGCGACAACGCCCACGTGCGGGTCGCGGTCACCACCGGGACGCCGTTCGGGGCGTCCCCGGAGGAGCTTGCCGACCTGTGCGAGACCTTCGCGCCGTGCGAGGAGGTCGACGGGGCCACGCTGCTGCTCGAGAACGGCGCTCCCGAGTCCGACCCGGGCATCGCCTAC
>Ga0208330_1000928_pt1 | contig 10491 bp, 9 predicted proteins | sample DeeseametaMP1896_FD_184180 | JGI IMG/M metagenome (GOLD analysis project Ga0208330, IMG submission 184180) | Marine microbial communities from the Deep Pacific Ocean - MP1896 (SPAdes) | ecosystem: Environmental > Aquatic > Marine > Oceanic | place: East of Hawaii, North Pacific Ocean | collected...
CACCGCGGAGACCTCCGTGATGCCGTTGTAGGAGGCGATGAGCAGGATCATCAGCGTGGCGCTGACGGAGTACTCCACCCAGCGGAACCGGTTGATCCCCGCCCGCAGGTCGCGCTCGTAGACCCCGCGCGCCACCGTCGCGGTCAGCCCGTGGTCGAGTGCCGCCAGCAGGAGGAACGCCGCGACGGCGTACCCGATCCGGACGTCGAAGAGCGCCTCGCCCTGCGGCGGGGTGGTGCCCGGCGGGCCCTCGGGGAAGGTCTCGACCACGCTGATCGCGAAGTCGCCGGCCAGCACCAGCACGAGCACCGCCTGGGCGGCGTGCAGCACGGTGAGGCCGAGGTTCCAGCGGCGCAGGGAGGCCAGGGCGGCGTCGTCGGTGCCGCTCGCGCGACGGGGCTGGGAGGTGGTGGTGCTCATGCCTCCTCAGTATCCACTCACGGCGGCTTCGTGCACCTGGCCGCTTCACCCGTCTGGGCCGCTGGGACGTCATGCACCTGGCGGCGGCGGACGTCCTGTCCGCATGACGTCCCGCGGGGGTGCCCGGGAGATCCACAGCTCGGTCGAACTTCGGTAACGCGGGCCGTTGGGCCCTTCCCGGGCGGGTGCCGGCTCCCTACGCTCGGGCGGGTGACGTTGGCTGGGGGGCCGCGCGATCGCGCGCGAGGACGACTCGCGTCGGCGGTGGCCGGCGCTCTGCTGGTGACCTCCGGGGTCGCCTCGACGACCGTCGGTGCGGCGGGGCCGGCGTTGGCTGACGACCCGCCCGCGGCGGCGCCCGCGGCGGCGACCGAGGCGGATGCGGCGGGGTCGGACGCGGCGGGGCCGAGCACGCTCGGGCCCATCGCGGTGGCGGTGAACAGCCGCGGGACGTCGTACGTCGGGTTCGAGCACGGGCGCGGGGTGGTGCGGCTGGGCGCCGACGGCAGGCAGCGCAAGGCGCTGCCGGTGCCCGGCGGGTTGCCGGTCACGGGGCTCGCGGTCGACGGGCGCGACCAGCTGTGGGTCGACGACGGCGAGCGTGTCTCGCTGCTGGACCGGCGCGGACGGCTGGTGCGGACCTTCGCCCACCGGCCGGTGCTGAGCTGCCCCGTCGACGGCGGCGACGCGCGGAGGTACGGCGATCTCGCGCTCGGCCCGGGCGCGGTCTACGTCGCGGACCGCTGCCGCGGGACGGTCGCGGAGTACTCCCGCACCGGCGTGCTGCGCGCGACCGTCGTGCTGCCGGGTGGTACGCCGGCGGGCGGCCTGGCCTTCCTCCGCGCCGGCCAGGGGCGACCCGACCGGCTGCTGGTGACGGTGCCGGACCGCGCGCGATTGCTGGTCTTCGACGCGGCCCGCCTCGGTGACGGAGCCCGGCCGCTGCAGGTGCGCAAGGTGCGTCGCGTGGGCGGCGGGAAGCGGCCTCGGCCGAGCGGCGTGGTGGCCGACCGGTTCGGCCAGGTGGTCGTGGTCGACGCGGCCAACCAGGTGCTGCAGTTCCTCGACGGGGACAACGAGTTCTCGCTCTACCGGACGCGGGGCGTCCCGGGGCGCGGCGGCTCCGGCGTGGGGCGGTTGCGGGGCGCCGCGGCGCTCGCGCAGTTCGCCCAGGACGGCAGCGGCCTGGCGGGGAACCTCTGGATCGCCGACACCGGCAACCGTCGGGTGCAGCGCTTCGACTCCGGCACCTACACGTGGTTCGCCCGGACGGTGCGTGCGCCCGACATCGACCCGCTGGCCGCCGAGCCCGAGCCGTGCGCCGGCCCGGTGTCGGTGCGGGTCAACGCCGGGGAGTCCTGGACACGCACCCCGCAGGTGACGGTGCGGGTCGTCGCGCCCGCGGACGCGACCGGGCTGACGTTCGCCGCGGTGGGCGGCGAGCCCGGGGCGTCGGCGTCGGTGGGGCTGCGCGAGGACTGCGACTACGACTGGCTCCTCTCGGCCGGGGACAGCGGTGTGCAGGTGCGCATCGACGGCGGTGCTCGCGACGGCGAGGTGCTGGCCGACCGGATCGGGCTCGACACCAGGGCCCCGCGCGTGAAGGCGGTGTCGGCGCGCTGGGTGCGGCGCGAGCAGCGGTGGGAGCTCCGGGTGCGTGCGGTGGACCGGGCCGGTCCCGCGGGTGCGGCCGGCGCGGCCGGTCGCTCGGGGGTCAGCGGGCCGCACACCGTCCTGCACGCGGGGCGGCGCAACGGGTCGGCCGGGACCGTGCGCGTGGTGGACGGCCGGGCCGTCGGGTACACGCGCAACGACCGGTTGCTGGACTGGGTCCGTGTGCTCGACCGGGCCGGCAACGCGAGCGACTGGGTGCGCGTGAAGCGCCGCTGACCGGCGTACGGCTGCGTGGGCTGCGTGGGCTGCGTGGGCGGGATGGGTCGAGCCGGCGTGTCGATACGCCGGTTCGGCGTGCGACGGCCCTGAGGGGTGGGTCGTCGGCGACGTACTGTCGAGGCCATGGCGAACCTCGCGACGGCCCGACGCGTCGACCTCAACGACCTGCTGCACTTCGTGCGGCCGCTGCACCACATGACGCTGGTGACCTTCCGGCGCGACGGGCGTCCCCAGATGTCGCCGGTCACCGGGGGAGTCGACGCCGACGGGAAGATCGTGATCTCGACCTACCCCGACCGCGCGAAGGCGGTGAACCTGCGGCGCGACCCGCGCTGCTCGGTGCTGGTGCACGGGCAGGAGTGGGACGACGCCTACGTGCAGGTCGACGGCGAGGCGGCCGTGCTCGACATGCCGTCGCAGGCCGCCGAGGACGGGCTGGTGGAGTACTTCCGCTGCATCTCCGGGGAGCACCCGGACTGGGAGGAGTACCGCGCCGCCATGCGCCGCCAGGGCAAGTCGCTGCTCCGGATCACCCCCACCTCGTGGGGCCCGATCGCCACCGGCGGCTTCCCGCCGGACCGCGCGCCGCAGGGCTGAGCTCGGCTGGTCCGGCTCGCCCCGCCGAGGTCTCAGGGGCCTCAGTCGTCACAGGGGTTGCGCGGCGGGGTTAGTCCGCACGAGATCTCACCCTCAACTCGAGTCGAGGGTGAGATCTCGTGCGGAGTAGCCCCGCGGAGCTTCAGCCCAGCGCGCGGTCGAGCGCGGCCTCGACGTGCAGGCTGGTGCAGGGGAAGACGGGGATGTCGGCGTCGGCCTGGCGGACGAGCAGCTCGAGCTCGGTGCAGCCGAGGATGACCCCGCCCGCGCCGGCGTCCCAGAGGTCGTCGATGAGGCTGACGACGGTACGCCGCGACTTGGTGACCACGCGGCCGTGCACGAGCTCGTCGTAGATGATCGTGTTGACCGTGTCGTGGTGGTCCGCGGGCGGCACGTGGACGGTCAGCCCGTGCGAGGCGAGCCGGTCGGTGAAGAAGGACCGCTCCATCGCGAACGTCGTCCCGAGGAAGCCGACCTGGGAGAGACCCGCGGCCTTGCACGCCTCGGCGACCACGTCGGCCAGGTGCAGCACCGGGATGCCCACCGCGGCCTCGACCTGGTCGAAGACCCGGTGGAACGTGGTGGTGCACAGCAGCAGGAAGTCGGCGCCGGCGCGCTCCACGCCCTGCGCGGCCTCGACCAGGATGCGCGCGACGCCGTCCCAGTCCTCGGCCTCCTGCAGGCGCGTGACCTCGGCGAAGTCGACCGACGACATGATCGTCTTGGCCGACGACAGGTCGCCGACCCGCTTCTCGACACCGGTGTTGAGGAGTTCGTAGTAGGCGGCGCTGCTCTCCCAGCTCATCCCGCCGATGAGTCCGATCGTCTGCACGGCCCGCAGTCTTCCACGCGCCGTACGCCGCCGAGCCACCTGTCCGTGACCCGGCCGGGTCAGGGGCCGAGTGCGGTGCGGCCGGCGGTCACGTGTCAGTCGAACTCGCGGTGCACGAGGTGCTGGGCGGCCTGGGCCCGGGGGCGGATGACGAGCTCGTCGATGTTGACGTGCGGCGGCCGGGTGACGACCCAGGAGATCGCGTCGGCGACGTCCTCGGCGACCAGCGGCTCGCGGACCCCGGCGTACACGGCGTCCGCCTTGTCCTGGTCCCCGCCGAAGCGGACCAGGGAGAACTCGTCGGTCCTCACCATGCCGGGCGCGACCTCGCAGACCCGTACCGGCTGGTCGAAGAGCTCCAGGCGCAGCGTCTCGGTGACGACCTGGGTGCCGTGCTTCGCGGCCGTGTAGCCCGCGCCGCCCTCGTAGGCGATCCGGCCCGCGGTCGAGCCGACGTTGCAGATCACGCCGGCGCCCGAGGCCTTCAGTGCCGGCAGCAGGGCGCGGGTGACGAGCATCAGCCCGATGACGTTGACCTCGTACATCGCGCGCCACTGCTCGGCGTCGGCCTCCGCCACCGGGGCCGAGCCGAACGCGCCGCCGGCGTTGTTGACCAGCACGTCGAGCCGGTCGCCGACGGTCGAGGCAAGGGCGGCGACGGAGTCCTCGGAGGTGACGTCGACGGTCACGGGGGTGCCGCCGATCTCCTCGGCCAGCTCGACGACCCGCTCGGTGCGCCGCGCCGCGCAGTAGACGTGGAACCCCTCCGCGGCCAGGGCGCGGGCGGTGGCGGCGCCGATGCCGCTGCTGGCGCCGGTCACGACGGCGGTACGACGGGTGTCGGACTCGGTGTGGGAGGTCATGGCGTCATCGAACCACCCGGTCCGCGAGGGGACCGACAGGCGGGTGGGACGGCTCTGGTCCCGCGGTGCCCGGTGGTGCACGATGGGGCAGCGCTCGAGCCGGGTCGGGTGCGGCCGTCGTGGGGCGGCGTCGTGGGGCCGGACAGGTCCCCCAGGGAGCGTCGGGAGGGTTCGTTGCGCGTGCAGGTCGGGACCGTCGTCAGCGGCATCGGGGTGCTCGGGGCCGGGGCGTGGGTCGCACGCTGGGCCACCGACCTCGACCCGCTGCTGTGGGTGGGTGCCGCGCTGCTCACCGTCGTCGCCGTCGCCGCGGGCGCGGGGATGGTCAAGCCCGTCCCGCTTCGTGCGGTCGTCGGGGTCTGCCTGGCGCTGCTGTGCTGGTCGCTCGGCGCCGTCGCCGGGCTCGACGGCGACCCGGTCCGCGCCGGGGTTGTCGGGCTGGTGCTCATGGTGGTCGTGCCGGTGGGCTGGGAGCGGGTACGCCCGGTCGGGCCGAGGCGGGCGACCGGGTCCTCCGCGGAGCCCGCGCGGGCCGGGCGGACCGCCGCCAGGCGCGCGGCCCAGAAGCGGTCGGCGGAGAAGCGTCCCGGCAGCCACGCGCGTTGAGCCCGACGGGCGGGCGGCGCCCGCCGGCGTACCGGCCCACCACCCGTGGGGTGGGAATGCCCCGGGGTGGTCGGGTGTTCACTGGTGCTGAGCCCGACCCGACCGTCGTCCACCGTCGCTGACCCGTTCATCACCCGTCGATCACCCGTGGGGGAGCCTGTGAGCCCTGATGTCGCCCGGCCCGTGCGCCGTCTCGCGATGATCAGCCTGCACACCTCCCCGCTCGACCAGCCGGGCACCGGTGATGCGGGCGGCATGAACGTCTACGTCATCGAGCTGGCCCGACGTCTGGCGCGGCAGGGCATCGAGGTCGACGTGTTCACCCGCGCCACCTCCTCCGCGCTGCCGCCGGTCGTCGAAGCCGCCGACGGGGTGCTGGTGCGCCACGTCCACGCCGGTCCCTACGAGGGCCTGGCCAAGGACGCGCTGCCCGGCCAGCTGTGCGTGTTCGCCCGCGAGGTGCTGCGCACCGAGGCCGCGCAGCCGCGGGGGCACTACGACGCCGTGCACTCGCACTACTGGCTGTCCGGCCAGGTCGGCGCGCTCGCCCGCGACCGGTGGGGCGTGCCGCTGGTGCACACCATGCACACGATGGCCCGGGTCAAGAACGAGTCGCTCGCCGAGGGCGACACCCCCGAACCCGAGGCCCGCGTCATCGGCGAGCAGCAGGTAGTCGAGGCCGCCGACGTGCTCGTCGCCAACACCGACATCGAGGCCAAGCAGCTGATCAACCTCTACGACGCCGACCCCGGCCGCGTCGAGGTCGTCCACCCCGGCGTGGACCTCGACGTCTTCCGGCCCGGCTCGCAGACCGCCGCCCGCGCCGCGCTCGGCCTGCCGGCCGACGCGCAGGTCGTGCTGTTCGCCGGCCGCATCCAGCCGCTCAAGGCGCCCGACGTGCTGCTGCGCGCGATCGCCGTGCTGCTCGAGCGCCAGCCCGCGCTGCGCTCGCGGCTCGTGGTCCCGGTCGTCGGCGGCCCCTCCGGGTCGGGCCTGGAGCACCCGGAGTCGCTCGCCGAGCTCGCGGTCACCCTCGGGCTCGACGACGTCGTGCGGTTCGTCCCGCCCGTCGCCCAGTCGCAGCTGGCGCAGTGGTACGCCGCCGCGACACTGGTCGCCGTGCCGAGCTACAACGAGTCGTTCGGGCTCGTCGCGGCGGAGGCGGGCGCGTGCGGTACGCCGGTGGTGGCTGCGGCCGTGGGCGGGCTGCCCACCGTCGTACGCCATGAGCGCAGCGGGCTGCTCGTCGACACCCACGACGACACCGACTGGGCGCGCGCGCTCGGGCGGGTGCTGACCGAGCCGGGCCTGCACGACCGGCTGGCGGCGGGCGCGGCGGCGCAGGCACGGGAGTTCAGCTGGGACGCGACGGCCGGCGCGATGCTGGAGACCTACGAGCGGGCCCGGCAGCTGATGAGGGCGGAGGTCACGGCGTGATCGAGCAGGAGCTGGACCCGAAGCGGGACGAGGGCCGCGACCAGGTCATCGAGGTCGTGCGCGGCTACCTCGCCGACAACGAGCTGGAGTCCGACGAGGTCGCCGACGGGGTGTTCTCGTTCGCGCTGCCCGGCGAGAAGAAGCTGCAGACCCCCGTGCGCCTCGACGTCGGGCCGCACGCCCTGGGCATCCACGCCTTCGTGTGCCGCCGCCCGGATGAGAACCACGAGCGCGTGTGGCGCTGGCTGCTCGAGCGCAACCTGAAGATGTACGCCGTCGCGTTCGCCTGCGACCACCACGGCGACATCTACCTCGATGCCCGGCTGCCGCTGGACGTCGCCACCCCCGACGAGTTAGACCGGCTCCTCGGGTCGGTGCTGAGCTACGCCGACGAGTCGTTCAACGCGATCCTCGAGCTCGGCTTCGCCTCCTCGATCCGCAAGGAGTGGGAGTGGCGCAAGCTGCGCGGGGAGTCCACCCGCAACCTCGAGGCGTTCCGGGGCTGGCTGGAGGCCGAGGACGCCGCCGGCGGGGCTGGCGGTGCTGGCGGGGCTGGCGGGGCCGGCGGGGCCGGCGACGCGGCCGAGGGCTGAGTCCCAGGGGTCACTCGGGTCCCGTCGACGGGATACTCCGCACGAGTTCTCACCCTCGACTCGAGCTGGGGGTGAGAACTTGTGCGGACTAACCCGCTTCCCGTCAGCCCGCCCGACCCGTCGCGCCGGAGCCCCCACCGAGGCTCAGCTCGTGGGCGGGGACGGGGCGCCCGAGGTGGTAGCCCTGGACCAGGCGGACGGAGAGGGTCCGCAGGATCGCGGCCTGGGCCTCGTTCTCGACCCCCTCGACGACGACCTCGACCGGGGCGGTCTCGAGCAGGCCGAGCACCGCGCGCAGCAGGTCGAGGTCGGCCGGGGAGTGGTCGATGCGGGCGACCAGCGAGCGGTCGACCTTGACGGTGTCCACGGGCAGGTCGAGCAGCTGGCCGATCGAGGACCAGCCGGCACCGAAGTCGTCGATGCCCAGCCGCACGCCCAGCGCCCGCAGGTCCTCCAGGGTCCGGCGCACCTCGCGGTCGCCGATCATCAGGTCGGTCTCGGTCAGCTCGAGCAGGAGCGCGGTCGGCGGGAGGTCGTGGAGGCTGAGCGCCCGCGCCACCGCGGCGGCGTACGCCGATGAGCGCAGCTCCACAGGGCTGACGTTCACGTGGACCGTCACGTAGCGGTGCGACCGCCACCAGGCCGAGGCCTGCCGCAGGGCTCGGTCGAGCACCCACTGGCCGAGCGGGTGGATGAGCCCGGAGGCCTCGGCGACGGCGATCGCGTCCGTCGGTGCGACCGGGCCGTGGACCGGGTGCCGCCACCGAAGGAGGGCCTCCACGGCGGTGATCCGCCCGGTGCGCAGGTCCCGCACGGGCTGGTAGGCCAGGGACAGCTGCTCGTCGGGACGGCCGAGGGTCTCGGCCAGGTCGCCGGTGAGGCTGAGGGCCCGGGCCGCCGGGTGCTCGGCTCCCTCGGGGTCGAACCACCGCACCCCGCCCGGCGAGCGGCGGTCGGTGTCGAACACCGTCCGGCGGGCCTCCTCCAGCGCCCGCTCGGGGGCCTGTCCGTCCAGGCCGCGCAGGCCGACGGTGACCACGGGCCAGACGCGGGCGTGGGTGGTCGTGACGAAGCCCGCGCAGACCTCCTGCACGGCGTCACCGAGCGTCGCCCGGTCGGCGCGGTCGCAGACGATGGCTGCCAGCGCGCCACCCAAGGGTGAGACCGCGAGCAGGTGCACCTCGTGCGCGAGCCCGAGCATCCGCTGGGCCAGGACCGAGGTGACCGTGCCGAGGACCTCGGCGCCGAGGACGTCGGCGATCTCGGTCGCGTTGCCCACCGACATCGCCACCAGCACCGAGGTGCGGTTGTGCCGGACGGCCTCCTCCTGCACGCGGCGTACCTGACGCAGCAGCGTGCGTCCGTGCCCGGGCACGGTGACGGCCCCGTCGTGCGGACGGGGCAGCGGCACGACCGGAGCGACGGCGGGGGCGGGGACAGCGGCGGTGGAGGGCGGGGCAGGCTGCGCGGGCGCGGCACGGTGCGCGCGGTTCGCCTCCATCTGGTGCCCCCATGCATCGACGTGTGGCATGACGGTCTCCCGAACGACCGGCGAGGGACACAGTGATGGACCCTCGGCGCCTCGTCAGCACTCGTCTAGACCGGGGTGAGGGATGTTTCAGGCGTGACGGGTGTGACGGACGTGAAAGATTTTGCTTTGACGTCCTGTCAGTTACGGACCGCGCCGGACCCGAGCTCCGGGGTCGCGCCGGTCGGTCGGAGGGGCGGGTCAGGAGAGGCCGGTCAGGGAGAGGTACGCCGACGCGATCGGCTCGCCCGCAAAGACCCCCACCGCCGCGCCGAGCAGCATGAACGGCCCGTGCGGGAGGCGCTCCCCGCGCCGCAGCCGACCGGTCGAGAGCAGCAGCACGCCGACCAGCGCACCGAGCACGAAGCCGGCCATCAGGCCGACCAGCGCCGGGCCGAGGCCCAGCGCCCCCAGGGCCAGCCCGAGCACCGGGGCCAGCACCACGTCGCCCAGGCCCATGCCGCGGCCACCGGTGAGCAGCCAGGTGCCGGCGTACACCCCCACCCACGCCGCCAGCCCGGCCAGCAGCTGCCACAGCGGCGCGGCGGGGGACGACCCGAGCTGGTCGGCGACGACACCGGGGAGGGCCAGGACGAGCGCGACGCCCGAGATCGCGAACGGCAGCCGCTGGTGCTCCAGGTCGATCAGCGCCAGCGCCACGCCCGCGGCGGCCACCGGCAGCACGGCCAGGACGAGCGCGACGTCCTGCAGGTGCAGGGCCACCGCGACCAGGAGCGCCGCGGTGCCGGCCTCGACGAGGGGGTAGCGCACCGGGATCGGGGTCCGGCAGTCGCGGCAGCGGCCGCGCAGCAGCAGCCACGACAGCACCGGCACGTTGTCGCGCCCGCGCACCGGCTGGCGGCACTGCGGGCACGCCGACGGCGGGTGCACGACCGAGAGCCCCAGCGGGACCCGGTGCACCACCACGTTGAGGAACGACCCGATCGCCAGCCCCAGCGGGGCCACCAGCCCGACCACCAGCGGCCAGGGGAGTGCCGCGGTCACCGCGCGGTCACCCGGCCAGTCCGGAAGGGGCCGGTCCGGCAGGGGCCAGTCCGGAAGCAGCCAGTCGCTCGCGCTGGTCGGCGGGCAGCAGGTCCAGCAGCGGGCCCGGCAGCGTCGTGGGGACCCCCACGTGGCCCACGCCGCCGCCGACGTCGCCCAGGTCGCCGAGGTGGTCCAGCGGCGCCAGCAGCGCGCGCACGGAGCCCGCCGTGCGCACCAGGCCGAGCGCGGCCTCGCGGCAGGCGCGCAGGGCGGCCACCGGCTCGTCGTGCCGTACGCCGGAGACGGCTCGTGCCAGGTCCGCGCCATGGGCCCCCAGGGCCGGTCGGAGCACCTGCAGGTCGGCGGCCCACTGGGCCAGCACCGCGCCCGCGGGGTCGCCCGCGGCCGCGAGCTCGCGGGACAGCGCGACGTAGGCCGTGGACGGGCCCGTCGGGGGCGCGGGCCAGCCGGTCGGGGCGGGCGGCGCGGAGGGGGCAGTCAGGGTGGCCTGCTCCACCGGCTCGCCGGACGCGTCGCCCGGGACCGGCCGGTCAGACGAGGCCGACGGCGCGGACGGGTCGAGCCGCACCGAGGCGTCGACGGAGTAGGCCTGCTCGGGCCCGCGCGGCGCGGGGACCCGCTGCTCGCTGTCCCACTCAGCCAGGGTCCGGGTGAGCACGTCGACCTGGCGCTTGAGCACCCGCACGTCGCGGTCCTCGGCCTGCACCGGCAGGG
>Ga0208330_1000930_pt1 | contig 10478 bp, 7 predicted proteins | sample DeeseametaMP1896_FD_184180 | JGI IMG/M metagenome (GOLD analysis project Ga0208330, IMG submission 184180) | Marine microbial communities from the Deep Pacific Ocean - MP1896 (SPAdes) | ecosystem: Environmental > Aquatic > Marine > Oceanic | place: East of Hawaii, North Pacific Ocean | collected...
AAGCCAATAAAGAGCAAGACGAGGGTAACGAGGAAAAGGCAGCCCAGTACCAAGCCCAGGTGGACGACTTAATCATGAATGAGCCGACCTTCCGTGACAAGCAGGAACTTATCCAAAAGTTCATCAATGAGCAGATGCCTAAAATGCCAGATGGTCAGACTGTAGAGGAGGCCTTTGCACACTTTTGGGACGTAGAAAAAGAAGCCGCGTACCAAGAGCTATGCAAAGACAACAACCTAAAAGCCGACGTCATGCAGGAGATCCTCAGAAAATATGAGACTAGCAAGAGACTACCTGACCGTAACGAAGTGAAAGCGCTACCTAACTATAAAGTTAAGCTATTTGAGCGCAAGCCCCTTCACGAGAGACTCATGGGCAAGACTCGTGACTTTATCCAGAAGTTTTATGCTGATATGTAAAAGACTATCCATGATCCTGTGCAACTGCACTTTAATCTAAACCCATCACCAGGGCATCATGGTCAATACACGTTGGCCATTTATGTAATAGCTCATCAGCATCAAAACCTTCTCAGGGGGCAGAGTCAGCTCTTTAGTTGTTCCATTGAGATGAGTTATGCAAGTGATATCCTCTGTATAAACCTTAGTCTTTTTATCATAAAACCCAAAAATTCCACCAACTAGCCGAACATCACTCAAAAGCTTTGCATGTTTTTTATCCACTGCCTTACTTATGGTAAGGGTTCCTAATGGCTCATCAGCTATTAGCATCAGAGTAACGAACTGCATCACACGATCATATAATTTTGGATTTTCCATCATCTCATTGTAAAAAGCGTATGCTTGATCGCTTGTGCAGAAGTTTTCAAACAAAGTAAATGCACGAGCTACCATTTCCGCAACGCTATGATCATTTTCTGCAAATTTAATGGCTATCGTATTTCTTGCAAGTGGTAGCATCACAGATAAAGCGCCTTCACTATCTGCCACTACACCATCGACCATATACGGCTCTATATCTGCGTCAAAACTTGATAGCGCAGCTTTGTGGCTTTCAATAAACATAACCTATTACCCATGATAGTGTGGATTACTTCCACCAGTAGCATGACTATTGTCATCTAGTAGCGAATCCTGTTCTCTATAATTAGCCAGAGAGTCAGATTGCGTTTGGTTATTGCTATCAATATTTCTGCCTTCAACGCCTGTATTTTGAGCAGTAGCTTCTTTATTATTTTCTTTTACGTTGGCTAAAAATGGATCCTCTTCCTCACCCAATCCTATATCACCACCTAAACTCTCGATCATACTTTTGAATAAAAACTTATCTGACTTTCTTGTTAAAAAATCTGGAAAGTGAATGGCGAAGTAATCTCGAATCATTTGCTCAGTTTCACCTTCAGTTGCCAATACTTGACCCAAAAACGCCCCCATCAGAATTTTCTGCTTGTTCAGTCGTTTATCAAGCTTTACTTGTTGAACCTTAGCTTGACGTTTTAATTCTTCTAATCGTTGGCGTTCTTTTAACTCATTGGAATCTTGGCTATCGAAAATAGATGTAGGTGACTTACTACTAGATGCTGACATCAAACTTATCCTTAATGATTAATTTTATTCAGCATAGCAAGCACTAAACAACAATTCAATAAATTATGATATGCTTTAACACAGCTGTATCTAGCTCCTAGAATATTTTATTTTTGCGATTGATGGTGGCGTCTCCCTGACTAAGGGCGAAGTAACGACTCATTTTTTAATCTATCCACTTCGTTACTATACTAATAAATGAATCATTATTCGTTGGGGGAACCCCAAACCCCGCACACCACAAAAAGCCGTGGTGTGCAAAAACCTTCAACCTAAGGCAAATTATTATGACCATGGTTCATATTGCGACAAAAGCAATTTCTCGAAAAGCAGGACAGTCCGCTGTGGCCTGTGCAGCCTATCGTGCTGGAGATATTCTTGACGATACCAAATATGGTAAGACCCATGATTATGGTAAAAAGTCTGGGGTTATGAGTAGCGATATCGTTTTACCGTTTTCGTTAAAGGCGCTAGGTGTGAGTGTAGATAGAGAGACACTTTGGAATACTGCGGAAGCAGCAGAAACAAGATCCGATAGCCGTGTGGCTCGTGAATGGCTCATTAATCTGCCTTACGAGTTATCAGAAAGTGAGCGCCATCAGCTAGCAATAGATTTTGCCCAAAAGATTTGTGATGATATGGATGTAATCGCTGATGTATGTATTCATCGTCCTGTAATGAAACTTCCATTCGATCCGAACGCTGAGCCGAGCTCGAAACGATTACGTGAAGGAGAAGAAAATCCTGACCCACGTAATTTCCATGCCCATATTATGGTAACCACTCGAGCGCCCACTATTGGGCCTAATAAGACATTGGCCTTTGATCCAAAGCTCAAAGTACCATTTGAATGGTCCAACAAAAAACGTAAGGCTCATGATCTGCCATCATCAATGCAAGAAATTAAGCGTATTCGTGAACTCTGGGTAAATACCGCCAATAAAGTGTTAGCCGAATATAATCTGCCGTTAATGGATGCACGTAGTTACAAAGATCAGGGGCTTGATCAGCAACCCACCATTAAAATGGGCGTAAAAGCGACAGCAATGGAACGCCGCGGCATTATGACCGAAAAAGGCGATATTAACCGCGCTATTAAAACACGCAACAACCTGGTGGCTGAGAATCATATTAGACAGGAAGCAGACAATGAACGACGAATTAGCGCACTTAGAAAAGGACTTGCTTGGGCAACTGAGAAAAATGCAAGACTACCTGGACGCATTGGAGGCACAAAACAGCGAGCTGATTTTGCAAAACACCTCTCTGGAAGCTCAAAGCCTCTCATTACATACTGCACAGGACAGTCTCATAGAACGGCAGCTCGAGTTGACGACACAAAACGATGCGTTGAAGACGCAAAATCAGGCATTGCTTGGGCAGCTAAACGATGCGAAAACCTACCAAAGCGATGTGATGATACAAAACAAAGAATTAATGGCACAGCACAAGCAAATGATAAGCTCACACAACGAATTGACGACGCAAAACAAGCAATTGAGGGAATCACTGAAGCTATCAGAAAGTCAGATATTGAAATTAACAAAGCAACTGAGCGAAGCGCAAAACCAAACCCCAGCCCCTTCGATGACAACGCACGACGAACAAGAGCTGCTCGACTTGATCGACAGCAAAGACAAGTTGATCGAGACACTCGAGCAAACCGTCACAAAGATGAGAGAATCTTTGAGTATGCTGAACGTATGAAGCTGCACTTAGCCATGCGTTTAATTCAACGCCATCACAATTCAATGGCAATCAGCTGGGCACAAGGAGAAACGATAGAGGATGCCCCTGATAAATTTGATAAGCGTCAAGTTGCGATACTTAGCGAGTTTGCAAAGCGCCTTGGTATTGAAGATAAAGATAAAGCGCTAGGGTTTAGAGATCACTTACAGCAAGTGGGCAAACGTTTTGATTACACGCTGGTTGAGAACAACAAATCCATTATCAAGCTTTTGCGTGATCCTAAAGCTGAACGAGAGCGGTATCTGGCGCTTATTAAGCATTTTGAGGACTTTAGGGACGATATTGATCAAAAGCGTGCGACATTTAAAACTAGTATCATCAATAAGCTAGGCGGTAGCGCAGGAGACGTTGGTAGACTGACTCGAGACGTTGTCTCCTCATTCAACTATACAGAATGGTTAACTGATTATATTGATAATGATAATCACCCAGCTGAGGCGAGGAAATGTGCTAAAGAACATTTAGCAGATACCTTGGATAAAACCTGTCAGCAATTCAAACTTGCGTTGCGCGATGTTAACTCCCTACCAACAACCCAGCGTAAGACCTATTCAGAGGCTCTTAAAGCCACTTTAGAGACGTTTACTGAGCAATATGGCAAAGATCTGTCTGAAAGCCAACACAGAGCCCTACAGGGCGGTTTAGAGTCGTACCAACATCAAGTTAATAAAGCACATTCACCTAGCAGAGGATTTAGCCCTTAATCTACTCCTCAAAAAACCGTTACTGAGGGATAAATTGCTTAGGCAAGCTACGTTGTTTAAATGATGATTTTTCACTTATCCACAAAAAAGTTTATCACCCGTTTCTTTAAGGGGTTTATTTAATCCTGTTTACTCCTGTTTACTCCTGTTTAAGAGCCTTTTTTCACCTTTAAAATCAATACCTTACAAGAAAGAAAAAGAGTAAATGAGCAGAAAACAGAGTAAATGAGCAGAAAACAGAGTAAATGAGCAAAAAACAGAGTAAATGAGCAAAAAACAGAGATAAATAAAAAACACTCTTTTTATAACTCTATTTTATGATAATATCTTGTTAAATGTAACTATGGGCGCAGAGTTGAAATGGAAAATAACTTAGTTGTTCAGTCAAATGATTTAATCCTAGCAACGTACACAATGCAAAAGACGGATAAAGAGCTCATGCTTGCTTGTATTAGTCAGATTGATAGTAGGCCTGATGCACCAAATGTCACGCAAGACACAGAATACAAAGTAACAGTTGATGATATTAAATCATTGTTTTTTGGTAAGAAGTCTAAGAACGAACAGAATGTTTATCGTGACATAGAGAACGCAAGCAAACGTTTATATGACGTCGATATTGTTATGAGCTTGCCCGAGAATAAAACGCTTCAAACAAGGCTTGTTAGTAGTATTGTCTATGATCCGGATAACGGAGAAGTCGTATTATCATTCGCAAATAAAATACTGCCATATTTGACGCAACTTAAAGCTAATTTCACTAAATACAAGCTATTAGAAATAGGTGAGTTATCGAGTATTCATTCAATAAAAATGTATGAATTGGTGGTAATGTGGGTTAATCAATACCAGTACAGCAAAGAGTTTACGATAGAAGAGTTTAAACACGTAATGTGTGTTAAAGATAAGTATAAGCAATTTAGTGAGTTGCGAAGATATGTTATTGAAACAGCTATCAATGATATAAATGAAAATACGAATTATAAAGTCAGTGTAGAGTATCAAAAAAAAGCAAGAGGGAAGGGCTATAAAGGCTTAAAGCTCAAATTTCACAAAAAGTTATTAGATAAAATTGCTGGTAAAGACGGTAAATTGTCAGAAGATAAGATCAAATCAATTGTTGATAATGTGCAGTTTATGAACGACTATAACGATCACCCAGGTTTAAGCTATGACGGTAAAATGAGTACTGATAGTTTTAAGCGTGAAATGATTAACATCATACAGCGGGAGCCTGAAAGCTTTAACAAGCCAAACAAAGCGCTTGAGAGCTACTTACCAAAAGTCAGTCAAGGTAAGTAATTACTATGTTTACTACCAATTATGATATATGGCTTACTTAAGAGTCAAAGGCCAATGCTTTTGCAGTGTTTGAAATCTATGGCCTGAGGTTATACGCATTATCTCTGCCAGGCGTGCCACAAAGATTGAAAGGAGACAATATGAACAAGGTTAGTTATCACATAGATAAGTTGCCGCCATTAACGGCTAAGCAGCAAGCGGACTTAGAGTACTTAGCAACGCTTAGCGATGACGACATTGATCTATCGGACATTCCAGAAATCACCGACTGGTCAGGCGCGATCCGTGGCAGTATCAAACCACAAACGCTTACTACAGAAGCCAGTGTTATCAGCCCAAGCATTCTTGCTAAGTTTAAGGACAGAGCCAAGCAGACAGGCGGTAACTATCAGGACATGATCAATGATGCCCTAGAAGAATACCTAACTGATCATTAAGTCTTAGCCAACAAGTTATAACCTCAAGACGACTTGGGGTTTTTTTACACCTTGCATTGTAGTATGTTGTATATTGTATTATACTATATACAACATACTACAATGCACTATCAAGGAATACAAAATCATGGCACTCACCACACAAGATATTCATGCAGCAGCTGACCGATTACAGGAGCAAGGGATAAAGCCGACACTGGCAGAGGTGCGTAAGGCGCTAGGCGGTGGCTCATTCACTACCATTAGTGATGCGATGCAGAGTTGGAAGCGAGAACAGCAGGAAGAGCAAGAGCTGCAACAAGTGGATTTACCTAGCGGTATCACTGAACGCTTGCACACGCTTGGCGCTGATATGTGGCAGACAGCTATTGATATGGCGAACGATAGGCTGTCTAAGGAGCGTGAAGCTCTAGAGGTGGTTAAGGTTAAGGCACAAGCAGAGACGGACGAAGCGCAAGAAGCAGTTAAAACCTTAGAGGGTGAACAAGCAGATCTACTACAGCAGCTGGACGAAGTGGCCACTACTGCGGAGACAGCAACTAAAGCGGCTCAGCAAGCCACAGCTGACCATGATGCTACCAAACAGACGCTATCAGATACTAAGCATCAATTAGAGCTTGAACGAACTAAAGCAGAAACAGCACAATCACAGCTTGTAGAGACACGTAGCGCATTAGATAAGCAATCTGTAGAGCTTACTAGTAGTCTTGGTGAGGTAGCCACGCTTAAAGCTACAGCTGATAGCGATAAAGCAGAGATTGCACGTTTAAAGGCGGAGCTTAAAGCCACTAAGTCAGAGCTAAAGACGGTCACAGCTGAACGCAATGAGATACAAACTGCTACCGCAGAGATCAAAGGAGAGCTAAAGGCGGTAACCTTTGAACGTGATAAGCTATCAGGACTTTATGAGCAGCTGACTCAAATACAGGCTAAACTTGAAGCTGAACATAGTATATTGAATAAGCAATATGGCGAGCTATCGAGCCGTCACCTATCAGAACAAGAACAAGTGACTGTGTTACAAAATAAACTCAAGAAAGCTCAAGATAATCTAATACTTATTCAAAACAAAGATAACGCCTTGGATGTTGATTAAATAAAAGTATTCAAGGTTCCAAGATAAAGAATAGTTATGAGCTAGGAAGAGACTTTACCTAAAGCGTAGATCTCGTTCTATTCACACTAAGCTTATGAATCAACCATGACAATATCGACTCACTGAATAAGTGACTGCTGTATAATAACTATTCTAAATTTTTCTCTGGACTCTTATAGTATATAGCCGAGTGGGCTATATACTACTTAAATTAGCCTAAGTGAATTTATGCTGATTTTGGAGCCTTGAGCAGATTTCAAGGAACACTCACCCTAAAGCGATTATGAGTAGATAAAATACTCACAATCGCTTTAGTGCATTCCTTGGATTTGATGTGATTAGTCATGCCGACTTCATCGCCCATCGCGTCATCAAGACCGTATCACTGTATCAAGCTACGGTTGTTAAGATTACGGCTGATAGCACCGCCTAGACACGCTCTTAACCGCTACTGTGCTGTCATACGCTAGCAAGGGCAATACACCCAATATACCGCTACGATATGCACAAATAACCACTCATTGCGTTGCTCAATATGTCTAGAACCCCCTGTCGAGAGCTTTACCCTTCTGTCAAACGCAGTCGTCGCCTTAGCCTGCCACCCATTTGACGGGTAACGGTTATAAAGAGAGCAGCACAAGGATGTAACGAGCGAACAAGCAGTTTTTAAAATGTATAGTGAATAAGGTTGATATGAAAGCAGTTTTTGGATAAAATGACCCTAAACGGGCATTTAATGCTGTTCAAATAACGCAGTTCAGGTGCTTATTTGTTCGTTACAGTGTGCGTCAACACGCTGTAACCGTTAGCTATATTTAAAACTAAATGCCTCTGGGAGTCAACTCCCAGAGGCATTTTTTTGTTTGTCATGTAGATTGGGTTTTTATTATCTACTTTTTCATTAGATTGCTTAGGCTTTTTTTGTCGTCATTTAGCGTAGGTATTTCAACCATTTTGAAGTTAGCACTTAGTACATCCTCACAAGACGTTAAGTTTCTGACAATACTGGGATAGTTTACTATGAAGACCGGCTTAGTCGTCAGATGCAAGGTTTTACACGCGCTGTTAAGAAGCGGTAAATCATCTTTCTGAGAGAATACGATAATGAAAAGACAAACCTACACTCCTGAGATTAAAGAACGCGCCGTTCGTATGCTGATTGAAGCATTAAACGATTACACCTTTATGTGGTCATGTCATAAAAAGCACACTAATGAAACTATACTAACCAACATTCAAGACTAAGCTACACATACTAAAGAGCTTGAACATGAGAACAAGAAGCTTACGTAAGCCAGTTAGATTACAGTAAAATCCGCTTTTTTCGCCCAAGGAGAGATAGGACACACAATCAAGTTGTGGCTCAGTTTATTGATAAAAATAAGTGGGTCTACGGTATTAGAGCAATATTGACTGTGCAATATAGAAAATATGTAATAAACTTATTTTCTACCTTTAATAAAATGCAGCAACCTAAACAAGGGTAAATTATGAGTAATTCAGATAACCACAGTCATCAAGCTCCAGACCCTAAAAATATGAATAAAGCTTTTTATATTGGGATTGGTCTAAATTCTGCATTTACGCTCATCGAGTTTATAGTGGGCTATTCAACTAATTCATTAGCTTTAATCGCAGACGCTAGCCACAACTTAAGTGATGTTGCCAGTTTAATAATCTCGTTAATTGGAATGAAATTAGCACAGAAAGCATCTACTACGCTTTATACCTATGGCTACAAAAAAGCTTCTATAATGGCGTCTCTTATTAACGCCATATTGTTAGTTACAATCGTTATAGGTATTGCGTATGAGGCCTTGGGTCGATTTGATACGATACCGGAAGTTGCAGGAAAAGTTATTATTATTACAGCTCTAATAGGTGTATTTATAAATACTGTTACTGCTTTTGCATTCTACAAAGGTCAAAAAGACGATATTAATATCAAAGGTGCTTTCTTGCATCTAATGGTAGATGCATTGGTCTCTTTAGGTGTCGTTATCTCGGGCATTATTATTTACTATACAAGTTGGAATATCGTTGATCCTCTAGTTAGCTTGATTATTTCAGTCGTTATACTGTTATCGACTTGGGGTCTACTAAAAGAGAGTATCAAGCTTGCTATCGACGGAGTACCTCAAAATGTTGATCTCAGTAAAATCACTGCTATCTTAGAGAGCTATAATTTTATTCAAAACTTTCATCATTTACATATCTGGGCTTTGAGTACCACTGAGAATGCTCTTACAGTTCATATTGTACCGAAGACCGATATAACGTTTGAAGAGACTATTACTATGAAAGAAAACATCAAGGAAGATTTGGCGCATCAGAATATACAACATGCAACTATTGAATTTGGTACTAAGGCAGATGACAATCAAAAATCGCGTGCATTAAATGAAAGTATCAACTAAAAGATGATAGACCGTATATAGCTATCTCTTTTTAAGTATGAGGCGCGTGCCTTATGTCAACATAATTTTTTCAATCAGTTCTTATGTGATCAATAGTTTAAAACTTTTATATTTACGTGCGTTAGGACGTTACCTAGAAAAAATAAAAAACTTACGCTGATTAAATTATTATGATTAAGTTTACTATTACCCTCGTCTTCTAAGTGTGGTTAGACCTTTGCCAAAATAGCTTATTAGTAATAACAGGGTTATTATTATCAAGATAGGATAATTTCCCATAAGCATAAAGGGCGTGTTACCAACCCGTGCCTGTATCTCACCACGTAGTACAGTACGCTCAAACTGCGGTGCGCGTTTTACAATACGACCTTTATGGTTAATGATAGCGGTAACACCAGTATTGGTCGCTCGAATAAACCAGCGCCCGTTCTCAAGCGCGCGCATTTGTACCATTTGCAAATGTTGCAATGGTCCTGCTGAAGTGCCAAACCAGGCATCGTTAGAGACGGTCAACAAAAAGTCAGTATCGATGGCATTTTTACGCGTGGTATCTGGATAAGCTACCTCATAACAGATAGCCGTCCCTATATTGTGTTCACGCACCTTTAGCGGTGACTGCTGATCACTACCACGACTATAGCTCTTAATATCCTGACTACCGGCCAAACTTGGGAAAATATCGAGCACGCCTTCAAATGGAATATACTCTCCAAAAGGCACTAGACGCTGCTTCTTGTATAGGCCTTCCGCTTCTACACCTCGAGCAATCACGCTATTGTAAAATGGGGGATACTTATCCGTACTGGCATTGAATGCCGCTTTATCCTTATAAGGGATACCAGTTATCCATGTCGTATTGGTCGCATTGGCCATTTCTATCATTTCACTAATAAAGCCCGCAGCCTCATCCTGAAACATCGGAATAGATGATTCAGGCCACACCACCACATCACGTCCCCACTCAGTGCGCGTTAACTTCGCATAAATCTTTAGCGTTTCTACTTGATATTGCGTCAGCCACTTTATATCTTGTGAAATATTACCTTGAATCAATGACACTGACAGATCAGGTGTGCCCTTAGGTTTTGTCCATTGCGGATTGACCAGCCATAATGATGTGCTAATGGCTAATAACAGTACAGAAACGATGGCATAACTACTGCGCCGAAGCAGTAGCTCTACTAAACTTGCAGCCAATAGTATGGCAACAAAAGAGACGGCAAAAA